>JACKQG010002611.1_pt2 | contig 16749 bp, 19 predicted proteins | sample 8237621 | NCBI WGS metagenome assembly JACKQG01 (sample SAMN15677084, study PRJNA649215) | marine metagenome | biome: marine; feature: Black Sea; material: saline water; isolation source: suspended particulate matter (SPM) from the Black Sea western gyre | collected 2013-06-09/2013-06-10 | depth...
AGTAAAAAAGAGGAAGCTGTATTACTAGTTACTGAAGAGGTAACTGCACCTGAAGAAGATACAGATTCTGAAAAAAAACCATCTGACGAGTAATTTAAATTTTATTTTTATATCTTTGTGAACGAATTTAAACCAAAAAATAACTAATTTAAAAAAAATGAAAAAACTATCAATTCTAGTATTAGCTTTATTGTATATCGGTCTTGCTAATGTAAATGCTCAAACTGATGCTACTACTGAAACTGTAACTACTGTTGAAGAAGTTAAAGCAATTAAAACCTGTGCCAAAACAGGTGAACTATGTAAAGAAACTTGTAAGAATAAAGAAAATGGAACTTGTTGCCAAGGCAAAAAAACAGATTCTTCTTGTTCGAAAAGCAACCAAGGATCTTTTAACTTTAACAAAGCTAATGATTATGGAGCAAGTAAGTCTTCTTCATGTTGTAAGTCAAAAGCAAAAAAAGAATGTACAGGAACAAAAACAACTGCTGAAGTAGTACCTGTTGAAGAAACACCTAAAAATAAATAATTTATATTTTTTATTTTAAAAAGCCACACTAGTGTGGCTTTTTTTATACCAAAATTTATGGAATTTATAGCTGACGAAATAGACAGTTATTCGCTAAATCATACTGAAGCAGAAGCTGAATTATTAGCCGAATTAAACAGAGAAACTTGGGCTAATGTAATGACTCCTAGAATGCTCTCTGGGCATTTACAAGGGCGTGTTTTGTCAATGTTTAGTAAAATGATACAGCCAGAAAATATTATTGAAATTGGAACTTACACAGGATACAGTGCACTTTGTATGGCTGAGGGATTAAAAAATGAAGGAATACTACACACTTTAGATATCAATGAAGAATATACATCAATAGCAAAGAGGTATTTTAACCGTTCTAAATATTCTAAAAATATAAAACAACATCTTGGTAATGCTTTAGATATTATTCCTAAATTGGAGTGTAATTTTCAACTTGCTTTTATTGATGCCGATAAAGAAAACTACTCCGCTTATTTTGATTTAATCATAGATAAAATGGATTTGTACGGCTACATTATTGCGGACAATGTACTCTGGAGTGGAAAAGTAACTAAAGAGAAAAAAGATAAAGAAACTACAGCATTGGATTTATACAATAAAAAAGTATTAGCTGATCCTAGAGTTGAAACTGTATTATTACCTATTCGTGATGGATTGATGGTAAGTAGAAAAATCAAATAACAATTACACTATAAAGGATAAAAATATTTATTAAAACATTATTTTTGTAAAAAAACGAAAACCCGAAAAATGTTTAATAATCTCAAAGTTGCTTTTGAAGATAAATCTGATCGAGATTTAAACAGAGCCTACCTCCTATTTAAAACCATTAGCAATCCATTATTTTCGAAAACACTTACTGCTTTTGTAAAAACTGCTATGTGGTTACAACTTCCCATAAGTAGTCTTATAAAAGCTACGGTTTATAAGCATTTTTGTGGAGGGACAACAATTGAAAATAGTCAAACAGTTATTGATAAATTATGGCAATCACACATAGGAACAATTCTTGATTTTTCAGCTGAAGGTAAAGAATCCAAAACTGATTTTAATAGGGCTATGAATGAAACAATAGCATCTTTACACAAAGCAAAAACAACAAATAGTATTCCTTTTTCCGTTTTTAAACCAACTGGTTTAGCTCGTTTTAGCTTACTTGAAAAAATCAGTGCTGGTACAAAATTATCACCAGAAGAAGAAATAGAAAAAACTGCTTTTGAAACAAGAATAGAAAATATTTGCACAGTATCAAGCGAAAATAAAATACCTGTATTTATAGATGCGGAAGAAAGCTGGATACAAAATGCTATTGATAGTAGTGCTCTAAAAATGATGCAAAAATTCAACACAAAACAGGCTTGGATATTTAATACTTTGCAACTTTATAGAAACGACAGAGTAGCGTATTTAGAAATCTTGCTAGCTAATGCAAGAAAAAACAACTTTTTTATTGGTCTTAAGTTAGTTAGAGGAGCATATCATGAGCAAGAAATTAAAAGAGCAAAGGAAATGGACTATCCTTGTCCAGTGCATACAATCAAAGAAAATACTGATAATGATTATAATAAAGCGCTTAGCCTATGTATTGAAAATATTGATATTATTTCTGTTTGTGCTGGAACGCATAATGAAGACAGTTCCGCTTTATTAATTAATCTATTAGAAAATCACAACATCTCAAAAGATGACAAAAGAGTTTATTTTTCGCAACTATTAGGAATGAGTGATCATATTTCTTACAATGCAGCAAAAAAAGGATTTAATGTAGCTAAATATGTTCCTTATGGCCCGGTAAAAGATGTATTGCCATACTTAATTAGGCGCGCTGAAGAAAATACCTCAATTGCAGGTCAAATGGGGCGCGAACTCAGTAATATTATTGCAGAAAAGAAAAGGAGAAAAAATACTTAAGGATTACAAACTTCTTTCTCATTATTAGATGTAAAAGTCATCACCTTTACGCTTTTATTATTATAGTAACACAGCTCAAATTCTACTGATAAATTATTTCCCTTTATTGTATTTTCTATCACATAATATTGACACGGTTCTCCATCTTCATCCGACAAATCAAAATTAACTTCACCTTTATCTAATACTAACAGTAACTCTTCTTTTGGAATACTATAGTGCGCCAGTTGGCATTCTGCCTTAGCAGTAAAAGTAGTGCTATCATTTTTTAAATGAGAAATTACTCTTTTATCCATATCAAAGTAATCTATATAAGCATAAAAATTGTCTTTTAGCCTGTTTTCAGGTCCAAATGAGAGAAAATTTGGGATAAAGAAATCATAAAAGATAACAAGACAGCCAAGAAAAACGCCAAATCCAAAAAATAAAAGTCTCCTGCCCATAATTTTATCTAGTAGACATGATTAAATTTAAGTCTTTAAATGGTAATTTAAAATTTCTACTTAACACTTCATTAGTTAAGCTACCATTAAAAGCATAAACTCCATTTCTTAAGCATTCATGCTTTCTAATTGTATGCTCTACCCCACCCTCCTCAGCAATAATTAATAAAATTGGAGTTAAGATATTACTTATGGCCATTGATGCTGTTCGCGACACTCTTGAGGCGATGTTCGGCACGCAATAATGGACCACATCATGTTTAATAAAAGTTGGTTTCTTATGAGTTGTAATTTCAGAAGTCTCAAAACTTCCCCCCTGATCTATACTAACATCAATAACTACTGCACCTTTTTTCATATCCATCACCATATCCTCACTTACAATGCAAGGAACTTTCCCATCCCCTACTTGTAATGCCGAAATAACTACATCTGCTCTTTTTAGCGCCTTCATTAATGCTTGGGGCTGTATTGATGATGTACTAATCCTTTGATTAATATGATTTTGCAACCTCCTTAATTTAGAAACTGAATTATCAAAAACAACAACTGAAGCACCTAAACCTAATGCCGTACGACATGCATACTCACCTACTGTTCCAGCTCCAATGACTACAACATTAGTTGGCATTAATCCTGAAATACCACCGAGCATCAATCCTTTTCCATTATTAACATTAGACAAATATTCACCTGCAATTAATAAGGAGGTATTTCCTGCGATTTCACTCATACTTCTTACAATGGGCAATTTACCTTGCTCATCTTTTATAAATTCAAATCCAAAAGCAGCTATTTTCTTTTTATTTAGTGTGGTGAAATAATCTGAAGATTGGGTGCTCATCTGCACAGCAGAAATTAATACCTGCCCACTTTGTATTAAGTCTAGTTCTGACTTTGTAGGAGGCTCAATTTTTAAGATCAAGTTTGCTTTAAATACCTCCTCTTTTGAATAAGCTATTTCAGCACCATTTTGAATATATTGTTGATCGGTAAAATTGGAAGCATCGCCAGCTCCTTTCTCTATAATTATACTATGTCCATTTGCAACTAATAGCCCTACTGAGTCTGGAGTTAAACTTACTCTGTTTTCTTGAAAAGAAGACTCTTTTGGAATTCCAATTTGTAATTGCTTAAAGTTTGGTTTTACTTCAAGCATTTCCTCTTTTGGCATCAAACCAAAAGAGCTAAATATTTTTTCTTTTGCCATAATTAAATAATTATTTCAATTACTCTTTTTGTCCCATCTAATTGCATTTTTATTGCAATCATATCCTTTTCAATTAAATTAGGAATCTTTTCTGGCCATTCAATAAAACAATAATCATTTCCAAAAAAATATTCTTCATATCCCATGTCAAATGCTTCTTTTTCATCTTCCAATCTGTAAAAATCAAAATGATATATTTTTCCATTATTGGAACTACTGTATTCATTTACAATTGAAAATGTTGGGCTACTTACAACATCAGCAGCCCCTAATTGCAAAGATAGTTCTTTTATTAATGTAGTCTTACCTACACCCATTTCAGCATAAAACAGAAATTTCTTATGTGGTGAAGAGTATTTCAAAATCTCTTTTGCAATCTCAGGCAGTTGCTCCAGATTCTCAGAAATAAGTGTAAAAGCCATTATTTTGTTCTTAATGTAATAATTGGAATTAACATTTCTTCCATAGATATTCCTCCATGTTGATAGGTATTCTTATATAAATTTACAAATTGATTGTAATTATTCTGATACACAAAATACATGTCCTCTTTAGCAAAAATATATTTACTACTTACATTCTGAATCGGTAGATAATACTCTAAAGGTTTATCCATTTCAAAAACATCATTTTTCTGATAATTGAGATTTCTTCCTTGCTTGTATCTTAAGTTAGAAGTTATATCTCTATCTCCAATTACACGAGAGGGTCTATTTACATTAATAGTGCCGTGATCCGTTGTGATAACAACATTGGCCCCTTGTTTTGCAATTTGTTTCATTATATCTTTTAATGGAGAATGGGAAAACCAAGAAGCAGTTAATGATCTATAAGCGGCATCATCCTCAGCTAACTCTTTAATAACTTTCATATCAGTTCTTGCGTGTGAAAGCATGTCAACAAAATTATAAACGATTACATTTAATGCATTGGTTTTCATATTGGGAACTGTAGCCACTACTTTTCGACCAGCATCAAGATTTGTTATTTTTGTATAACTAACCTTGGAACTTCCTTTTCCCAGCATTTGTAAATTAGCTAATAGAAATTCTTCTTCATACATATTTTTACCACCTTCATCCTCATCATCTTTCCACATATTCGGATGTCTTTTCTGTATTTCAGAAGGCAGTAATCCAGCAAAAATTGCATTACGAGCATATTGTGTTGCTGTAGGTAAAATACTAGTGTAGATTTCCTCATTTTCTATAGCAAAATCTTCTAAAACGGATGGCTCAATTATCTTCCATTGATCGTATCTTAAATTGTCGATTACGATCATATAAGTGGGTTTGTCATCAGTCATAAGTGGTGCTACCTTTTTTCTAAGAATATTATGAGACATCAATGGTGCATTTTCGCCATTCATCCAATCTTTATAATTATTTTTTATAAACTTAAAAAATTGAGCATTTGCTTCAGCTTTTTGCATTTCCAGTATTTGCTCAACGCTATTATCTCCTGATTTTTCAAGCTCTAATTCCCAATACGTTAATTTCTTAAAAATATCATACCACTCTTCCTTGTTAAGATTTGATGACAGTTTCATACTGATATTTCGAAACTCTTGTTGGTAGTTACTAGTTGTTTTTTCTTCAACCAATCTGTTTGAATCAATATTCTTTTTTATTGCCAATAAAATCTGATTTGGATTAACCGGTTTTATTAAGTAATCGGCAATTTTTGAACCAATTGCTTCTTCCATAATACTTTCCTCCTCACTTTTTGTTATCATTATAACAGGAATATTAGTGTATTTCTCTTTAATTATTGATAGAGTTTCTAATCCAGAAAGGCCTGGCATATTTTCATCCAAGAAGATTAAATCAAACTTATTTTCTTGAAGAATATCCAGCGCCTGATCGCCACTTTTTGCAGGAGTTAAATGATAGCCTTTTGCTTCTAAATAAATAATATGAGGTTTTAATAAATCTATCTCATCATCTGCCCAAAGTATTTTAATCATATTTTATTGCTTTAAGTTATACAAAAATGAAAACAAAATCCGTTATTTGCTCTATGATTTCGCCTAAAAAAGATAAAATTATTAACGACCCAATATATGGATTTATTACTATTGATGGGGGAATAATTACTAATTTAATTGATCATCCCTATTTTCAAAGGCTAAGAAGGATCTCACAGTTAGGTCTTTCTTATCTAGTGTATCCTGGTGCTAAGCACAGTCGTTTTCATCATGCTATTGGTTGCATGCACCTGATGACAAAAGCTATTTATCAAATTAGAAAAAAGGGACACTTGATTTCACAAAAGGAAGCTGAAGCCTTAAAAATTGCAATTCTTTTGCATGATATCGGACACGGACCATTCTCTCACGCTCTAGAAAATTCTATTGTAACAGGTCTTTCTCATGAGAATTTATCCTTATTTTTTATGAAGAAACTCAACAAAGAATTTAATGGTAAATTAGCTCTTGCAATTGAGATTTTCAACAACACACATCCTAAAAAATTCTTACATCAACTTGTTTCTTCTCAGCTAGATATGGATAGGCTAGATTACTTAAAAAGAGATAGTTTTTTCTCAGGTGTTGCTGAAGGAAATATTGGCACTGAAAGAATCATCAACATGCTAGATGTTGTAAATGATGAGTTGGTGGTTGAAGAAAAAGGAATTTATTCTATTGAAAAATTTTTAATAGCAAGAAGATTGATGTATTGGCAAGTGTATTTTCACAAAACAGTTGTTTCAGCAGAAAATATGCTTATTAAAGTACTCCAAAGAGCAAAATTCTTAATCTCAAATAATGTCACTATTTTTACTACTCCATCACTTGAAGTTTTTCTAAAAAATAACTTTACAGCAAAAGATTTTGAAAAAGACGCAAACCTACTCAATAGTTTCTCAGAATTAGATGATGTTGACATTTATACCTGCTTAAAATATTGGAAAAATAGTGATGATTTTGTTTTGTCAAATCTTTCTAAAAGACTTATAAATAGAAAAATTCTAAAAGTAAAAATAGCAAAAGAACCAATATTAGAGCAAGAAAAAAATAAGCTAATGAATGCATTTTCTAAAAAATACAACTGTACAAAAGCAGAAGCTGAATTCTTTATTTTCTCCTATCAAACAAGTAATAGCACTTATAATATTGAAAAATCAAACATTAATATCTTAATGAAAAATGGAGATGTAATTGATATTACTTCAGCTTCCGATCAATTTAATATTGAGGCCTTAAACAAAACCGTAAATAAATATTTTTTATGCTATCCTAATGACTAACTTTATAGCATTAGCCAATAAATTAAATTTTTTAAATTTGCAGCATGAATTTTACAGCACAACAAATAGCTAATATTTTAGGTGGTACTATTGAAGGAAATCCTAATGCAGAGGTTAACTCTGTGGCTAAAATTGAGGAAGGTTGTCTTGGAAATCTTTGTTTTTTAGCAAATGAAAAATATACCCATCATATTTACACCACTAACGCTTCTGTAATAATTGTAAATAATTCATTGAATTTGGATAAAAAAATTAAAGCCACACTTATCAAAGTTGAAGATGCGTACTCATCTTTTAGCCAACTACTTGAAGTTTACAATAAGATGAAATTTGACAAAGTTGGGCTTTCAGATAAAGCTGATATTTGTACTGAAACATCCATTGGAAATGATGTTTATATCGGCGCTTTTACATCAATTTGTAAAGGTGCAAACATTGGAAAAAATGTGAAAATTCATCCTAACTGTTACATTGGGGAGAATGTTACTATTGGAGATAATACCATCATTTTTCCAAATGTTTCTATCTATCACGATTGTAAAATTGGTGCAAATAACATCATTCATTCAGGAGTAGTCATTGGATCGGATGGATTTGGATTTGCTCCAGATGGGAGTAAGCAGTACAAAAAAATAAGTCAAATTGGTAATGTAGAGATTTCAGATGATGTAGAGATTGGCGCAAACACTACTATCGATAGAGCAACTATGGGGTCAACTAAGATTGGTAAAGGAGTGAAATTGGACAATTTAATACAAATTGGGCATAATGTTGAGATTGGAGAGAACACTGTAATTGCAGCACAAGCTGGTGTTGCTGGATCTTCAAAAATTGGTAAAAATTGTATGATTGGAGGGCAAGTTGCTATTTCAGGACACCTTACAATTGCTGATGAAGTAAAAGTAGCTGGACAAAGTGGTATTGCATCAAACATTACAGAAAAAGGAGCTATCGTACAAGGCCCTATGGCTTTTGATATAAAAGAATTCCAACGCTCTTATATTATATTTAAAAAACTTCCTGAAATGTACAAAACATTAAATTCAATTAAAAGCCAATTTGATGTCTAAAATGCAACAAACCATAAAGGAAAATATTAGTTTTTCAGGAGCAGGAATTCATACTGGGGTTTTAACCAATATGACTCTTAAGCCGGCAAAAGAAGACACTGGAATAAGATTTGTTCGAGTTGATTTAGAAGGGAATCCTGAAATTAAAGCAGATGTTGCTAATGTTTTTGCTACTGAGAGAAGTACTTCTTTAAAAAAAGGAAATGCTGAAATTCATACTGTTGAGCATATTCTTGCTGCAATTACTGGATCTGGGATAGATAATATTATCATTGAAGTTGATAATATTGAAATTCCTATTTTAGATGGAAGTGCACAAGAATTTTCAAATAAGATAACAGAAATTGGAGTTATCAGCCAAAAATCTAAACGAAAGTATTTTGAAATTACCAAAACTTTTACTTTTACTGATGAAAAAACGGGTGCAAAATTAATTGCTACTCCTTCAGATAATTATGAAATTGATGTTGAGATTGATTACAATTCTAAAACTTTGGGAATTCAAAATGCAGCATTAAAAAATATTGCTCATTTTCAAACAGAAATTGCCTCAAGTAGAACTTTTTGCTTTTTACACGAATTAGAAGAGCTACTAGATAAAAATCTAGTAAAAGGTGGGGATATCAATAATGCTATTGTTATAGTTGAAAATGCAATCTCTAACCAAAAACTATCAAAACTAAAACAAGCATTTAAAAATCCTGAAATTCAAGTTAATGATGGCGGTTATCTTAACAACCTAACTTTAAGATATGATAATGAACCTGCAAGGCACAAATTATTAGATGTAATTGGTGATTTATCATTAGTTGGAATGCCAATTAAAGGAAAAATTACAGCATTAAAACCAGGACATAAAAACAATACTAAATTTGCAAAACAATTAAAAGAAATGATGATGGACCAAATAAGTAAAACTGCACCAGAAATTAATTTTGATGAAGCTCCAATGTATAATAGAGAAAAAATTAAAACTATTTTACCCCATAGAGAGCCCTTTCTTTTTATTGATGAAATAAGAGACATTGGAGATGACTTTATTATAGGCGTGAAATTTGTCAGGGAAGATGAAGATTATTTTAAAGGTCATTTCCCTGAAGAACCGGTAATGCCAGGAGTATTACAATTAGAAACTATGGCCCAAACAGGTGGCGTTTTAATTTTAAGTACTGTAAAGAATCCTCAAGATTACCTTACTTTTTTCATGAAAATTGACAATGCAAAATTCAAACAAAAAGTAGTTCCTGGAGATACTATTATTTTCAGATTAAATCTTATCTCCCCAATTAGAAGAGGGTTATGCCATATGCGTGGAGTAGGTTTTGTAGATGGAAAAATTGTTGTAGAGGCTGATTTATTAGCACAAATTGCACCTAAAAACTAACTTATGCATCAACCTTTAGCATACATACATTCTGATGCAAATATTGCCAGAAATGTAGTTATTGAACCCTTTGTGACTATTGAAAAAAATGTAACAATTGGAGAAGGAACATGGATAGGCAGTAATGTTACTATTATGGAAGGAGCTCGAATTGGAAAAAATTGCAGAATTTTTCCTGGAGCTGTAATTTCTGCCATTCCTCAAGATTTAAAATTTGAAGGTGAAAAATCATTAACCATTATTGGTGATGATTGTACAATCAGAGAATGTGCAACTATTAACAGAGGAACCTCAGCAAGCGGAAAAACAGTTGTTGGAAATAATTGTTTGATTATGGCGTATTCACATATTGCTCATGACTGTGTAATTGGTGATAATTGTATTATCGTTAATAGTGTTGCTCTTGGAGGACATGTAACTATTGGAGATTATGCAATTATTGGCGGATTATCAGCTATACATCAATTTGTTAGCATTGGCAAACATGCTATGGTATCTGGAGGATCATTAGTAAGAAAAGATGTGCCTCCTTATGTAAAAGCTGCACGTGAACCCTTATCCTTTGTTGGAATTAACTCCATAGGACTTAGAAGAAGAGGTTTTTCAGATGAAAAAATAAAAGAAATACAAGAAATATTTAGAATATTGTATCAAAAAAACAATAACAATACACAAGCAGTATTAAAAATAGAAACTGAAATTGATGCCTCTCCAGAGAGAGATGAAATCATCTCATTTATACAAAATTCGGGAAGAGGAATCATGAAAGGTTTTAATCAAAAATAAACTATGGCAACTACAGCAGATTTTAGAAACGGGCTTTGTTTTAATTATAATGGAGATCCTTGGAAAATTGAATCATTTTTACATGTAAAACCAGGTAAAGGACCAGCATTTGTGCGTACTAAAATTAGAAACTTGAATACCGGAAGGCTTCTTGAAAACACTTTTACATCAGGAGTAAAAATTGATGTTATTCGAGTGGAAAATAGAAAATATCAATTTTTATATTCTGAAGGCAATGATTACCATTTAATGAATATGGAAGATTACGAGCAAATCCTAATGCAAAAAGATTTTATTGACTATGTAGAATTTTTAAAAGAAGGGGCAACTGTTGAAGTGTTGTTTCATGCTGATAAAGGCATGCCTTTATCAGCACAAGTTCCTTCTCATGTTGTATTAGAGATAACATTTACTGAGCCAGGTATCAAAGGAAATACAGCAACAAATGCCACAAAACCTGCTACTACTGAAAGTGGGGCAACAATAAACGTTCCTTTATTTATAAATGAAGGAGATAAAATTAAAATTGATACTGCAACAAAATCTTATATAGAAAGAATTAAAGAATAATGAAAAAACATAACTTTTCTGCAGGACCGTGTATTTTACCTCAAGAAGTTTTGCAACAAGCGGCTCAGGCAGTACTAAATTTTAATAATGATGATTTATCATTAATAGAAATTTCACATAGGAGTCAGCCATTTATTGATGTTATGGATAAGGCTCAAAATCTAGTAAAAGAACTATTAGAAGTTCCAGAAGGTTATTCTGTATTATTCTTACAAGGTGGAGCTAGTTTGGAATTCTTAATGGTACCCTTAAATCTTATGAAAGTTGATGGAAAAGCAGCTTATACCAATACGGGAGTTTGGGCAAAGAAGGCAATTGTAGAAGCAAAAAGTGTAGGAGAAGTTGTAATAGTTGCTGATTCTTCAGATAAAAACTACAATTACATTCCTAAAGGATATCATATTCCAAGTGATGTGGATTACTTTCATTGTACATCTAACAATACTATTTATGGCACACAGATGAAAGAATTTCCAATATGTCCTACCCTTATGGTTTGTGATATGAGTTCGGATATTTTTAGTCGAAAAGTAGATGTCAGTAAATTTGATATCATTTATGCAGGAGCACAAAAAAATATGGGTCCTGCAGGCACAACATTAGTAATTGTTAAAAATGAAATTTTAGGAAAAACAGGCAGAAAGATTCCAACAATGTTGGATTACAATACTCATATAAGTAATGAAAGTATGTTTAATACGCCTCCTGTATTTCCAATTTATGTTTCTATGCTTACTCTACAATGGCTAAAAAATTTGGGAGGAGTTACAATAATGGAAAAAATCAACCAACAAAAAGCTGATTTATTATATAATGAAATTGACAGAAATCCTCTTTTTGTAGGAACAGCCGCTAAAGAAGATCGCTCTAATATGAATGTGTGTTTTTTACTAACGGATAACAGTAAAGAAGTAGTATTTAACGCCATGTGGCAAGAAGCAGGAATTAGTGGCATAGAAGGACACCGATCAGTTGGAGGATATAGAGCATCCATTTATAATGCAATGCCACTTGAAAGCATACAAGTATTAATAGATATAATGAAAAAATTAGAATCAATTTAGAATGACTAAGATATTAGCAAATGATGGCATCTCACAAGCAGGAATTGATGCATTAACGGCAAAAGAATTTACTATTGTAACTGAATATGTTGCCCAAAATGATTTAATAAAAACTATAAATACCCAGGGATATGAAGTGCTTTTGGTAAGAAGTGCTACAACTGTACGAAAAGATTTAATTGATGCTTGTCCAAATTTAAAAATCATTGGCAGAGGAGGTGTTGGAATGGATAATATTGATGTTGATTATGCTCGAAAAAAAGGAATTAAGGTAATCAGTACACCGGCCTCTTCATCAATTTCAGTTGCCGAGTTAGTTTTTGCCCATTTATTTAGTATGGTTCGTTTTTTATTTGATAGCAACCGACAAATGCCCCTTACAGGAGATTCTGAATTTAAAAAACTTAAGAAATCTTACGAAAATGGGCGTGAATTAGCTGGGAAAACACTTGGAATTATTGGTTTTGGCAGAATAGGTCAAGAAGTGGCAAAAAAGGCTATTGGTCTTGGAATGAATGTAATGGCACATGATAAATTTATTGAGGAAGTAACCATTACTTTAGATTTCTTTAATGGTGAAAAAAAATCCTTCACTATTGAAACTAAGAGCTTGAATGAGGTGCTCTCAAATTCCGATTTTATCACCTTACATGTTCCTAAAATTGGGGATGAGCCAGTTATTGGTGCCGAACAAATTGGGATGATGAAAACAGGAGCAGGAATTGTAAATACTTCAAGAGGTGGTGTGATTGATGAAACTGCTTTAATGTTTGCATTAGACAAACATAAATTAGCATATGCAGGACTGGATGTGTTTGATAACGAACCAAACCCAAGCATACATATTTGCATGCACAATGCTATCTCACTTACTCCTCATATTGGTGCTGCTACATTAGAAGCACAAGAAAGAATTGGAACAGAACTTGCTGATCAAATTGCCACTCACTTTGGAAAATAATTATGGCCATAGTTCGTCCTTTTAAAGCAATCAGGCCAGCGAGAGACAAAGCAAATCTAGTGGCATCTCGCTCTTATTTAACGTATTCTGACGAAACTATAAAAGAGAAATTAGATCATAACCCCTACACTTTCCTACATATTATAAACCCTGATTATAATACGCCCAAAAAAACAACTGGAATTGCAAAATTTAAGCTTGTAAAAGAAAAGTTCCAGCAATTTATTTCTGATGGTATCTTAAAGAAAGATGCTGTGGAGTCTTTTTACATTTATCAAAAAAAAAATCAGCTTAATACTTTCACTGGAATTATTGGAGCATCCTCAGTTGAAGATTATCTAAATAATAAGATAAAAAAACACGAACAAACTCTTACTAAAAGAGAAAAGATGTTTCGTAATTATTTAGATATAACTGGCTTTAATGCAGAGCCCGTATTGCTAGCTCACGAGCCAAATAAAGAGATTAAAAGCATCCTTGATAAATATACAAGTACCAGGTCGGAATATGAGTTTACTACAACAAATAAGTCGCTGCATAAATTATGGATAGTTGATAATGCGAGCGATATCAAAATGATAACGAATGCTTTTGAGAAAATAGAAAATATCTACATTGCTGATGGACACCATAGATGTGCTTCTTCTGCACTATTTTATAAAGATAAAAAATCTGAATTAAGCTCTTATTTTATGAGTTATCTAGTAGATGAAAATCAACTAAATATCTTAAATTTTAATCGTTTGGTTAAACATTTAAACGGCTTAAGAGCTAGCGAACTGTTAGAAAAAATTAAAAAAAAATATACCCTAACTTATAAAAAAGAAAGCCCCTACTCTCCTACTTTAAATGATGAAATCAGTATGTATTTAGAGGGGAAATGGTATTCTCTAATTGCAAATAAGCAAAAATATAGCTCTACCGCTGAGAGTCTAGATCCATCCATTTTATCAAAAAACATATTAAAGCCACTTTTAAATATTTTGGATGAGAGAACAGATCAAAACATCTCATTTTTAGAGGGCACGATTCCTTTGTCAGTTATAAAAGCAAAAGTAGATAGTGGCGAATATGCTGTGGGATTCATCCTTAAACCTATTTCTATAACTGCGATTAAAAAAGTAGCAGATAATAATGAAATAATGCCTCCTAAAAGTACTTATATCCAGCCAAAATTACGTTCAGGACTCACCATTTACCCTATTGAATAATGAGCATTGCAAGCAATCTCAAAGCAATAACAAGAGGCCTCCCAGCTAATGTAACTTTGGTGGCCGTTTCCAAAACAAAATCCAATCCCGATATACTTGCGGCCTACAATGTGGGACAAAAAGTTTTTGGAGAAAATAAAGTACAGGAACTAGCACAAAAAGCTGAAGAATTACCAAAGGATATTGCTTGGCACATGATAGGACATTTACAGACTAATAAAGTAAAATTTATTGCTCCTTTTGTTAGCTTAATTCACGCAGTGGATTCTCTTAAATTACTTCAAGAAATTGACAAAAGAGCAAGCCAAAATAAGAGAATTATTGATTGTCTTTTACAAATACATATAGCAACAGAAAGCACAAAGTTTGGCTTTGGAATTCAAGAAGTTGAAAAGGCGGTAGAAAAATCCAAAGAATTTAAACATATAAAAATAAAAGGGCTTATGGCAATGGCAACTTTTACAGATGATTTTGAGCAAATAAATAAGGAATTTGCAAGCATCAATGAACTGTTTAAAAAAGTTAAAACAAAGGAGCTAAACACCCTTTCCATTGGAATGAGTGGTGATTATAAATTAGCCATTAATAATGGTAGTACTATGATTAGAGTAGGAAGTGCTATATTTGGAAACAGAAATTAATATGAAAAAAGTAATTGCAACCAAAAAAGCGCCAGCAGCCATAGGGCCTTATAGCCAAGCTATTTTAAATAATAATACCCTTTACTGCTCTGGGCAAATAGCCATAAATCCTGAAACAGGAACTTTGGTAATTGACAACATTACCAATGAAACAACTCAGGTGATGCAAAATATAGCAGCAATATTAAAAGCGGCTGATATGGATTTTAGTAATGTAGTAAAATGCTCCATTTTTATGAAAAGTATGGACGATTATGCCCAAATTAATACGGTTTATGGTAAGTATTTTGATCAAAATCCTCCAGCTAGGGAAGCGGTACAAGTCTCTGCTTTGCCTAAAAATGTGAATGTAGAAATTTCAGTTATTGCAGTACATTAAATGGACTTAGCTCAGGAAATACTTAAAGGGAATATTACTGCTTTGGGTCAAGCAATAACCCTGGTGGAAAGTACATTGCCTGAGGATGAAAAAATAGCTCAAAAATTACTTGCTACTTGTCTTTTAAAAAGCGGTAATTCAATTAGAATTGGTATAACAGGGGTGCCAGGAGTTGGAAAAAGCACCTTTATTGAGACTTTTGGCAAATTACTAACTAGCCAAGGCAAGAAAGTAGCAGTATTGGCCATTGATCCTACATCAGAAAGAACAAAGGGAAGCATTTTGGGCGATAAAAGCCGTATGCACCAACTCTCTAGCGATAAAAATGCATTTATCCGCCCTAGCCCAAATAGTGGCACTTTGGGTGGTGTTGCCAATAAAACCCGTGAGAGTATTATTTTATGTGAAGCCGCAGGATTTGATATTATACTTATTGAGACTGTGGGTGTTGGCCAAAGCGAAACTACTGTAAATAATTTAGTGGATTTCTTTTTACTGCTAATGCTTGCTGGTGCTGGTGATGAGTTGCAAGGAATTAAAAGAGGAATAATGGAACTAGCGCATGCTCTTGTAATTACAAAAGCAGATGGAGATAATTGCCAAAAAGCAAAAAATGCTGGCTTAGAATATAAAAGTGCTTTGCACCTTTTCCCTGCTATGGAAAATGGTTGGACCCCTCAAGTAAGCACCTGTTCTGCTTTGGAGAATACAGGAGTAGAACAAATACTTGAAACCATAACTAAGTTTGATGCTCAAATGCTAAGTAGTGGTTGGAAAATTAAAAATAGAAAAGATCAAAACAACTACTGCTTGCACCTTAAAGTAAAGGAAGAGTTAGGAAACAAAAAGTACAACGCTCTTTTAGCTGAAGGAAAATTGAAACTGCTAGAAAAAGAATTAGCAACAGGCAAAACTATTTACCAGTTAGTAGCAAATTTATAATTACTCTACAACTACTTTTTTCTCTACTGTTCCATTGTTTCAGCATCAAAAATACATGGCATCATAAATTCAGCAGCCTGTTCTTCAGTCATCATCTCTAGTTCAGGATCATTATCTGCCTCAGAAAATGAAGAATATTTTCCTTCCAAAAGTTCACACGCGCACAAAACCACTTCATCTGTTGTTTTTCCCAAATCATTGAAAATCGCATCAACATGCTCAGGTGTATCTTCTATATACATGCCTTTTTTCATATCTGACTTACATTTTTCTAAATCACTAACAGACCAATTTCCTTTTGTTGATGATTCTCCTCCACAAGAGAACAGAAAAGGCAAAGCAAGTAATACAAGTAGTAGTTTTTTCATAATGTTTAAGTTTTAA
>JACKQG010004248.1_pt1 | contig 16748 bp, 14 predicted proteins | sample 8237621 | NCBI WGS metagenome assembly JACKQG01 (sample SAMN15677084, study PRJNA649215) | marine metagenome | biome: marine; feature: Black Sea; material: saline water; isolation source: suspended particulate matter (SPM) from the Black Sea western gyre | collected 2013-06-09/2013-06-10 | depth...
CGCCATAAATGACGGGGTAATTAATTTCCTCTATCATATAGATATTGCTTAACTTACCCCATCCTTCCTGGCCCGTGAAATGCGAAGTATATTTCACTGGGTTAGGTTGGGGTTGGAGGTTCTGAAAAAAAGGGGCTTCCCGCCTGCAACCGACCGAAGTGGAGGGCGGGAAGGTAGCCCAAATTGACCTTTTCGGAGTGGACTCATTGAAGATTAAAGATTTAATACTCCCATTCTTTAACGTCTTTCCAGCGGAGTAAAATATCGCTTTTAACTTGTTGGCTTCATTGAACAGGGATTTAAGTTTATGTTCAGAAATTAAAGTTGTATTCTTCAATTTTATTATCGCCAACGCTTTTTTCGTTTCCAACGCTGAAATCCTTTCAACGATTGTTCCTGTTTCTGTCCAAGATAAAACTCCTGGACATCTTTATCTTCCATTAATTTATCAGCGGGACCATCCAGAACAAAACGTCCGTTTTCCAATATATATCCATAATCGGCGTATTTTAATGCCATACGAGCGTTTTGCTCTACCAATACAATGGTCACACCGTTTTCCTTGATTGTTTGGATAATCTCAAATATTTTTTTAACCATCAGTGGAGAAAGCCCAAGCGAGGGTTCATCCAAAAACAACAATTTAGGCTTATTCATTAATGCCCGGCCGATGGCCAACATTTGTTGTTCACCCCCGGAAAGCGTACCGGCCAACTGTGATTCACGGCCAGACAATACCGGAAAGTATTCATACATCAAAGATAAGTCTTTTTTAATGGCCGCAGAATCACTTCGGATATAGGCACCCATCATCAAATTTTCACCCACGGTAAGTTCTTCGAATATTTCACGGCCCTCCGGCACGTATGATATCCCCTGGCGAACGATTACTTCCGTGTCATTCCCCTCGATTCGATTCCTGTTAAATTCAATCGTACCTTTATCAGGCTGGTCGTCTAACAATCCCATTATGGTTTTCAATATCGTGGTTTTACCGGCACCATTATTTCCTAAAATGGTGGTTATTGTCCCTTCTTGGACTTCCATGGATACGCCCCGAAGTGCGAGAACCAAATCATAATAGGACTCAATATTATTGAGTTTAAGCATCTTCCTCTCCGAGATAGGCTTTCAGTACTTCCGGATGGTTGGCTACTTCATCCGGAGTTCCTGCCGTTATCTTTTTACCGAAATTGATTGCCAGAACTTTATCGGAAATATCCCGCACCATATTCATATCATGTTCGATCATCAAAATGGTAACATCAAACAGATTACGAATATCTTTTATCCAATAGAATAAATCATGCTTTTCTTCGTTGTTCATTCCGGAAGATGGTTCATCCAATAGCAGAAGTTTTGGCTCCAAGGCTAATGCACGGGCCAATTCAACCAATTTTTGGCTACCATAAGGTAATTCTCCAACAAATACATCGCGTGCGGATTGCAGGTCAAGCAAATCGACAATTATTTCAACTCGTTCGCGGTGGACTATTTCTTCTCTTGACACTTTAGAGTTGGATGAAAATAAAGTAACACCGCTCCATAAACCGGTCTTCATGTGCAGATGCCGCCCAAGCATCAAATTCTCCATGGTGGTCATCCGTGAGAATAATTCTATATTTTGGAAGGTTCTGGCAATCCCTAACCCAGCAATTTTATAGGGAGCAAGATTTGTGATATCCATGTCCTGAAAAATAATCTCTCCGTGATCGGGTGCGTATAAGCCTGATATACAGTTGAAGATCGTGGTTTTTCCCGCACCGTTAGGACCGATGATTGAATACACTGCGCCCTTTTCTATTTCAAAAGATACATGATTCAATGCTTTTATTCCACCGAAGCTAATGGTTAAATCATGTGCTGAAAAGATACTCATCAGACCTTCTTCACATAGTGTTTTCCGAACAAACCGCTGGGTTTAAACCAAAGGACGAACACGATAATTAAAAAGGCCACCACGGATTTGAACTCAAGAGACACATAGGCACCGAATAAATTTTCAATTACGCCCAACAAATATCCGCCAATAACAGGGCCAATCAGGGTCGTCATTCCACCTAAGACCGCAGCGGCAAATCCTTTAAGCAACGGATCCATCATAAGATTCGGGTCCAACGTTGCTACGGGAGAGAGGAGTATCCCTGCCACCGCACCAATCAGTGAACTCAACCCCCACGTAAATGATGTGATACGATTCGTCCGAATTCCATTAATCCGTGCGGCAATTACGTTCTGTTGAGTGGCTTTCATTGCTATCCCAAGTTTTGTATACCTGAAAAAGAGGAATAGTGTAATCATTACGATTAGAGCAACAACCATGGTTGCTATATCAAGATGACTGACAACGACAGTCCCAAACTGAATCACATCTGTATCTGAAATCGGGAATGGAAGATGTTTCTGCTCCGCTCCCCACTTCCAACTTGCTAACCCATACAAAACCATCTCAAAACCAAGTGTGATGATAATCAGATTCAGGATATTTGGATCTTTGGCACGCCGTAGAGCAACAAATTCAATAAACATACCCAAAAGAACCGCAAACAGTAAGGCACCCAAAAAGGAGACAACAAAAGAAGCCTTGGCTGTTATTAATAACGCATAGGCAACAAATGTGGATATCATCGCCATTTCACCTTGTGCAAAATTCGGGACTTCCGATGCCTTATAAATTATCACCATTGCCAATGCAATTAAGGCGTAAAGGCTTCCGATTGAAAGTCCGCTGATGATTAATTGCAGAAACATATTAAAACGGCCAGGTTTTCCAGTATTTTTTTGTTCGAATCCAAAAACCGTATAACCCTAACGGTTCAATCACCACAATCAAAATTAAAATCAGCCCGAAGATTATACTGCTGATATTCGGCAGTCCTGTAACCGACATCCACTTTTTAGAGATTATCACAAGCATATCTCCGAAACCCGGAATATATTGCACCGACTCCAGTTTTAAATTCAGAAAAGAAATGAAGATTCCACCCATCACCGCTCCAAGGACTGATCCAAGACCTCCGACGACCACCATGGATAAAAAGAGAATTGAAAGGATAAATGTAAATGAACCCGGATTGATGAATCCAATCACAAAAGCATAGAGACCGCCGGCAATTCCGGCATAAAATGCACTAATTGCAAAAGCCAATGTTTTGTAGTAAGTGACGTTCACACCCATGGTTTCTGCGGCAATATCACTATCGCGGATAGATACTAACGCTCTTCCCACTCTGGTTTTTACGATATTCCTGGCTGCGAACACCAAAATAACTGTCATTGGAATTATCATAAAGTACAATTCTTTATCTGTATTAAGAACGTAAGGTCCAATCGACATTTTGGAAACCAACAATCCGTTACGCCCTCCAAAAACAGCAGCGCGTCCAATAACTTGAATAATGGCCATCCCAAACCCCAATGTCGCGATAGCTAAATAAGGTCCTTCTAAACGAAGAGCCGGCAACCCAAGAACAAATCCAAAGGCAGCTGCTAACAGCGCGGCAACAAATAAAGCCGCGAAAAACGGAACATGGAGTTTATCAATGAATAGAACAGTCACATAGGCTCCAATCGCGAAAAACCCGGCATGTCCTAAAGAGATCTGACCGGTATAACCGATAAGAATATTCAACCCCATGGCGACGATCACATTGACGGCCATATAATTGAGCATATAAACATAATAATTTGGAGAAATAAACGGAAAAGCAATCAATCCGGACATGAGTATAACAAACCATACCTTTGATGTACTGCTCTCAAGCGGTTGGATGTCTTCGTAATAACTTCGTTTAATGTCCAATGTTCAATATATCCGGCTATCTTGATTAAAATAAATCGCGGGAAGTTAATAAATAATCGCTGTAAGTAAAGGATGATTTATTATGTTTTCAAGGAAACTTGTACAGTAAAAAATACCATAATGACAAAATCAACCAAACCATATATATTCTTTCACAAGGTTAACCGGGAAATCCCCTTATCTCAATTTGGAACGTTAACCGAAATATTATCCGACAGAGTCCAAACATTTGTGGCAATTATCTTTATCAATTAATGATTCAAATTCAGATAATACATCAGACATTTCTGGCAATTATTCTACTAATTTTGATTATATAATTAGTCAGCCGAGGTCCAAATATATATCACTAAAAATGATATATCACTTTGACTCAACACCTTATATATTTTAAAACTGTGACTTAATATTATTTATATCTCAAGAAACCATTTAATACATCTAAAGGGATCGCTTGTTTTTTTGATTGATTCTTAAAGAATAGTTTTCAAATCCAATAGGATATTTATTATAAATTTAGCCCTGCATACACTCTCACCTCCATCAGAAACAAAAATTTGGAGAGGGCTATGAGTACATTAATAAGTAATCAATTATGATAAGCAACATTTGAGAACATTCATAAACTTAAAACGAATTTTTCTACTATTATCCTGCATTTTAAATGCAAATAACGGTTTAATCATGACCCAAGAATTTATTTATGAATTGGAAGATGCTTTAACGCCAAGTTGTCATGCATCAACGATTGCATCATCAGGAAATGTGCTTGTAGCAGCCTGGTTTGGCGGGACATATGAGAAACACGAAGATGTGGGAATTTGGGTTTCACGAAAAGTAGATGACAATTGGTCGATTCCGGTTGAAGTTGTCAATGGCGTCCAGGATGATGGATCACGCTTCCCATGTTGGAATCCCGTTTTATTTCAAGGAGATAATACTCTCCTTACCTTATTTTATAAAGTTGGTCCCAATCCCAGAGAATGGTGGGGTATGGTTGTTACATCCGAAGACAATGGTATTTCTTGGTCTGTTCCAAAACGATTACCCGACGGGATTTATGGTCCTATAAAAAACAAGCCAATCCAATTATCAAATGATGATATCATTTCTGGGACGAGTACCGAACACGATGGTTGGAAAATTCAAATAGAGCGATCGACTGATGGTGGCAAAGCATGGATATCATCAGGAGATTTAAATGATGGGGTTGAATTTTCAGCCATTCAACCGACTCTCTTGGTTCATCCCAACGAAACAATACAATTGTTAAATAGAACAAAAAATAAAGTTATTTCCCAAATCTGGTCTTATGATAATGGAAAAACATGGGGAAACATGTCCGCTACTATGCTTCCCAATCCGAGTGCCGGAATTGATGGATTAACGCTGAAAGATGGCAGACATCTACTGGTCTATAATCCCACCGGTACATATGAAAGAGCCCGGGTACCATTATCTGTCGCAGTCTCCACCGACGGAAAGGAGTGGAAAGAAATCATTCAATTGGAAAAAGTGAGTGATCCTGAAGCAAAAAAGAAGCCTGAATATTCATATCCTGCCATCATACAGACAAATGACGAATTAGTCCATATCGTTTATACCTGGAAGAGAAAATTAATAAAACATGTCGTTCTTAATCCCAATATGATTAAATAATTATATGAAAAATTATTCAAGGCGCATATTATTATTCACCATCACTCTGTTTTTATTCTGGGGATGTGAAGACAAACCAAAATCCAAGTACACTTGGGACAAGGATGGAATGCTGGTTATAGACGGAAAGCGTACATTCATCATTGGATCCTATCATCTTCCAAAAAGCAATCATCCATTCAAAGAATTGGCAAAGAATGGATATAATTATGTTCATGTTTCTGCCAATCAAGATGAAATGGATGTGGCGCATCAACATAATCTTTATACTCAAATTTCAACAGGATTAGCATCTGATAATGAAAGCAAAAAAAGAATTACTAAATTGGTTCAAACTTATAAATCGCATCCATCTTTACTTTGTTGGGAAATTGCAGATGAACCTGCATTTACGTGGAATTCATCTGACCTTCGTATTCAACCGGAATCCATGATAGAAACATACAACTTGATTAAACAGGAAGATCCGAATCATCTGGTTTATACTAATCACGGGCCAGTCAATCTTGTTTCGACATTGCAAAAATATAATGAATCAACGGATATTGTAGCATGTGATGTTTATCCTGTTATTCCCCGTGGCATTAAACCCACCTACGCTTTATATCCAGATGGACTTCAAGGCGATTTGCTGAATCCTTACATTAGCCAAGTGGGAGAATATGCTGAAAAAATGCACACAGTAACCAATCGGGCCAAACCACTGTTTATGGTGTTGCAGGGTTTTGCTTGGGAAATGCTTAAAAAAGTGCATGAACGGGACGATAAGATGGTATTATATCCAACTTACAAACAATCCCGTTCCATGGCTTTTAATGCGATTGTCCATGGCGCCAACGGTATCAACTATTGGGGAATGAACTATTCTCCCCAACCTTCACCCTTTATGGATGATTTGAATCGTGTAACAAAAGAATTAGCTGGCATGCAAAATATGTTGTCTTCCCACTCTGTTGATTTAGATATTGAAAAAACATATCACGAATTAAGATATTCCATCGATACTGGCGTGGAAATTTTGGCAAAGAAAGCTGATGGAATATTTTATCTAATTACGGTCAATTCTGACAAAAATCCCGTTAGAGTATCTTTGGGTAATTTAGACGATTATAAACGGGTAGTCGTAATAAATGAGAATAGAACGATTCCAATTCATAATGGAAAATTCACAGATGAATATGCACCATTTGATGTTCATATTTATGAGTTGGAGTAATGTAGAATGAAAAAACTTATTCTCTTCATTTTTATACAATTTTGTTTGGTTTTTCAATCATGTAATTCCACCCATCCCAAAGCCAGTACTTTACCTACCATTAATGGAAACAATATTCTTTCTATAAAACACTCCATAAACATTCCAAAAACTATGAAATATTTAGGATCTCCACTTCCTTCTGAAGTCATAACAAAACTCAATAATTTACCCCAGCATTCCGATTCACTTCTTCAATCAATATTGGATCCATATGCTTTGGCTATGGTTACGATTAATGAAAACCAAAATGTGTCCGTTACTCAAGGGATGCCATTCCAACCTTTAGTGCAAGGCGGTTGGGCAAACTATTTAGTAAAAATTTATAATCAAGCTGAATTCACAGGTAGATTGGAAGTCCGCAGCCCCAACTCTGAACCCTTATTTGACATTTCAACGAATGAAGTAAAAATGCATCCCGATGATTTTTATACACAAGCAGAATTGGAAGAACGGTTTTTAGAACTGTATTTTTACAGAAATAAGCCACTTTACCCAAATCTTTCGGGGGACTTGATTGAATATGCCATTCTTCAAGTCTATTGTAAAAATGAAGGCGAAATTCAAGCAAATATCGATTTTTATATCGGCGATTATTATGAAAACATAACTGTCATTGATTCCAGTTTTTTAAAGCCGTCTTTAGAAAGTGACGTCATTGGCTTGAGTGGTGAATATTTTCAAAATAAAGATTTTTCAGACACACCGTCTTTGAAGCGATTGGATAAAATAATCAATTTTGATTGGGGTTCCGGAACACCTTCAAGTGAATTCAAAACAGAAAAATTTTCCATCCGCTGGACCGGGTTTCTAACTCCGAAAGAAACTGCTCAATATCGCATAGGAGTCAAAAGTAATGATGGAACAAGATTATATCTTAATGATGAATTAATTGTGGCTAATTGGGGTTTACACGGCCCACGACTGCGCACAGCAGATATGAATTTAATTGAAGATAAATCTTACGCCATTACGATTGAATATTTTGAAGGTGGCGGAACAGCCAATGTTCAATTATTATGGGGTTCGGGGAACTTGGATCCTGCGCGAATTAAACTAAACACGTATGCCCAACCGGCTGTTCCTGTTGTGTTTCATGTGAAGGATGATGACGGTTCTCCTGCCCTTGCTTCCTTTACCATTACCGACGGCATTGAACGCCATGAAGAAAATGAATACCATGATGTATTGCGGTCGGACGACTATCGTCTCCATGCTGAACGTGAGTATGAATATTACCCCGATAATCTGGAAGGATTGTATCCACTCCCATCCCGCCGACTTTCACGTTTGGACGACTATCCGGATTTTTATTTTCAATCACAAGTCTATCGCGGTGATGGCGAGCATGTTCTTCTTTCACCGGGGAAGTATAATGTAACCTATACTCGCGGACCTGAATATGTCCCCCAAACAACATCATTGGAAATTCTCAAAAATGCTGATTCTGCTCACGCAACATTTCAATTGGAACGATGGGTAGATATGCAAAAGTTGGGTTATTATAGTTCAGATTCACATATTCATGCATCCGGATGTGCTTTTTACACCAACCCGGATGAAGGTGTTTCACCAGAAGAAATTTGGCGACTGCAATTGGGTGAAGATTTACATATAACCAATGTATTGAATTGGGGACCCAATTGGTATGTGCAAAAGGAAAATTTCTCTGGTCATGACCACCCCGTTTCAGACCTCAATCATATTTTGCGATACAACGTAGAAATTTCAGGGTTTCCATCTTCCCATGCGGGACATATTGTTTTATTAGGACTGAATGAAGATGATTATCCAGGCACAACACTTATAGAAGACTGGCCCACATGGAATTTGCCAATTTTGAAATGGGCAAAAAGCCAAAATGCCATCACAGGATATGCTCACTCCGGGTGGGGATTGGATCCGATCAAAGCGACTGAAATTCTTCCAAACTATGTTTTGCCACGCATGGATGATATTGGCGCGAATGAATATATCGTCACTGTCACGGAAGGCGTGGTTGACTTTTATTCTGTGGGCGACACACCCTTTCCTTGGGAGTTAAATATGTGGTATCACACACTGAATTCCGGGTTTCGACCCCGGTTGAGCGGAGAAACAGATTTTCCCTGTATTTATGATGAACGGGTTGGTGATGCTCGCAGTTATATCAAGATTGATGGTGATCTTACTTATGAAAAATATATGGACGGAATCCTGACCGGAAATGGCTATGTATCCGACGGAAGATCCCATATCATTGATTTTAAAATAAATGGACAGGAATTAGGTTCTATCGGAAGTGAAATTCATTTATCTTCCAATGATTCAATCACAATTTCGGCGAAGGTGGCTGCACTATTACCGAAAGAACAAAGCCAAATTGGTGCAAGTATTTCCAGCAGCAGTTATAGTTCAAAACCCTATTGGCATATTGAACGGGCACGATTGGGAGATTCACAAAATATTGAAATAGAGTTACTCGTAAATGGAATTGCCGTAGAGCGAAAAACAATAACTGCCAATGGACAATGGGCAGACATTCAATTCAACACAACAATAAATCAATCCAGCTGGGTGGCGTTAAGGATTTACCAAGCACTTCATACAAATCCATTTTTTGCTCTGATGGATGGTAAACCCATTCGGGTGAAAGAAAGTGCTGAATGGTGCCGCGCTTCTGTAGATCAATGTTGGAAGTTGAAAAATGATCAAATTAGTCCAGAAGAAATTGATGAAGCGAAGTTGGCATTCGATCGTGCTCGAAAAGTATATGATAAAATAATTGAGATGTTATCCCATTGAACTTATCTATCGTCATTCCCGTCTATAACGAAGCTGAAAAAATCCGTAATGATATTATAACTCTATCATCCTATTTAATGGAAAAGCATATTAGTGGTGAAATTATTATTTCCGATGATGCCAGTACGGATGACACAATTAAAATAGCTTCTGAAACTTCCATTAATGAATCCATTCCATTATCTGTCATTTCAACAGGTGAACATCGTGGAAAAGGGAATGCAGTTAGGCAAGGAATTCTTCAATCCAAGGGCGATGTGGTTTTGTTCATAGATAGCGGAAATACGGTGAAGTTGGATGCCATTTCCAAAGGATTAGATTTGATTCAAGGTGGTGAATGCCAAATGGTCATAGGTTCACGACATTTATCTGGAAGTGTGATTACCAAACCGTTGGCCTTTCAACGTCAAATTGTATCAAAATTATTTCGAATCTTTATTAAACTCATATTTCCATCTTTATGGAGATTCAGTGATACTCAATGTGGATTTAAAATGGTTAAGGGTGAACTTGCCAAAACCCTTTATAGCGAAAGTGTGATTAACGGATTTTTATTCGATATTGAAATTTTGAAAAAAGCACAAAAACATAATGTGGCGATTCAAGAAATTCCCATTGAATGGACTTGCGATAGAGATAGTCGACTTTCGTTTATTCCCACTATTTGGGAAGTCATTCGGGATAGTTGGAAATTAAAGTTTAAATAGACTAAATTATTTTTCCCACACACCAAATTTAAGTACGCCACCTTTTTCATCTATCACCATACCGCTAACGTTTGAATCGTTATCTACTAATTCTCTAATATCACTTTCTTCCATAATCAAAAATGATGTAGAAAGAGCATCTGCTTCAGCCCCTGTTTCTGCGACGGACCAAGCCGCCATTCGGTGAACAGGTTTATAATTTATGGGCGAAATAATATGATTCCCCTTTTCTATTCCTGAACCTGCCATGGCACTATTTTCCAATGAAAATTGATGAATTACTTTTCCTGATTCCAGATGAAATATTGTCATGGGCCAACCTGATTCCCCTACGGGAGCGTTCCCAGCTAAAAAGGTACTTTTACCACTATTGAGTAATATTTTGTCAATGTCCCATTCATTAAACATTTCCAGAAGTTTGTCCAATGCAAAACCTTTGCCGATTCCACCCAAATCAATGGAAATGGGATTATCCATCAAAGTAACCGTAAATGATTCTGTATCTAAAACCAGATTGCCAATTAATTCTTGCTCGTATAATTCTGATTCTGTTTCATCTTTCCAATGGGTAATGATTTTCCCAATGGTGGGATTAAATGCACCCTTTGTTTCGGTTTGGAGTTTTTGAGCAATAACCAGACATCCCATGGTATCGGCCCCAATAACCGTGGATTCTCCCGGGCTTAATTGATTGATTCTGGAAATGTCACTATTCTCAACAAAACGACTTAAGTCTTGCTCTAATAAATCTAATTGAGCAAATGCTTCTGTGGCTGCTTGGGATGCATATGCATTATCAGAATGCTGGATGAATATATCAAAAACGGTGGCCATTGCTTTGTGAGAAAATTGATGAATCCCATGGGTAACCAACCAATCACGATTTATAATATGTTGATCTGATTCAACCATTATTGTTTGTCCAACTGAACAAATTGATCCAATACATCCTTTTTGATAAAACTCAATATTTCACCGCCATGGCGCAATTCCATTTCTGTATTAAATAATGGTAAATATAAAGATGACTTTCCCGGTTCAGAATCTTCATAAAGTGCTTTCACCAAATCCGATTCCAAATCTGGAGAGACTAAAATAATTGAAGCATCTCCAACATTCTCCGGCACATGATTCCAATAACCCGCATTTTTCAAATGGCGTAAATACCATGGAAATGGCCAATAATCATCTTCTGTTGCAATTACAAAAGTGGATATATCCACTTTATCCGCTATATCAGATATTTTTGATTCCATGGTAAAAATATCCTTCGTGGGATGAGCATACACATGTGGATTTTCTTGATCTGCTTCATGAATAAAATTAATGGAATAAGATTGCAAAAACATGAATCCAAATAATAGTCCAACAACGCCATTTCGTATTATGGGCTTTTCTAATCCATGATAAATGGTATAGGATGCCACCAAAATAATTCCTGGCATTACGCCCAATATATTCCAGGGTGTTTTGTATGGAATTAGAGACAAAATGGCTAATAGAATCAACGAATACCAAAATAGAAAACTTACAATTGTGGGTTGCCCCTTGATTCGTAGGTTAAGCAAAAAAGCCAAAAATAGTATTCCTTCAGTCCAGTGCAAACCATTCCCTGAATAGCCAAATGGAAATAATATATTCAAATAATATGTCCAAGAATGATTATGGATTCCTTCGTCAGCCACTCGGTTTAAATACGGCGAATAGGCAGAAAAGAAATCGGTACTGCTGGATATATCCTGAAGAAAATCAGAGAAAAAGAGAAAGGCTAACCCAAAAGCTATTCCAATAACTAAAAGTATCTTCTTAAACGGAATCTGAATTTTTAATCCGGTTCTATAATGGAGAATGGCAAAAGCGCCTGCCATAGAAATAAAGAAAATGGGCCAAGTTTCCTTCGCAGCCATCATACCGCCCAATGCAAGTCCGGATAAAATCAGCCACGATTGTTTTTTTGTTTTATAATATTGATAAACACCCACTATGAATTCAAATGTCATCGTGACCACAAATATTTCATGAATAAAATAGCGACTGTAGAAAACAATCGTAGGCGAAATAGCTATGAACCCGGCTGCAATAAGAGCAACATCATTTTTGAGTGATTTGCGAAATCCAAAAACAAGCCAAATGAGAATCATTCCCACAAATGCGGTAATACCGCGTAGAAAGGGTTCACTATATTCTTGAAGTTCCCATAACCCATGAACAGCCGCAAAAAGAGCCGATGTATAATAAAATATGGGACCATGATGTTGGTTCGGATTATAATCGAAACGACCTGCTTCCATCACTTCAGCCAGTTTCACTGCATTGATGGCTTCGTCCCCATGCATAGGACGATCAGATAATTGTGTAAAGCGAAAAAGTCCAGCAATTATGAAAATCGACAGAACAAGAATTGCTCTGTTGCGATTCAAGATCATTTCACTGGAAGTCCGTAAACGGCTACTTCAATATAATGATTCAAATCGTTATTGGTATTTCCCTTACTGTATAATTTAACATAGCGACCCGTAACACCTTTTGCATCAATGAGTTTTCCTTCCGATGTTTCCACATAATGCATATCCTTACCGACACCGAACCCGGAAGAATTATCAATATCATTATTGAAAAGAGTGGTTACATTTTCCGTCATATCTTTATCATCTGCTGTTTGAACCACCACATCAAAATAAACACGAGCTTGTTTGTGGAAATGCCAAAAAACAATGGCATACATTTTATAATTCGCCCCTAAATCAACGGTTACATCTTGTAGGAAAGGGCCTAATTCTACAAAGCTACCTTCGGCTGCATTTTTATCACCATCTGTAATCATTTCGACTTCACCAATTACGGGATAATCATCGGAACTATATACCGTTTTTCCTAATGCCACATTTTCTGTTCCAGCAGGCGCTAAAAATGCGGGACGCGGTTTACCCAATGGTTTTTGGAGATTTTTTACATTCAAATTTTGGGGTGTGCCAATAAACATGGGCTTGGGTAATTCCAATTTGATTGGCACCATTGTTGAGTCTTGAGACAAAACCGCTGATGACAGCCCAATGAGCATAATGCATGATATTATTCCCGTATTTTTCATGTTCGGATTCCTGATTAATTATTTTTCTTTCGTGAAATATTTAAGTAAAGTATTGCGAATAACAACATTCCGATTGCGGTATAAAAATGAACCGATAAAAATGGTTGTTGCGTCGCTGATGGAAACCATGTATTCATGCTGAATAAAATGGATAAAGCATTGGGAATAAATAAAATTAAGAATACCCAAACTATTTTTTTAGTACATTTACTTTTGTCTGTATCCTTAAACCCATTACCTGTTGATTTCACCCACAATAAAGCACCAATCGCCATCAGTATTGAAAATATCGGAGCGACTGTGGCATGAGAAATCATCCACCATCCTGACAGCACCTTTTCACCCATGATAAGTGGCAGAAAACCAGTAATAACCATTATGACAAATGCAACGAATCCCATTTTCATAATCAGTGTTTGATATCTCTTATCCATCCATATTTTCCTTTTTTGCTGAACCCAACCAGCATTGTAATCCTTTAAAGAAAAATAAAATCACCAATGATAACACAATAAATACTGACAAATAAATAATGCCTTTCAGCCATGGTCGAAATATAAAGGCATTGGCAAATAATTGGGCTGCACCTAAATCCTGACTTTGAAAATCAATCATCATAGCATCATTTGTCTTTAAGGGTGAATCCACTGAAATTAAACTTGTATAAAAGGGCGCATCTAAACTGTGACAATCTTTACAGCCATTACTTCCTAAAGCCATGGGTGCTGGACGTACATTATGGGCGATGGGCCAAGTATATGCAGATGCATTTGAATGTGTTTCTTGCTTTAATTCTCCGGATTCAATCGAATATATTTTACCACCACTCACATACACTGGTGTGGATTCACTCTTTTGAACTGCCAGTGACGCCAAGATATCCGTAATCATATTTTCTTCAATTTTTGGCCATGATCCATTTCGATCTATGGGCAGATCAGACAATGCCACTTTAACAATCTGCTTATAGACATCTTCTGTCATGGGAGAAACGTCGTCGCCGGTTTTCCAGCCCCAATAGGAAGGCCACACCAAATTAACAGGTACGATTTTACCGGAATTATTTTCTTCAAATACAGGTGTTATAATATGGGGTAATGTACTGTCAGCTTTATTTATCCCATGTGTGCCCAGTGCGTGTCCCATAGATGTTTTAGTCAAAAATGAATTGTTTTTGGGCATTTCCCCAGAATGACAAGTCGTACAAGATATTTTTTCTAAATGGAGTGGCGGCAATCCTTTATGTGCTGGAATGGGTCCTTTATTATTGTGAGAAATCGCCAAACCATTGTCAGCAGATGAATGACATCCTACGCAAGTAAAGTCAGCCAACTCGGGAGATTTCTTATCAATATTTTCATTTTCATAACCGCGAATAATTTGATGATCCAATCCGTTTCGGTGACAATCCACACAATTTATTCCACGTTGAATATGAACATCTTGCCCGTGTTTCCAAAATTCAGATCGCTCATTATCCACCAACATAGTGGAATGACAAAAATAACAATTTTCATTGGGGATATTCCGCGTTACATCAAAAAAGACTTCATCTTTTTCATTAAAAGCTGTTTTATCATAATTCACTTGGGGTGGAATAGCTTTCGATTCATCTGGCGCCAATCCATAATAAATATCATAATGGTCCGGCATATCTTTGGCTGAACCACTCACATCAGCAAATGATGCGGTACTGGCTGCAGCCCAGCGGAAATTTTCTTTCTTGAGTTGCTTGGCATAATGGGATCGATCTGTAAATGAATTTTTATCATGACAAACCAAACAATTCACTTCCACTTTTCCGGATACATTCCAACGAAACGCATTTTCACTTTCCCAACGATCTTCCTGTTCCCCTACACTTCCACCGGGGTGATGACGCCCAAACTTTTTCACAAATTCAAAAACAGACAAACCAATGTCTTCCGGATTAATTGCGCCATTCCAATCTCGATAACTTAAAGGAATTTGCGTTAACATAGTCGGGTCTGTATATATCCACGGATGGCCATTTCGACCCGATTCAGTATCGCTTCCGGCATTAAAATGCCAACCGGAACCAACCTTATTATAATCGTGACAGGAACCACAGGTCATTTCTGTAGAAAAGGGTAACTGCGTTTGTTGATACATGCGAATGGCAGAACTATCATGATCCATTAGTTTAATACGATGAACTGCCGGCGAACGACTGCCATCAGGAGAATCACCTAATTTTGCTTGAGCAATCAATAATGAACAAAAAATGGATAAAATAATTCCAAGTAATAAAATGTGGTTTTTAATCTTATTCTTGAATTTCATTTAAACAATACTCTTGTTAATCAAATTAACAATTACTTTTATAATCGTTTCCATTTCTTCTGGTTTACTTTGAGCAATAAGAACCGTGAGTGCCACCAAAGTGGTATCCGGCAACCGTTTACTTCCGTCTTTTCGGTAAAGAATTTTATTTTGATTTAAAAAATACACAAACAGCGTTGCCGCAATACGTTTATTCCCATCCACAAAAGAATGATTTTTCGTTACAAAATAAAGTAAATGAGCCGCTTTTTCTTCCACGCTGGGGTAGGCATCTTTTCCACCGGCAGATTGATAAATGGATGCAACGGATGATTGAAAACTTTCATCTTTTGGAACGCCAAAAATATCGCTCCCGCCAAATTGTGTTTTTAAATTTTGAATCAGAGGGACGGCTTCTTTGTATTCCAGTTTGAAATGTTCTTTTTTTGTGGTTTTTTTAACTTTGAGTGTTTTGAAATCATATTGATCTAAAATTTCTAAAGCATAAGCATAATCTGTGACCACTTCAATAATTCCCCGCGCTTGGTCTTGGGTAATCTCATCCAATGCTAAAACATTTTCTAATAATTTGACTGAATTTTTTAATTCTTCATATTTCTGCGCTTGTTGTTGGAGCCGTTTTTCGTTTATTGTATAGCCTTTTACCAGATGGTCACGGAGTGTGTTCGTAGCCCAAATTCTAAATTGAGTCGCTGATTTTGAATTGACTCGGTAGCCAACAGAGATTATAGCATCAAGATTATAATATTCTAAATTACGATTGACTTTTCGACCACCTTCAATTTGAACTGTTGCAAAATTTGCAACAGTTGTACTTTTAACCAGTTCACCAGTATTATAAATATTTGAGAAATGTCTCGAGATAACCGATTTATCCCGTTGAAACAATATTACCAATTGATTTAAATTCATCCAAACTGTCTCATCCTGAAGATTGACAGAAATTTCAGGTAGTTTACCTTTCTGTTTATAAATAATTATTGAATTTTCATTAACCATATTTTTTCCATTTCAATTACCGATAAAATCTTGGTAGTTGAGTTCGGTTAACTTGTTCCAAAATAGAACAGGTTGAATTTTCGACAAGTTGCATCTTTTCTTTACATGACAATCGGCTAAACAGAAAAATCACTTTTATCATATTTC
>JACKQG010004249.1_pt1 | contig 16744 bp, 27 predicted proteins | sample 8237621 | NCBI WGS metagenome assembly JACKQG01 (sample SAMN15677084, study PRJNA649215) | marine metagenome | biome: marine; feature: Black Sea; material: saline water; isolation source: suspended particulate matter (SPM) from the Black Sea western gyre | collected 2013-06-09/2013-06-10 | depth...
CCATATTCTTCAATAGGCTCTTTCAAACTCTCCATCATTTCATAGCTAACCTTTTCATGGCCATAGGCCGTATAAGATTTTTTCGTTTCATTATACTGTGTACAATGAATACAGCCTATATCATGACACCACACTGCGGTCTCTAAGGTGCGAAGATCTTCTTGAGTCAAAGAATGCTTTGCCATCGCGAAGCCTGAAGATAGAGCATACCTTATCCATACGATACGGGTATGCTGTAGTCTGTGCTCTTCTGGATGATAAGGACCTTTACAAGGCGTTTTACCAAGAGCTCGAATAAGCCCTTGACTAGTGAGCGCCAGTCTTAGCGGATTTGTATCTTTTGCGACTTTATTGCCCATTAGAGTACCTCGTCATCTAACGGATAGTCTCGCGCTTCATACTCCGACACATGTAACCGCTGTTTTACAGCTTCGTATTTTCGAAGCAATGCATAGTATTCCTCATCACGTGAGACGGTACTCGCATTTAATATTATAGCAATACCAACGACAATCGCTAGACTGCCGAGTATTACCAGTACACTTCCTGTTATTACCATGAGCTCTCCTTATGTTTTAAGATTACGTCAATTATGGGAAAAACCATTAACGGCCATAACGCAGTAAGAATAAGTACTACTCCTACACCTGCGCATATTCGCTTTATAAAATCTTTTGTATCACTACTTTTTGAGATGTCAATAAGATCTTTTAAAAAAATGGTGTTCTCAGTGTTACACGTAAATAAAAATATGATCACTATTGCGTATCCTATTATAAACCATACAGCCATTTGTATACTCCTTGAGTTAGTTTTGATTATATAATTCTTATTCCTTATTTAAAGGCTAAAAAAGAGGGTCACCCCTCTTTTTTGTTGCTCCTTCAAGCCCCTTAGGTCGCGTCCATAGTAGACGTTCCCAAAGTGGACAAAGTTTCTAGTGCTAACGTACGTGCACATTCATTTGCCATCCGGGCAACTGTGTCCTCTGGCACATTATGAGTGCTTCGGGAACCGTGATGATTCACGGCGAACAAGTACTGTACTTGTAAATTATAAATATCAGCCAAATCTTTATAAGGCTGAATACCTTTACTACCGGTATTTGTAAAAGTATTATGCACAACTACCGTTTTTCCGCCTTCACGTATCAAACGTTCAACTTTCCTCAAGCACCATGCATGTGCTTCTGGGAGTTGGCTAGCGTCAAACTTATAGACACCGTCCTTGGTAAAGTAATCGTCCGCTGCTACCATTACTACATCTGGATGCAATGTTACAAGAGCTTCAGCTACAGTTGTTTTACCACAGCCAGGCGCCCCTCCAATAAGAAATAAACTTCCCATATTTTTTTTCTCCAATAAGGTTATAATTACATTAGTCTTCACGATTTGCCGGGTCACATGCGGGGGAATTCAGCATGGAACCAATAAACGCCAGTGAGATCCAGGAGGCAAAGAGCCAGGAGAGTATAGTAGGCAGAAACAGCCCTACAATCCATGCTACTACGAGCCACACAATCACCGCCAATAAAAGCGGCATCCACCCATACAAAAGAATTTCTCCTAGTGTATCGCCTTGAAAAGGATTAAGATTCATTTATTTCCTTTTCTTTGCAATTTTTCTCTGTCTTTTCAGACTTCGTAAAAAAATTCGTTCTTCACTAACCATTTTATCTAGTTCGTCATAAGATAAGGCAGATATGTCAGACATTTTTTTGCCCCGTTTTTCCCACCACTCTTTTGACCTCACTTCTAATCCAGCTACAGCAAAAATACTTGCCGCTCGGATGGTACTACGTAGGGCGAGACTGTTTTTGTACACAGTTTGAAAGTTCCCTATGGCGGATTTTGTCAGTTTTATTATATTCATTAAAGTTCCTTGAGTTAAAAGAATATTAGAAAATAAGGGCCAAGCAATGCTTGACCCTTTAATAACTTTACTCGAGTTTTACTCACCCGACGAAAAAAACCCTTTCTTTTTCTCAGGGGAATCTTCTTTCGTAAACACGGATTTTATTTTCTTCCCAGCAGATTTGGTACTATCAACTACTGTAGTTCCCATGTCCTTGACTGTGGTACCTACTTTAGTTACACCTTTTTTCGCTGCTGTTCCGATTTTAGCTGTTCCAGCTTTGATCGCGTCTTTCTTAGCATGCAATCCCGCGCCTAAACCAGCGCCAACAATAGCTGCTCCAACAAGTTTTCCGTTTTCACTTTTTGCCGCTTTTAAAGCAGCCTTTCCAGCCTTAGCGGCTAGCTTTTTTGCGTCATTTAGTTTTGACATTTTTCGGTTTCTCCATGTTTTTCATATTCTAAGATTGATTCTTCTAAGTCTTTTGCACAAGACTTCATTTCGTCGGATTCCTTGACCTCATTTGCTACATCTTCCATAATTGTTTGGAAGATTAGGGCAATTTCCGTAATCGACTCCTTCATCTCTGCAGCACTATTTTGAAACTCGGTTAAATCTGCAGAGAGCGTGTCATCCGCCTGAAGTTTCTCGAGTTCGTCTGCTAGTTTATTCATATAACGTGCATAAAATTTGTACATATCTGAATAAATTGCCGCAATAGAGACTTTTACTTGGGGGTGTGCGAGCACAGTTCCCAAGGAGTTTGTAAATCTACGCGCCGCTAAGCCCGCTTTTAGTAATGTCACCTTATCCATGACGGTATTAGCGCTTGACACCGTAAGTGTTTTTAAAGCCATTCCTAAAGCTTGAACACCTCCGGCACAAAGGTTACCTAACGTTACAGCAGATTTTTTTAACGAAGCTGCTTCTCTTCGTATGGTTTGGATTGTATCCATTTTTACCTCTTTTTTTGTATTTGAACTTATTAAACTCTCCACTGCCAAGTGAAGTCACACTACAGTTTACAGTGCTATTATTCTTATACCCATTCTAGTCACCAAAAGCGAGGTCAAGCACTTTTGACGCATAAGCATGTTTGTTGATGTACCATTTACTTCGAGAATTGGCACGCCTAGGCCCTTCGTTATATGCAACTAACAATAATCGTGTGTTTGTTCCGTATATCCCTTCTAATCTTGCCAAATGTTTTACTCCAATGGTAAGATTTACATACGGATCGTACAAATCCTCTTTAGGCGTAGAGTAGTCCTTAGCAACTGAGGGCATTATTTGCATTAACCCTACTGCCTTAGCAGAGGAAACTGCTTTCGAGTCCCAAGCAGACTCAATACTCACCACTGATTTAGCTAAAGCATAGTCTACACTGTAGTATCCACACAGAGCGTGCATATATAAGAGCAAATGCCGTAATTTCGACTTGGACATAGACACATTGTACATCCGGGATAAATACTCTGCATCGGCACCAATGTCTGCAAACTGGTCTGACGTCTGTCTCAGCTGGGTAGGAGCCGTTCTATCTGGTAACTGGTCCGATGGACTCTCTGAGAACCACCATATAACTCCTGTCAGCACAATTGCAGCCAAAAATAGTGGTAACCCGCGGGGAAAGTTATGCCAATCTTTATTCTTTTCCCAATAATCGGGATATTTCATATTGTTTCTCCTTATATTATTAATTTACGTCTTTCTTATTCCAATTTAGGCTAAAGAAAAAGTAGCCGTCGGTCCCTTCAGTTTACAGCGCGTAGTTCCCGTAAGGGGCGGTTGTGCGCTGCGTATAAGGCCCACCTAGGTTGGGCGCTTGCTTATATATATGTAGTATGCTGTAACCGCTAGTAAATTGAACTTCCATTTCTGGACTCGTGTTTTCATCGTTTTGATATGATTTAGAAAGGTGCTGTAAGAGAGAGCTCAATTTTTTAAACAAGGAGATGCTTATATAAGGTATGATAACCTTACAAATTTCTTATACCAAAAGAACTATAAAAAAGACAGTGCACTGTTCTAGAGCAGCCCTTCCTAGTTACCGGAGGTTTCTTGTCCCAAGTTAGCCTAAAGAAAAAGAGCGGCCTAACACTCTTTTTCTCTTTCGATTATACGCTTAACATATTTTCACATAACCGGTCAACAAACCAGTTAGTAAACTTCCGATCACCGTCACCGGCACCAGATTTAACATGTCCGATCTCGTGTACCAATGTGTGCAGGAATATCTGCGATGACGAGTCAAACACTGTTTCGTCAAGAGCAATGAGACCTGTCTGTATATCAGCTTGACCAGCAATAGGATGATCCGACTCCAATACCTGGACATCTTCCGGTGAGAACCTAACCCCATAATAGTCTTTAATCAGCTTAAGACCCCAACGGACTCGGGCATCCTCTTCTGGTGTACACTCTCTCCAAGGACTTACTTCCGCAATACCTTGCGAATCCCACCATCTCAGCGGCCCACAGTTTTTAGGTATGGTCCAGTTGGATGGCAAGGTTACTGGAGAGTATCCCAGAGTGGCCAAGTCTAAGAGGGCCACAATAGATTTTGGAGCAATTACGTAGTTAGCGCCATGTAGCGTCACCAAGCTCTGATGTAGGGCGCTCGAAGCCACTACTTGTATGTCGGCTAATTCATAAGTCAGATTAATGTCCACCTTATCGATAAACTCTTCTTTTGAGCTTAGCAGCAATATCCATGGCTGTGGGTCGGTATTTTTAACTATCAGGTCAGCCAGACGACTATACGCTGAGTACTCATTCATCTTTCGACTTTCATTCACGGATATATTCGGATGGCCCCAGTTGAGCTTAGATCCGGGGACTTTCCCTATTCGTACGCCACGTTTAAAAACTACACCGTTACCTTCCTCTACAAATTTTTCACGGCCAATTTGAAAATAACTGGAAAAATTTAATAGTAGCCCTTCAAACGGTTTACGTTCAAGTGATATTACTGTCTCTCCAGGGGCCGCGTCTACCGGACAATCTGAAAACGAGTACAAGGCGTCGCTTTTATCCTTACACTCATCAAGCGCATTAGAAAACAGCTCTCGAAAGATAAACCATGTTTCGTCCCAGTCATGCTGGCCGAACTCTGGTGTTACTGGTGTAGCGTGGCGAATCCCATCTTGGTCCACTAAAACACCTCGCGTAATAGAAGCCCCTTTGAAATCAACAGCATCTCGTTCTAACGCGTAGGTACTCCCATTTGAAGATAGGTGCAATTGAATGTTCTCTCTTAGGCATTGGGCCATAGAGTATTTTAAACCGCTCCCAAACATTCCTATAGGATCGAGAGTATCGTCTTTAATACTTGCGCCCAACAAATTTACAGCTAAAGGAATGTCAATGACGCCCTTATTTTTTATTGTTATATACACAATGTTACTCCTTGTTATTATAGTTAGATTATAGTATTCTTATGCCAATTTAAGATAAAGAAAAAGAAGAGTGCTAAGCTTCTTTTTCAGTTGTATTATCTCGCGAATGGATCTGCTACTTGATATTTTGAAATAGCAGTTTCCATAACTACCTCAGCGTCTAGTTTCGTTACTTCGCCTGTCTCGTCCCGTTCAATACATGAAAGCACCGCTTCCATAATTGCCGGACTAAAGCCGGAAATAAAGGCAACATTATTAGATGTGTACGAAGGTTGCCCTGCGTAATTTTGCAGGTTCCAATAAACAATTGCCGGACGCTTATAGCCAGAATCTTCCCAGCGTTGTAACGCTGCGTCAATCACCGACTCTTCGGTTTGTAAGATCGTTTTATGTGGCCCCTTCTCAAAGGTGCGCGTATGACTACGAACTGCCTGACTAAACTGCATATCCGACAAAACCAACAACATCGTAGGCATATTGGATTGTGGCACATTCCATAACTCTGCATTTTTCAAAATACAGTCTAGTGCCTTTGAAATATCTGTAGACATTCCCCAATCGGCTGTAACAGCCTGTGTAATCGCTTCTACCACATTATTTGTCCTTGACCAATCAATAATTTCAGGCTCTGACGCAAACGTCATCATCTTTTTATTAAATTGCCCAGGCAAACGGTCACTACAATATAAGCCTAAGGATACAGACACATCCATACAACTAATACTACCGGACGCCTCTGCACACATAGAACCGCTTACGTCAACCATCGGCAAAATGCGCTCTCCTTCTTTAATGTAGTCTGGCAGATGGTCAAAGAAGCTCTGCACAATCTCAACCGGGGTCCCAGCTTTATGCAGCCTCATCATTTCATGTGGAAACGCTACAGTTCCCACTAAACCATGGTCCCTAATATGAGCTAGGAATCTTTCTGAGTCATGCCGTAAAAAAGCTGCTGCTGAACGAATCATCGCTAAATTGGGAAGAGTGACATAATCAATTTCGTCCCATCGTTTTTCTGACATAAGCCTTTCAACTATATTCGAATTGCCGACGACCAGTTTTCTGTACTCTTTTGAAGTAAGCTTCATGTAGTCTCTTAATTTCCTATCTCGTCGATCCATCCATTTTGCACATAGTGGATGTGATATGTTAGCACTAAAAAACTCTAGCACAGCTGTTTCTAAAGGCGTATCATATAATGCCTTCAAGTCATCATAGCGACCATACTCTACGATACCTTCTAAATTTGCGCGTATCCAACTTCGTGCCGCAGCTGATTCAATAGCCACTTCGTGCAAAAGTTCCCGAAGCAGCTGACGATGTCCAGCCCCTCCTCGAGGATCCCTACTCCAAAACAAAAGTTTAAATGCTTTCTCAGGGTCAGAAATAAAAATTTCCGCCCAAGTTGTTTTAGTGTCTTGATGAATATCTTCTGAAACAACATAATACCGTTGTCCAATAATACTGCCAGCTTTGGAAAAAAACTCTAAAGCCTTGTTTATGAGATTAGGCGCCATAGAGCCGCCTTGGTGTGTTTTAAATAAAGCCATAAATATGCTCTCCTTGTAGTTAGTTTTAATAAACATTTCCTGTACCGTAGAGTCTACGATACTGTTCTTATACCGTTTTTTGAGGTATAAGATTTGTATAAACTACTTGAACTTTTATTAAAATTAGAGGATATTAAAGAATGGAAGACTTAAAATTTAAGATATCAAAAAGTACACAAGAAGTGTACTCCAAAGCTGGGGGAGCACCAGTTGTAAAGTTTGAAACATTAGAAGTAACCCCAGAAGAACTATCCTCTATTGTTAGGCGTTATAACTATTCCATGTCTCGGTGGCATAGTGGACAAAAAGTGGCGGGGCGCTTTATTGCGGATCCTAGCCAGACAAATATTGGGCATTGCTCGAATGAATCCTTTGCAGAGATGTATGGAGTGATCTTAGATGTAGATGAAAATCTTACATTGGAGAGCGCCAAAGAGTTATTCGCTGAGTATAAAGGAGTTATTTTTACCTCAACTAGTCACCAAGTCCCAAAAAAAACCGGTTCCGGTATCGCCGACCCTTGTGATAGGTTTCGCGTGTTTTTACCGTTTCACTCTGACGAATATATAGCGGACAAAGACATGGCAAGATCAATCAGTAAAGCTGCATTAGAGAAATGGAATTTTGCTGACCAAAGCTGCTTCGATCCCGCACGAAAATACTACCCCACAACTGAACTAGAGGGCATGCCTAATCGGTTTGAATTTTATTTGCTCGAAGGGGAGAATTACTTAGCCGTTAAGGAGCTTGCGAAACATATACGCTTAGGCAATCCTTTAGACAGCGAAGTAGAAGACAAAAAGATCACTAAAGCACTTCACTTACACAACTCCAAAGTTCCGACTTTTGCATTAGAGGATAAAGTGCAGGACGAGAACAAAGCTTGGATCAGTATACAAACTCTACTCGATAAAGAAAAAGAAGAAAATATTTTCTGTATGTTCTGTGATGATATTAATTCTGAAAGTAGGTCCGCTGTTTTTTACCCTGAAAATTGGCGAGGGGTCCCTGCTTTATTTTGCCAGCATTGTAAGAGTGTAGGTGACGGGTATAACACAAACGGCATCTACTACTTAAATAATGATGATGCCTATAAAATAATTTCTGAGCGTACTGGGAATATAGCCTTCATTGATAAAAATACAAACAAACTCTTTTTTGGCGCTTATGACAAGTTTAAAGACGAATATCATATAGACCAGAAAGATTTTACTACAATTAAAAACACTTTAAAGGAGCAAGGAATGCCTACGCCCAGTGTTTTTGCAGAAGTCCGCTATGAACTAGTTCCCGATTCAGATCAAATCGTTGACCTTGATGCAGGGTTTATTAATTATTACGTAGCGCCTAAACTTCTGAAAGCGAAAGGAGATCAAAAAAAAGCCGCTGTACCTAATTATATAGGCAAAATTTTATCTCACATGATTCCTGATACGATGATGCGTGAGCACTTTTTAAATTGGCTTTCGTGGATCGTGCAGACTCGCTCTAAAGCTAGAACTACCTTTCTATTACAAGGTGTGCAGGGCATCGGAAAAAACTTGTTCTATGACTTAGTAATTAAAGAATTGTTTGGTGTTCACTATTGTACCGATGTACATCAAAATAAATTTTTGTCTAGGTTTAATGCTTTCATGACTACAAATGTTTGGGTTCTCGTGAATGAGGTTTCGATCGACTTCTCAACTAAGGACGAATTAGCAGCAAAATTAAAGCCGTTCATTACTGATGCCTGGGTAGAAGCTGAATCGAAAGGCATCGACTCTAGACCTACGAGAAATTATTGTAACACGTTGTTTTTCTCGAATAAAAGAAGTTCTGTGTATTTAGAAGCATCGGATAGACGGTTCAATGTGTGCGACTATGTAGAGAAACCCATATACAAAACAGATTGGTGGCCCGGATTAAAAATCGAGTCTTTAGTAAAAGGCGAAATTGAAACGTTTGCGCATTACTTAAAAACTCGGGATATAGATGTCGATAAAGCTATGATGACGTTAGACAATGCAGCGAAGCAAGAACTTATCACTATTAGCAAGACTAATGCCGAACTCTTTTTTGATGCAATGAAAACTGCTGACTATGATTGGTTCGAAGACAGCCTAGTAAATGACAGTGCCTATGGAGCCCCAAGCATGATGGAGCTCTCAGAGATTATATTGGCGATGAGAGCAAACAAGAGGGTGTTCAGAAGTGACTTAACAAAACTCTTTTCTAACATATGCCAAAAGAAACAAACTCCTACAGTCTTTTCACGACAGTGTACTATTCAAGGTATAGCTATTAAAACGATCAGGATACAAACAGACACAGGTAAAGGATTCATTTTTTAATTAGAGAATAATCTGGTATAAGATTTCTAGAGTCATTAGACTTTAGATAAAGACTAAAAGGTCGGGTTTTCTCCTTTCTCCTGGCCTTTTGTCTTTTTCGTAACATCCATAACTCATTTAATTCAGGAGATTAGAATGCTAGGAATCACAACTATATTTACCGATGGCAGTACCCACCAAACGACTAAATCTAACAGTAACCACCAATGTAATACCTGTGGCAGTGTAAGTTACTTGGTTGATGGATTTTGCTCACACAACTGTGCAACTATCGAAGAAGAGAGTTCACACCTAATAACACACTATTTTAATGAGGAGAGAGAGTCTTAGACTTTCTTTTATCTTACATATACGGAGGAACTATGATGGAGATTACTAAGACACAATTTGGTCCTGGGTATGCCTTAGCAAGTAACGGCCAAATCAAATACTGGAAAGCAGATGTTTACCTTACCCAAGTTGGAGCTGTTACAGCTTATCAATTTGGATACGAAAACGGCAAGCTGCAAACACAAGAGACACTTATCACTGAAGGCAAAAACATCGGAAGGTCTAACGAAACAACTCCGTTCCAACAGGCTTGCAAAGAGGCCGAATCAAAGTACCGCAAGAAGTGTGAAGAAGGCTACCAAGAAGACCCCACAACACTCACCATCCCTACGCTACCAATGTTAGCCCATGGGTATAACAAGAGGAAGCATGATATACAATGGCCGTGCTACATACAACCTAAAGTCGACGGTGTTAGATGTCTGGTTGGGTATCATAATGATACGGTAACGCTAACCACACGTAAAGGCAAAAAGTTTACGGCCCTCCCACATATAACTAAGGACCTAGCACGAATATTTAAAAAAGCTGCGCTAGCAGGGCACCAAAGTTCCACTATGTATCTAGATGGTGAGATGTATTCTGATTCATTAACTTTTCAAGAGCTTGCTGGGGCAGTGAGACGTCAAGACAACACTCAACAAACACTAGACCAAATTTACTTGGTGGTGTTTGACGTGTTTTGGACTGATCTAAATACTCCCTATGAAAATCGGCGCCTAATTTTAGACGAGCTATTCAAGAGTTTTATAGAGCATAATATAAAACAGATCGATACGCGTTTGATAGGCGAAAGTGAGCTCGAGCAAAAACACCTGGAATATATACAAGCTGGGTATGAAGGCATAATGCTACGAAACCGCAATGGCGTATATAAAGTTAACCAGCGGAGCGCTGACTTACAAAAATTAAAGGTGTTTGCAGATGAGGAGTTTGAAATCTTTGGAGCTAAAGAAGGTGAAGGCGTAGAAAAAGGTTGCGTGGTTTGGCAATGCCTTACAAACGAAACCAACCAGCTCTTTTGGGTAAGGCCACGAGGCACACATAATGAACGCAAAGAACTTTTTAAAAATTCTGCTAAGTACCTCGGGCAAAAACTTACTGTTCGATATCAAGAACTTACTGATGATGGTATACCACGTTTTCCTGTAGGGGTAGGGATTAGAGACTACGAATAAGCTCTTGACTTACAATTACCTCACAAGTATATTAAAGTATCGTACTTAGATAGGCGATATACACTAACCTACCTTATGGAGGAGAAATAACTATGACACAAACACAGCAGCTATACACACACAACGCAGGTCTATTCGACCTATTCTTTAAAGATTTTTTCAACGATGAGCATTTTCAACCGCTTGAAAAAATACATTACCCAGTAGATATATACGAATTACCAGGTGACCTATGTTTTGACATAGTAGCTATTGGAGCTCAGCTATGTGATGTCGAGATCACCACAGAAGAAGGCGACGTCTTAAAAGTTCAATATGAAAGTAGCGCCCCTAAAACCGACATAAAAAAATGGCACTCTAGAAATATATCAAAGAAGAACTTTAATTTTGGATGGAAGATTCCTGCTAGATTCGATCTGGCGAATATCTCCGCTATTTTTGAAGGAGGCGTAATTAAACTTAGAGTACCTATCAAAGAAGACGCTAAACCGAAAAAAATCAAACTAGGATAAGTAACTAACAATAACGTTTATTACCTATCTAAGATATTAAAAAGCCCTACTAAATTTAGTGGGGCTTTTCTTTTTAGCCTAAGTATCCTAATACCTTTAATTAAAAATTCGGTATAAGAAACGTGTTAATAATAACTTCTTTAAAATTACTACAGGAGTTTCGTATGATATACAATTTAATTCTTAAAGACTCGGATGAAATAGTATTTTCCCACACAGCGCAACGTAGGGAAGAGGCATACTTATTTTTTCTACAGTTAAAACAACTTTCACCAAAGCACTTTAATAACCTATTTACCGTAAAGGAAAAAATAAACAATGAATAATGAACAATTGACGGGTGTTGACCTTTCAAAGGCAACAACTGAAGTATGTACTTGTGGATCCGAACTTTTTGGCAGCGGCTCTAAAATTAGACGCATGTCGCCTATCGTGTCCCCAAATGGACAAGAAATGCTAATTCCTGAGTTAGTATTTTATTGCTTAGAATGCAAAAAAGAGTATCTAACCCAAGCGGGAGGCCTAAATGATTAGAGTCCATGAATTAGGCCATTTGCCCCAAGAGGCACAAGAAGCTCTATTATCGACATATATTAGGCACTCTGAACGCGGCTGGTTATTTGACTGCCTTCGACAATTTAATGTTCCTCGCCGCACAGCTATTTATAAACTATTTGGCTGGAATTATCAGTGGACCCTTACAACACAAGAAGAACGTAATGAAGCGATTATTACTAAAGAGCAAGCAATACGCACACTCTTAGAACATTCGTCTATAAATGACTGGATCAATATGTATTTGAGCTGGTATACAGTTCCGCGATTTATTCACAGTACCACCACCGCTTTAGGCGAGCAGGTCATTGGAACAGCAACTCACCCACACCTTACAATCTCAATCAGGGACTAGTAGAGATGCCAATTTACACTTATAGGTGTCCAGAGTGCACACTAAGCCAAGAGTTTTTACTGCCCATGTCCGCAGACGATCCCATTTGCCCTACCTGCAAAGATGCGACAAATATGGAGAGACAGTTTTCTTCTAAAGCTAGTTTTGCTTTAAAGGGTAGAGGCTGGGCGTATGATGGATATGACAAAAACAAATCTTTACGAAAAGGAGCCCCTAAATATAATGACTTCAATAGTTAGACTTAACAATAAGCCTTATGTGGTCCTATATAAAGGGCCACACACCGAACATATGGATATTCAGGCTCTAAAAGAAATCTATAGTTCATATAGACAGGAGGAAGTTATTGCCGCAATTCGTGGTCCTGAAGTCTACGTTTTAGAAGAGATAATTGAGGGTGAATGGGAGGAAATTAAAGTATGAGAATAGGAATTGATTGCGACGGTGTATTACGCCAATTTATAGATAGCGTGTCTCGGGTTATAAGCAAGCATTATCCCGACAAAGCAAACGAGTTGCGGATGGACAATGTTGACTGGGGATTCACAAGCTGGATACCTTTTTGGACTGAGGCCCAAACTGAACAGTTTATCTTTAAGGTCCATTTTTGGGAAATTTTTACCACTGCACTTCCCTACCCGACTGCTCTTCAAGACTACTTAGTTTTAAAACAATGGGCCCAAAATAACGGGCATACCTTAGTATTAGTGTCAGCTCAACGAAACACCACAATATTACCTACGACTTATTGGATTGCCCAAAACGGGTTTGATTTTAAAGAGATCCATTATACACATGATAAATGGGAAATTGACGTAGATTTTTTAATTGATGACTCTCAAACCAAACTAGCAAAATTCCAGCAGCGCTCTGTAGTTAACGGTACGCCTATTTGTATGAAGCGACATTGGAATAAGGATGTATGGGATACATACCCTTGTATTACCCGTTTATCCGAACTCACCCAAATAATATAGGATTGATATGAACATTCTAAATGACCCAAAGATTACACTTGAGGAAGAGATGCATGTGTATAAATTAGTAGATGACCCACAGTTTCAATTCACTAGCTCAACTACTTTTTTAGGACAATTTTTTGCCCCTTTTGAACAAGATAAAATAGCACAACATTTAGTCACTAATGTGCCTAGATATCAAGGACGCACACCGGAGGAACTTAAAGAGGAATGGAAGTTAGCGTCCGATATTGGCACAGCAGTACATAAAGAATTAGAAGACTACTTACGTATAGGTAAAGCGCCTGTACACTTGAAAGCCGTACAAGGACAAAAATGGATAGATCAAAATATACCTCCGTGGCTTAAAGTATTTCCGGAAGTTATTATCTATTCTAAAGAGCTTAAATTAGCAGGAATGATCGATGCACTCGTATTTGACTCTGTTTTAGATGAGTATGTTTTAATAGATTGGAAAACTAATAAAAAAATCTCTCAAGACGCTTATCAAGGAAAAGTAGGTACCCATGAGGCAACTAAAGATATTGCGGACTGCTCTTTTATGAGGTACTCAATTCAGCTATCATTGTACCGATATATATTAGAAACTTACTACGGGATTACTGTGAAGAATTCTTTTATTGTACATTTAAAAACAGACGATGCGGCACAATATAAGTGCCCCTATTTACTTAAAACGATAACCAAGATGTTCGGAGAAGCTCAGCATGATAAACTTTAAAACTTGTCGCCCTAGAATTTACGTAAGCAGCAGTGGCTTAGAGGTGGATATTAAGACTATGAACACACCCTACCTCGAAAATATTATTCGAAAAATGCAAAGGGATTATAACGCGGACGAGCTGCCTGAAAGTTACCAATGGCTAGACCAAGAATACACACTTCGTAAAATTCGAAACTCTGACCCTGATATGTGGGTAACAAAAGAGGGCGCGGTAGTACTTATTTCTAAAATGGAAACACCCCATATTCAAAATATTATAGCTTTATTTGAGAAGTATAATGTATCGGACAGTACCCTTGAGACCCCGCCTGCCCAAAAGATTACTAGACTTAAAGCAGAATTATTAAAACGAGAATACTTAAAAAAGGAAAATTAATTATGGGATTAGATACATATTCTACAATACCGGACTTAGACTATACAGGCATTGAGCTCTGTGGTGGGATGATGTCTTCAAATGGCGCAGGGTCCTTTAGAGGCAAAGTTTATTCAGATTTTATCGAGCATGTAACGGGCGTTTCACTGTACGAGGAAGTGATTACTAATGACGTGATCCATAACATGGCGAAGCAGTTAGACACTTGGGTTTTGGACAATGTTGAAGAGCAAACCTGCTTTACGAACGGAATAGATGGCTCGAAGGTCACCTGGGAAGAAGCGTACATGTTGGCGAAGTGGTTTAAAGTTACCGCAGAAGGCGGCGCAGATGTTACCGGGTGGTGGTAATGGAAATTAAGACCCCATACCCTAAAAAAGCCAAAGAATGGGAGACCCTACATAGGCGTAACAAATTAGAGCTTTGGATCGACCAGTATAATCATACCCTAGAACTGATACGGACCATAACGCAACTACTGGTATTTGTTGCCCAGCTTGTTGTCTTATGGAAACTTTTTTTAAACTAACCAAGGACCTGATGAATAATATTGAAACTCTAATAGAAATACTTGTCACAATGGATATACCACAATTTAGAATAGACGGCGTTTTGATGGGGAAAAAGATTACCCATTTAAGGTGGCTAAATCGAAATTTAGGTGTACGTAATAAAACCCACCAGCGGTACGATGAAGCAATAGCTATTCTAACCGCCGAAATTAAAAGAGCGTAAAGATGAAAAGAAAGCTCGGCACACTAACTATAACGACTGCACATGAGATCGTTTTACAACGGAGGTCTAATGAGTAATTTAGCATCGCTAACTGTAGAGGTCACTGATCTAGTTCCGTATCTAGATGAACGCCCTATCACCCATCTAGGTCTTGAAGAACTTGGGTTTAAACGGTATGACTTAGCTCCCGACGAAAGTGGGGAAGACGAGACATATGTTTATTACACCTTAGAAATTTATCCTGAGGAAAAGTATCATGATCTTGCATTGATTTCAAATTCTGGAACAAAAGATGAGGATATTACCTCTGTTACGTTATTCCCATATGATAAGCCAATTTTTCATACCTTGGGAGGAATCAAAACTATATTAATGGGATTACACGGAGAGAGCTTATAAAGGAGCAATACAATGAGTTACAAAGAACAAATAAATGAGCCGTGGTATGAAAAGGCTTGGGCCATTATATACTACCCTCTGTACAGACTTTTTTATAGGGAAATATGGGAACGAATTCGTCCCGGGGCACTTAAGCATTATTATCAGAGAGCAAGGTATGGATACTCATACCAAGATTGTTGGTCGATCGACTGGCACCTGTCTAATATTATACCTAAAATGCTCAAGCAGATGAAAGGGAACCTTAATGGTTGTCCGAGCGAGATCGCAGAGAAATGGAGAAAAGAAGACAAAGATGATGTGCATATGACCCATGCCATGAAAGATTGGGAAGGAAAATTAGACACCATTCAAAAAGCGTTTGAGCTCGAATATGAACTGCTTGATGGCACATTATATAACTGTACCACAAAAACACAAGAGCGCCGTATGAAAAAACTTATGCAAACCACAGGACATTTTGAAGGATGCCGAATCATGACTCTTAAAGAGAAAACTACTCGCGATAAAGGTTGGAAACTGTTTCGTCGATATTTCTCTAATTTGTGGGACTAAACACCAACTTTAATCAAAGGATACCTATGATATACTTTACAAGTGACTTACATTTTCAGCATGAAAATATTATCAAGTTTTGTATGCGCCCGTTTAAAACGGTTGAAACAATGAACCAGGGCCTAATTAATAACATTAATTCTCGTTGCAAATCTGAAGATACTGTGATAGGTGCATTGGCTTGGAGAGATGGTGAAACAGAAAGAGTTGGCTATGGTGATGAAGAACGCATAGAATGGAAGTATAGTAAACCAGTAGTATTAACATAAGAGAAAGGGAGTAACAATGGAAACAATAGTATCAGTAGAAGTAGACGGAAAGAAAATTGAGCTGTATCAATCAGAAGGTGATTCAAGAGATTGGGATAACTATACCAAACTAATTTGCTTTCATGGTAGCTACAATTTAGGTGATAAGCATGAATACAACCATAATGATTATGATGGTTGGGATGAGATGGAACAAGCAATTTTAAGAAAAGAGAAAGATGTTGTTTGGATAAGTCCATTATATTTGTACGACCATTCAGGCATTACAATTTCAACAAGTCCGTTTAGCTGTTCTTGGGATTCAGGTCAAGTTGGGTTTGCTATTGTAACCAAAAGAGATATTAGAAAACTACAAGGTTGCAAAAGAGTAACTAAAGATATAATTGCAAAAGTAGGTGATTGGGCTGAAAGTGAGATTAAGACTTACGACCAAGAGTTATGTGGTGAAGTATATGGGTTCAGTATTCAGGATTCAGACGGTGAAGTTGAGGATAGTTGTGGTGGATTCTATGGTTCAGACCTTAATGAGAATGGTATGAGTGATTATCTTGAACAAGAACAGATTGACGCATTAACTAATGTTTGGTAGTTAAGAATATATTACTATATTTGTAGGGAACATTAAAAACAAAGAAGATGAT
>JACKQG010004252.1_pt1 | contig 16740 bp, 14 predicted proteins | sample 8237621 | NCBI WGS metagenome assembly JACKQG01 (sample SAMN15677084, study PRJNA649215) | marine metagenome | biome: marine; feature: Black Sea; material: saline water; isolation source: suspended particulate matter (SPM) from the Black Sea western gyre | collected 2013-06-09/2013-06-10 | depth...
GTTATCACTTTTCCATCTTAGAGGCTATGGTCAGTGAGCGCTCCATGGAAAATTACATCGGTTTCCAATTTAAGGGGGGCGCGGCCGACTATCAGCGCCGGCTCAAACGGGTACGTTTTATCGGAGAAATACTTCGAGAACAGGGTTTCAGGGTGGAGATAAGGGAAGACAATCTTATTGCCCGCGTGGAAGGCCATGAAAAAGATTACATGAAAAAATGCCTTGAAATTCTGGGTTACCTGACGCTCCACACCCGCCAGCTCGATATGATCATGGCCAACAATGCCTCCATGAACCATTATCGCTCAAAAATCGACAAAGACATTCAGACCATCCTCAATTCAAAATAGAACCCTTTTCTATTTGAAGCGGCATCCTCTTTTTGCATCTCTTTACAATGTGTAAACAAACCTGACAGATATTTTTTTTGGCAATCGGCGACTTGCTATTTTTTACAATATCTTTATATGCTTAGCCAATACTCCCTCCCTCCTTTTTTGGCACAATCATTGCTGTACCCTATTTATAATCTGAGCGATTTTCTCAGCAGATCCCCGTCATGCCCGCGAAGGCGGGCATCCAGTGGGTGATTTGTTTCCCCTGGATTTCCGCTTGTCATAGATGCTGCTTGCGGTGCGCGAAAATGACATTGGGGTTTAATGGAAAGCGAATTGCTCAAATTAGCTTTTTAAAAAAGGCGATAATGTTTTCAAAGGGTTAAAATATTACATTCAGGCTAAAACGAGGAATGGCGTGCGCACAGATATTGAAAAAGAATGGTTAATAAAAGCAATTGATACATTCGAAAGAAAGCTCATAGTGGTTTCACCTAAATTTAAGATCATGTCTGCCAACTTCCAGATTAATGGTTTGCCTGGGTCTGAAATTGTCGGAAAATTTTGCCATGAAGTGTTCTGCAACAGCTCCACACCATGTAATAATTGTGCAATAAAAGAAGCTAAAGAAAAGGGAAAACCGGCATTAAGAACTGATCCGGAAAACACTTTGGATGTAAATATAATGCCTTGTTACTATGCTTATCCAATTTATTCCGGAAAAAACATTGATGCCTTTGTCAGCATGGATTTAGATCTTTCAACCCGAGGTGCGGTTGAAGAAAAGCTGCAACGGTCCGATGCCTTTTTAATGAAAGAAAAGTTAGAAAAAATCAAGCTCCAACTTATGCAGGCGGAAAAGATGGCTTCCATCGGCGCGCTGGCCGCAGGAGTAGCTCACCAGCTAAATAATCCCATTGGAGGAATTACACTGTTTGCTAAGCTGTTGATGGAAGAATATGATCTGGAAGAAGGGGCCAAAGAAGATCTGCGCCGCATTATGATAAATGCTGAAAGGTGCCGGGCTACCGTGAAGGAATTGCTTGAGTTTTCCCGGCCGACCCTCCATTTAATGGAACCGAACGACATCAACCAGGCGATTTCCCGTTCCTTTTTTCTGCTCGAAAATCAGCCTATCTTCAAAAATATCGAAATAGAAAAAGATTTGATGCTTTCACTCCCCCTCGCCCTAACCGATAATCAACAAATAAACCACATGTTAATGAACATCATCATCAACGCTGCCCAGGCCATGGAAGGTAAGGGAAAGCTCACGGTAAAAAGCTACCTGTCAACAGACGGCGACCGGGCCTGCATAGAGATATCAGATACCGGTCCCGGAATACCCGAAGACGTTCTCCCGCACATTTTCGATCCGTTTTTTACAACTAAGGAAAAGGGGAAAGGGACGGGTCTGGGACTGAGCATGGTTTTCAGCATCGTTGAAAATCACGGCGGCATTATCAAAGCCAGAAGTAATCCCGCAGAAGGCACAACATTTGTCATCGAGCTTCCGTTTGATACAGAGGTGAATGGAGAAGATGAAAGTAAAGTACAAACCTGACACCGTATCTGTATTGGTTGTGGATGATGAACAAGATATCCGGGACGGATTTGAACGGATTCTGACTCGCATCGGTTTTCAGGTCCTGAAAGCTTCCCGTGGCGATAAGGCCCTAAAAGTGCTTTCAGACACCGAAGTCTCCATAGTGCTGCTCGACTTGAAGATGCCGGGCATGAATGGGATGGAGGTCCTTAAACACATCAGGGATCTGGATGTATCGATTCTGGTGATCGTGATCACCGGATATGCCACCATAGAAACGGCCATCGAAGCCATGAAGCAGGGAGCATACGATTTTATCTCCAAACCCTTTGACCCGGATCAATTGTGCATCATAGTGAATCGCGCCGCCGAAAGAATTCGCCTTGCGCGCGAAACTGAAAGACTGGAGCAGGAAAGAAAAAGGACCCTGGTTGATCTGGATACGGAAAAAAGCCGCATCCATACCATAATCGAGTATCTTCCCAACGGACTGATGGTAACCAATTCCCGCGGCCAGGTGGTTTTGATGAACCCTGCCGTCAGGCAGCTTTTAAACCTTGCTCCGGATCTGACAATTGGGAATCAGATCCAAGACTATCTGCCGAATAAAGAACTTTGTGATCTTATGATGGAGATTTCTCAGGGAAAATATGTGGATTATGGCGACATTCCCGATTATGAGTTTCCGCTTTCAGAAGAAAAATACCTCCTGGCGAGAGGACAGCCGGTCCTGGGCGCAAAAAAGGAATGCCTGGGTGCCGTGTTAAATATAGTGGACATTTCAGAGATGAAGGTTCTGGATCGTCTGAAATCCGAATTTGTGGCCAAGGTTTCGCACGAACTTCGATCCCCCCTTTCCACCATCCATGAACAACTGGCCCTGGTCATCAAAGACACGGACGGGGAAGCATTCAAGCAGGATAAGCATATCCTTTCACGGGCCCAGGAAAAAACCCGGGGGTTGATTTCTCTGATCGGCGACCTTCTGGATCTATCCCGTATCGAAGAAGGGCTTATCGGGCAGGAACCAAAACCGGTCCAGCTCGAATTACTCCTTAAAGACATTGTGAGCTTTCTTGGAGCCCTGGCCGGGGCAAAGAACCAGTCCATCACCCTGGAGCTTCCCCAAGATCCGCTACCCCGGCTTATGGCCGATCATCTGGCGCTGGAAAGTATCTTCGGGAATCTGATCACAAATGCCGTCAATTACACCCAGGACGGCGGAAAAATTAAAGTAGAAGTTGACTTGGCAGGAATCAATGTACGCGTAAAAGTTATAGATAATGGATTCGGAATAGCAGCGAAATATCTGGGTAAAATTTTTGAAAGGTTTTACAGGGTCAAAGACGAAAGGACAAGGTATATCACCGGTACAGGGCTGGGACTCTCCCTGGTTAAGGGGCTTTTGGATTCCATGGGCGGTTTTATCGATGTGGAGAGCATGCCTGGTAAGGGAACCACTTTTACGGTCCTTTTGCCCATTAAAAAAGGATAAGATTTTGAAACAGAATCATTTTGCAGCCATAAGAAATGCCATTTTAACCAGCATGATCCTGGTTCCGCTAATCCCCTTTATCCTGGCCCTGGGCACCGGCTATTATTATTTCACGACGTCTCTTGAGAGCAGCACGATCGCAAGCATGAAAAGAATTGTCGAAGATCACCGCCAGATGATCGAGTCCTTTCTCGAGGAGCGCAAACACGATTTAGACTTTATTCTGCATTCCTATACATTCGAAGATCTCAGTCAACCTGAAAAACTTGACACTGTCTTTGATCATCTACAAAGAGGATCACAGGCCTTCGTTGATCTGGGAGTCTTTAACGCAGCCGGAGTACATGTTGCCTATCACGGACCCTACCGTTTAATCGGCAAGGTTTATAAAGATGCAAACTGGTTCAAGGAAGTGATGCAACATGGTTACTACATCAGCGACATTTTTTTAGGTTACCGGCAGGTGCCCCATTTTATTATCGCTGTTACCAAGGAAGAAGCAGGCAAAAAGTGGGTGGCTCGTACCACTATTGATACGGTTACGTTTAATAATATTGTAAAAGGCATTCGCATCGGCAAGACCGGCGAGGCCTATATCCTTAATGCCGGCGGCATATTGCAGACAGAACCGCGCTCCGGCGGAAAATTGATGGATAAAGATCCCCACAACATTGAATATCCGTCATCCAACAGCAGTGTCGAAACCTTCATTTATAAGGATGTAAACGGAGAAAAATATCTATACACCACCACCTGGCTGCAGAATAAAAAATGGCTGCTGGTCGTCAGGCAGGAGAGAGCCGATGCCTTCAGGGCACTTATTTCAGCCGCTTACCTGATCCTTCTGATCACCGTTATCGGCGTGGCGGTTATCGCGGCTGTTGCGTTTTACTTTACGAACCGCATTGTCGGGCGCATGCAGAAAATGGATGTTGAAAAAGACCGGTTGAACCAGCAGCTCATCGGAACCAGTCGACTTGCAGAGCTGGGTGAAATGTCGGCCGGTTTTGCCCATGAAATCAACAACCCCCTCCAGATCATAAAAAACGAACAATCTCTCATCGAGATGAACCTGTCAGAGCTGAAAGAGGCCGGTCAATTACAGCCCTCGGAATCTTTGACGGAATTGGAAGATTCCATGGATCAGATCAAGCTTCAGATCAGCCGCTGTGCCGCGATCACCCAGGCGATCTTAAAATTCAGCAGGCAGGAAGAGCCAAAATCTCAAGACATAGATCTTCGCAGTTTCATTTCGGAAATTACCGGTATGGTGGCCCAAAAGGCTGTTGTCCACGGAATTTCAATCGAGCAGGATATTGCCGAAAATACGTATCCGATACATGCAGATCCTACGCAACTTCAGCAGGTTTTACTGAATCTTTTTAACAATGCAATGGATGCGATTCTCGATCAACATGGAACCTCGGGCGGCAAACTGATTATCAAAGCCGCGCCCAAGGAAAACAAAACCGTCGAAATTTTGGTCAAAGATAACGGCTGCGGGATCAGTCCCGAAGATTTAACTAAAATTTTTTCCCCGTTTTTTACAACCAAACCGGTTGGCAAAGGCACCGGACTGGGCCTTTCGGTATGCTACGGCATTATCGGTAATATCCACGGCACCATGAAAGCCGACAGTGAAAAAGGTGCCGGAACAACCTTTATCCTGCGTCTGCCGGCTGCGGTGTAAGAAATGGATAAAATAAAAATACTATTGGTCGATGATGATCAAAATTTTTTATCTATCACCAAAAAACGGCTGGCAAAAAGGGGCTACACCGTCCAAACCGCATCGACCGGGCTTGAAGCCCTGGAAAGTCTAAGGAGTCAAAATATTCAGGTGGGGATTCTGGATATAAAAATGCCCGATATGAACGGCATTGAAGTTCTAAAGATAATTAAAACGCAGTTTCCGCTGGTGCAGGTGATCATGTTAACCGGAATCCCCACAGTGGGGTGTGCTTCAGATAGCCTAAAGGCCGGTGCACTCAATTACTTGATCAAACCCGTTGATTTCGAAGAACTCCTCCTGAAAATCGAGGAGGCTCATGCACAAGGACAGCGTTTGGAACAAACAATTCGTAACACCCAAATTAAGGTTTTAGAACATAAATATAAGCGAATCAAATAGTGGAGAATTTAACCGGTTTACAGGGAGCAAATTATGGAAAAAATGAAAATGATGCTGGTGGATGACGAAGAAAGGTTTTTGTCCACCACCCAAAAGTTGCTTGTAAAAAAAGGGTATGATGTCGTGACAGCCGTAAGCGGGGCCGAGGCCCTGGAAAAACTGAGAGTTCAAAACGTTCATGTGGTTATTCTGGATGTCAAAATGCCGGGCATGGACGGCAATGCCGTCTTAAGGGAGATTAAAAGGCAATTTCCATTAACCGAGGTTATCATGCTGACCGGACATGCCACCATGGAATCGGCCATAGACGGCTTAAAGTCAGGGGCTATCGATTATTTAATGAAACCCGCGGATATCGACGAAATAATCCAAAAAGCCGCAGAAGCCTTTGAAAAAAGACAGGGCCTGGAGGAAAAAATTCGGGTGGCCCGGATGAGAAAGCTGATGAAATCTCCGAGTGAAATTATCCGGGATTCATAGAATCTTCTGCCCAGAGAAAATAGATAAAGATCAAACATTCCCATTACCGGCATACAAGAAAGGGGTGAAATATGGCCGAAGCAAAAAAGAAAAAAGCTACCGGATATGATAAATATGTAGACTGGAAACTTTTTATTTTTCCGGTTGTTCTTCTGGCACTAATTCTGATGATGCCCACCCCTTACGGAATGAAGGATGTGGGCACCGAATACCAGGTCGGGCCCAAGGCGGTTATAAATAACATCACCCAGGAGCTGTTCCAGGCGAAGAGCGCGGATGTAGACCAGTGGCAGCTTTTAACCGCTCAAATGATGGAACAGAGCATGCGCATCGGGGCGCTTAAAAAAACTCGATTTTTAAAACGCGACCTTAAATGGTGCAACAAACACAAAATTCCGGCGGATTCAAAAAATTTTGAAAAAGCCATGGGTTACATTCGAGAAAATGTCAGCGACGAAGCCTTTGCGGCCGTAATGAAAAATTCTCTTGAACTTCGTCGCGAAGGCCTCAAATACGAAAATTTGACCGGCAATGACAAAAAAGCAGCCGATAAGGGCGCCTGGCATATTAAGGTTTCTATTGCCATGGGCGTATTTGTCGTTTTTTGCTTTTTGACCGAATGCATTCCGCTGCCGGGGGTTTCCTTTTGTGTCGGGCTGATCCTTGTTTTTTGCGGGGTTGTCGGCCGCGAGCAGGTGGCCATGCTCTACTGGAGCGACGCCTGCTGGTTTATTATGGGCAGCCTCATGTTTGCGGCCGCCTTTGTCAAAACCGGCGTCGACAAACGGGTCTGCCTGCTAATGTTTCGCAAGCTGGCGGTTCCCAATGTAAGATGGATCACCCTGATCTTTTTTATAATTATCACCCCGCTGGCGGCGTTTATTTCCGACCATGCCCTGGCCGCCATGTTTCTGCCGATCGGCATGCTGCTTTACCAAAACAGCCTGACCAAGGAAGTCCCGGAAGATCCCGAACTGGCCAAAATGCTGATGATCGGAATTGCCATGGCCTGTAATATCGGGGGGCCCGGCGCGCCTTCGGGAGGCGCGCGCAACGTGATCATGATGACCTATCTGACCGACATGTTCGGCTACGATATCGGCTATTTTCAATGGATGACCTATTGTTTTCCCTATCTGTTCATGATGATTCCCATCACCTGGGTGGTGTTGAACTGGCGTTTTAAACCGCGGATCACTTCTCTGGCGCCGGCCATGGAACACTTGAGAACTGAAACCGGTAAAATGGGCGGCTGGAACCGCACCCAAATCTGGGCCCTGATAATTTTTGTCATCATGGTATTCGGCTGGTTTACCGAAAAAGTGTTCTATGATTTGCGCATCGTCCCGGTTCGTCTGGGGATCGGGGTGATTGCGATGGCCGGAGCGGTCGCCTACCTTTTGGCCGGAGTGGTTAATTGGCGCGATTACCAGGAAAAGGTCGACTGGGGCGTGGTCTGGCTGTATGCCGGCGCCATCATTTTCGGGAGAACCCTTGACGGCACCGGGGCGGCCTACTGGCTGGCCAGAAGCGTGATCGACACTCTCGCTCCGCTGGGGGTCGATTCAGGCCTGCCTTTGATGGCGGTCTCCAACGGTCTGACCGCCGTGCTCACCAACCTGATGGCGGACGGTCCCGCAGCCGCATGCGTCGGACCGATCACCTTGAATATGGCGGGTCTGGTTCATCCGGCAACCACTTATCTGCCCTTTATGGCGATGTCCACGGCGGTGGCCTCTTCGTTTGCATTCTGCCTGATTATCGGCACGCCGCCCAATGCCATCGTCTATGCCAGCGGCTATCTGGAGCCCAAGGATTATTTACGGGTCGGTATTCCGATCTTTTTTGTGGCCAATATTGCCTTGCTGCTGCTGACGGCTATTTACTGGAATTTTAGAGGGTTCAGCGGTTTGCCGGGGTTTTAGCGCAAAGATTTCACGCGCTTGTTTCGTTCATTGCATTGGCCCCGATAACGGGATTTAGGCCTGGGGCGCACAAGTCCACCTGAGGCGGATAAATCCGCTTCGCTCCGACAAGCGTTCAGGGGTGAAGCTGTAGTAAACTACTGCGAGCCGCTGACCCGCTTGCCATAGTTTTATGAAATATCCGGGTTAGCGCATCCGGGCAGGAGGAGATCTCTATTATGGCAAAGCCTTATCATGAGGATATCGGCCCACAGAAAAAGACGCTGTGGCATAACAACGGCAAAACCTATTTCAGCAAGGAAAACGAACGAAAGCTTTTCTTTGTATTAACGCTCATCATGCTTGTTCTGGGGGTTCTGATAAAATTGGGCTTATTTTAGGGAAAGATAGAAAGATAGATTGATGCCGCAAACCAAAAAATTCACCTTTGGGTTCTATTTTAAGTCGCTCACAAAAATGCTGGGAGCACCCAGGAAATTTTTCAGCCAACTTCCCCGGGAAATCGGGTTGAGGCAGTCTGCTGGTTTTCTGCTGGTTTCCAGTCTCTTTTTTACGGGGGGTAGCCTGGTTCAAAACATCTATCCCAATCCAGGCGTCATGGGGGGTATCTTTTTGGTCAACGCCATTGGTATGGTGTTGATAGCCGCCGCTCTCGGCTACCTGGTGATGGCCCTGACCATTGGCAAACAGGTGTCGTTTACCCGGTTTTTCAGTGTTTACGCTTTTTCCTCCGGTGTAACCCTGTTGGCCTCGTGGATTCCGTTTTTTATCTGGATCACCGAGCCCTGGAAATGGTGGCTGATCGGAACGGGGATGGTAAAAGGCTGCGGGTTCAGTCTGTCCCAGGCCTTGGTGATCATCGGCGTATCGATCAGTGTTATGTTTTTGCTTTTCTGGTCTGTTTTACCCCTGGTTGCACCTAGAGGTTGACACGGGCCAAGAATAATAAAAGCGTCCAAGATTATCTTGTTTAGCCGCAAAGGAGGCATACAAAATGAGTAAGAAAATAAAAGTGTTAATGGTCGATGACGAAGAGCAGTTTCGATCCACCACCAAAAAGATTTTAAACAAGCGAGGATTCGAGACGGTTCTGGCAGGCAGCGGCGAAGAGGCCATTGATAAACTATCCGAAAATCCGGACGTGGTGATTTTAGACATTAAAATGCCCGGCATGGACGGCCACCAGGCCTTAAAAGAGATTAAAAAGCGTTCGCCCCATCTTCCGGTGATTATGCTTACCGGCCATGGGGCCCTCCCCTCGGCACAAGAAGCTCTCACAGAAGGGGCCTTTGATTACCTTGCAAAGCCCTGTGATATAGACCTTCTGGCCGGCAAGATCACCGATGCCTTTCGTCACACCACAACCGATGATGTCCCTGTCCCTGCTATAGAGAAGACGGTTGTGGAGGTAATGATTCCCATGGAACATTATACCACCATGAACGAGAATGATACCGTTCAGAAAGCTGTTGAAAAATTAAGAGACTCTTTTTCCGCCAAGATATCGACCAGCCGTCTGATGGAAACAGGACATCGCTCCTTTTTGGTGTTTGACGATAGCGGCATGGTAACGGGAATCGTTGCCATTACCGACTTTCTCTCGGTAATCATGCCGGCGTACCTTTCCGCTCCCAAGCCTTCCATGGCAGACAGTATGCAGTATTCGACCATGTTCTGGAGCGGCATGTTTACGCGGGAGGTCAGGCAACTGGCTCCCAAAAAAATCAAAGATATCATGTCTCCCGTACCGCCTGCCGTCGATGCCGATGACAATCTCATGGAAGCGGCCCATATGATGGTACATAATCAGGAAAGGCGGCTGATTGTGATGAAAAAAGGAGAGGTTGTGGGCATAATCCGCGAGCAGGATTTGTTTTTTGAAATAGAGAAGATATTAAGGAAGTAAACTATTGATAGTGGTTCAATATTACGAAGGCCACAAAGGATAATAAAGATAAAAAGAAAATCTTAGTGTTTCTTCGTGTAATTCGTGGTGAAAAAAATTGTCATAAAGGCACAAAATTCAGCTTAAGGAGGATGTATGTCAGCACACGCAGCGATTGTTCAGAGTCCGAGAGAGACCAGTTTTTGGAAAAATAAGCCCGGCTATAAGCCGATTCTATTTATTATCGCAGCCGTGGTTTTTACTGCTATAGTTGTTCTGCCGCCGCCGCAGAGTATGATTGACATGGTGACCCAAATCAGCCCGCCGGGATATAAACTGGATAGGGGTTGCACGACTATTGTTGAAGCTGTAAACAAGAAGTTAAGACCCAAGGCCTTTTCAGCAATCAAGCAGGAAAAATCGGTTTCATCAGCAGAAGGGGAAGAATCCCTGATGGATGCTGAAGAGGTCGCCGGGATAGCCAAGATAATGATTGCCATATTATTTCTGGCCGCCTTTTTATGGGGCACCGAAGCCCTGCCCCTGGGCGCCACCGATATTATAGTGGGTGTTTTGATTTATCTTTTTGCCATCCTGCCGATCAATGAGATTTCCCAGGCTTATATGAAGGATGCCGTCTTTTTCATTTTCGGCATCCTGGCGGTGGCGGTCGGGGTTGCCAAAACCGGGCTGGACAAGCGGATCGGCCTGATTCTGTTGAGCCGCATTAAAAGCGCCAAATCCTTTGCTTTTGTCTTTTTCCCAATGTTTGCCATTGCCGCGGCGTTTTTATCCGAACATGCCCTGGTGGCCCTTTTGATCCCCGTGCTCATGGGAGTTTATAAGGTTAGCTGCAATATGCACGGCGTTAAAAAAGACCGGGCCCTGGCCATTTTCCTTTTACTGGGCGTCTGTTTTGCGGCCAATCACGGCGGTCCGGGATCTCCGGCCGCCGGCGGACGTAACGCCATCATGGTAGGCTACTTAATGGAATACGGTATGCCGATTACGTTTTTGCAGTGGATGAAATACGGCATGCCGTTTGTGCCTCTCATGTCCGTGGTAATCGGAGCCTACATGTATATTCGCCTTAAGCCAAGATTCAAGGTGCCGGATATCAATCCCAGCGAAGTGGTTAAGGCTGAAGTGGCCAATATGCCTAAATTCGGCGGCAAAGAAGCCCTAATGGCCGTAATTTTAGTCCTTTTAATCATCGGCTGGATTGTTCTGGGCGAAGAAGCCGGTCTGGGCGGCCCTACGCTTTATGCGGTGGCGGCCATGTTTATTTGCCGTATTGTCACCTGGGACGATATCCAGGCCGGTGTGGCCTTTGACGTGGTCGGCCTTTACGCGGCCGCCTGTGCTATGGGAGTCGGCCTGAAATTTACCGGCGGCGCCCTCTGGATGGCCAAAACCTTTGTCGGTTTCCTGCCGGATATTATGACCAAAGGCGACGGGTTGATTATAGGGGTCAGCCTGCTGACCGGAACCATGACCAACTTTATGAGTGACGGCGCCACGGTGGCCGCCCTGGGGCCGATCGTCCTCCCCATGGCTACACTTGCCAACGTGCATGTCTGGAAAGTGGGGCTGATCACCTCTTTTTCTTCCTCATTTGCAAATTTTCTGGTGGTCGGCACTCCCAACAATGCCATTGCCTTTGGCATGGGCCGCGACCCTGAAACCGGTGAAAGATTGCTGGAAGTAATGGATTTTGTTAAATACGGACTTCCTGTAACCATCCTGGCCTGGCTCGTTCTCTGGGGCTGGACGGTGTTCGGATACTGGAAATTTATGTCGTGGTAGGATATAATTATGGGATTGCATAAAAGGATATCAATATACAAAAGCCTCCAAAGAAGGATCACATTCATCATCCTGGGTGTTGCCATTATTCCGCTGATCTTTCTTGGGGAGACGATCTATTACAGGTTCGCCAGAACCTATGAAGCAAAGATTGAAGATCAGATAAAATATCGCGCCAGATCCCAGTCTGATGCAGTGGAAGTTTTTTTAAGGGAGCGAACCGCCATCCTTACCACCATTGTGGATACGCATATGTTTGATGACTTAAAAAAGCAGGAGAATCTGGCCTATCTGTTTAAGGTGATCAGCCGGCGTACGGACGGCCTGATTGACCTGGGTGTTATCGACAGCACCGGTCAACACCTGGCATATGCCGGGCCGTATAATCTAAAAGGATTAAATTATTTTCAACAGGCCTGGTTTAATGAGGTTGTCAGTAAGGGCAGATATATCAGTGATGTTTACATGGGATTCCGCCAAGTGCCGCATTTTATTATTGCCGTGCGCGGATACAGCAACGATCAGAGCTGGATTTTGAGAGCCACAGTCGATTCAGACATGTTTAACCAGCTTGTCAGGACCGCCCAGACCGGCAGATCAGGTGATGCTTATATCCTCAATAAAGAGGGAGTTTATCAGACAAATCCTCGTTTTTCCGGCAAAATATTGGGCAAATCAAATCTGCCCCTGACACTTTTTGGCCAGGGGACTACAATTGCCGAAAAAATTAAGGCCGGCGGCCAAACAAAACATGTTGCCGGCACCTGGTTGAAAAATAATGAGTGGCTCCTGGTGATCACCCAGGACGTCGCGGATGAGAAAGGCGGATTATTGACAACCAGACACACGGAAATCATGATTATTCTCTTTAGTTGTCTGGCAATAATTATGACCACCTTTTTTGCCCTGCGTTTCATATTCAAGCACCTGGAAGAAGCTGACAAGGGGATTAGTGAACTTAATGAACAATTGATTCAGTCCGATAAAATGGCGGCCCTGGGAAAGATGGCCGCCGGCATTGCCCATGAAATCAACAATCCCCTTGCCATAATCGGCGAAAAGGCCGGATGGATGCGGGATTTGCTGGAGGAAGAAGAATTTCATGCGAGTGAAAATTATAATGAGTATGAAAAATCGGTAGATAAAATTGAAGAGCACGTGGAAAGGGCTCGCAAAATAACCCATAATATGCTCGGATTTGCCCGCAGGATGGAGCATCGTTTGGATGATGTTGATATTAATAATGTTTTAAATCAGACCATTGAACTTTTGCAAAACCATGCCCAGACAAACAACATAGACATACAAAAAGACCTGCAGCCTGATCTGCCGATTATCGCAAGTGATCAATCCCAGCTTCAACAGGTATTTTTGAATATGATCAACAATGCCGTCGATGCCATTGAAAAGAATGGATTGATTGATGTCAAAACACGGCAAGAGGATTCGAAGATCGTAATCAGTATCAAGGATAACGGTCCGGGTATTCCCAAAGAACACTTAAAAAAGGTCTTTGACCCCTTTTTTACAACCAAAGAGGCCGGTAAAGGGACCGGTCTCGGATTGTCGGTGAGCTATAATATTATCGAGAAATTGGGCGGCACCATAACAGTAGAGAGCAAAGTATCGGAAGGGACTGTTTTCAGTGTTAAACTTCCGATTGTAACTCCGAAAAAAAAATAATATAAAGAAAGTACAATTATTAACACTTATTACTATAAACAGATAAGGAGATTAAAATGGATATGTTCAGAATTTTGGTCGTTGACGATGAAATCGATTTTTTAGAAACCATTGTAAATCGGCTGGAAAAGAGAAAACTGAATGCCACCGGTGTTACCAGCGGGGAAGAAGCCATCGCTCTTTTAAAAGAACAATTATTTGACGTGATTATACTCGACATCAAAATGCCGGGGGGTATGGACGGTATAGAAGCGTTGCGTGAGATCAAAAAGATTCAGCCCTTGGTCGAGGTTCTTCTGCTTACGGGCCACGCTTCGGTGGAAACAAGTATTGAGGGAATGAAATTAGGCGCCTTTGATTATTGTCTGAAACCGATCAAATTTGAAGAACTTTTACAAAAAATGGGAGCTGCCTTCGAGAAAAAATCGACCCATGATAAAAAAATACGGGACGCCAAAATAAAGGAACTGATTCGCTATCCCGGCAGAGTCTTTGACCAGGATTGATACTAATAACACCCCAATTGAGCGAAAACGCTCAATTGGAAGTTGTCGGGTATCAGGTATCGGGTGTCAGCGATCAAATTCCATCTGAATTTTATTGCACCGGTATAAATGAGATATAACTCATCAAACAAACAGAAGAGGCTTTTGAGAAGGGCAAAGGCCAAATAAATTCAATTGGCTGTAGATGAAGTAGAAGATACATATGAACGCATCGCCCGTTTTAAGAACATGGAGATGGATGAAGAAATAATGGAAATCCGTGTTTAGATCGTCAGTCAGGAATTCAAAGAAGGCATTTTTCACAAAACATACAATATCTTTTTGTAAAGCGCTCAACAATCTGTTATATTCTAATAATCCCAACAATTTTTCAACTTGCTGAGAAAGTAAAAATAATTGATCCACTTATCAACCTGACAGAAGATGTTTTATGGCAGGAAATGACCTATATAGCCATAACTGTGAGACAAAAAAATCAGGGGATTTACATGCCCAATGCGATTGCCTAAGATTCAAAGATGTTTACTACCGGAGAGTTCTTTTTGCACGGTATCCCTGCCAGCACCACACTGATGAGTATGGTAAGTTTTACGGCGCGGAGTCGGTGACTTTATAATAGGGCTGTCGATTTTCATAGCTTTACAGAATTATCTTCACTATCAGGAATATTATAGCAGCAGGAGTATATATGAATGATAGATTGCCGGGGATAGTGGTCACCGGAGCATCCGGTTTTATCGGGAGGCATTTTGTAATAGCTGCGCGCGACAAATTTCGCATCTTCTGTATAGCGCGCCGCAGCCAAAAAGAGGCCGGCATCCCGAAGAATGACAATATACACTGGCTACAGGCCGATATAACAAAATGGCAAAATTTGCTGAGCGCCGTGCAATATATTCGAAATCATGGGGGTACTGATTATGTCCTGCACCTAGCCGGATATTACGATTTTACCATGAAAGAAAACCTTGCATATGAGCAGACCAACGTAATCGGTACACAGCATCTTCTTAATATGTCAAAGTTGCTAAAAATAAAGCGTTTTATTTTTTCCAGTTCGGTGGCAGCCTGCAAATTTCCACTCTATGGTGAAGTCTTAACTGAAGAAAGCCCAGCCGATGCGGATTTTCCTTACGGCCATAGCAAAAGAAGAGGGGAAGCACTCATTAAGAAGTATTCTGATATTTTCCCATGCTCAATCGTCCGTTTGGCCGCCGTATACAGTGACTGGTGTGAATATCCGGTTTTGTATATGCTGCTTAGATACTGGCTGTCTAAAAACAGATTAATATCTATGATTCTGGCAGGACACGGTGAAACAGCCGTGCCTTTTATTCACATTGAAGATCTTATTAGTTTGTTCCTTAGAATAATTGCCATCAGCGACCTCCTGCCCCGGCATGCAATATATATTGCCAGCCCGCAAGGGAGTGTTTCCCATAATGAACTATATAAAGCTGCTACAAGGTACTATTACGGCCATAACAAAAAACCTTTTCTAATGCCGAAGCCTATAGCTGCCTTGAGTTTAATTATAGTGTCATTTTTAGGCCGGCTTAGCCGCAGGGAAATTTTAGAAAAGCCGTGGATGGCGGAATATATTGATAAAAAACTGAGTGTCGACGCTTCTGCAACTTACACTGCTCTGGGTTGGAAGCCGAAACCTCGGTATCATATATTGCGGCGATTATTGTTTCTAAACGAAAAAATGATCAGTCGTCCACAAGAGTGGGCATTTCGGAATGAAACCTTTTTCAAACGGGTAGCATACAGAAAAAGTACTATAATTTATGATATCCTGGCAGAACTGCGGGAGCCGCTGATTGCAAAAATCATAGGAGAAGTGATACGCCCGGAAAATGATCACCGTTTTCCGAATTACCGCAAAATGGATCATGAGCTGCTGAAGTTGTATATCACTTGGAATTATCAGCTTGTTGCCGCGTCTGTGAGAAACAGAGACAGGGCCATGATACCGAACTATGCGAAATTAATTGCACACAGGCGTTTTGTCGAAGGTTTTAAAGCTAAAGAAGTAAAGGAATTAATGTTTTTGACCGCAACGACCATGAAAAATTCTCTCCTTGCAAGGCAGGAATTGAAAGATGCCAAACAACGTGTTGATGACTACATCATCATGACTGCCCAGTTTGCCGCAGATGAACTCGAAGATACATATGAAATGCTTGAGGCTCATCCACCGGAGGAGATGGCTTCTATCGCAACTATCGAATCATTAACAAGCAGTGAAAACCTTAAGCAGATTGTACGGCAGCTTGAAGATGTCTGCGGTGATTCGCTGTCAAACCAACTAAGCGGGGAAGTAACATTCAAAGATTACGGTGTTTTGATAAAATTAAAAACCCAAAACGATAGAAAGATGTGATGCATGAAAATCAGAGTGCTTTTAGTTGATGATGAAAAGGATTTCGTCGAATCCTTGTCGCAACGCCTTCAGATCCGAGAGTTTGATGTCAAAACGTCTCTCAGTGGAGATGATGCCTTGGAACTTATTCGCAAGCGCGACATCGATGTCGTCGTTTTAGATGTCTTGATGCCGGGAAAGGGCGGCATTGAAACCTTGAGAGAAATCAAAGACCTTCAACCTCTTCTCCAGGTCATTATGCTTACAGGCAACACGACGGTTGAGACGGCTATTGAAGGCATGAAATTAGGGGCCTACGATTATCTCATGAAACCGACCGAGACAGAAGATCTGGTGGATAAAATCACCAAGGCCCACACGCTGAAAACAGAGCATGAAGAGCGTATTAGCAAAGCGGAGATCAAAAACACTATCAAAAGACGGTATTGGTAAAGTTTTTCCCCAAAAAAGCGCGAAACGCTTAACCAATGCCACTCTGAATCATTATCGGTCAAAACTCACCCAAGACATTCAGAACATCCTCAACTCAACACGTAATCTTTGATGGGTCAGGTCAGAGGAC
>JACKQG010004253.1_pt1 | contig 16739 bp, 15 predicted proteins | sample 8237621 | NCBI WGS metagenome assembly JACKQG01 (sample SAMN15677084, study PRJNA649215) | marine metagenome | biome: marine; feature: Black Sea; material: saline water; isolation source: suspended particulate matter (SPM) from the Black Sea western gyre | collected 2013-06-09/2013-06-10 | depth...
TTAAATCAGATGATCGATTGGCCCAAAGATTTTGACGACGGACAACCCATCCATGCGGACGGACGGCCCGTGGAGTTGTAATAATCGCGCAGATGCTCTCGAACACCGTACAGATCGACAAAACGGTCAATGGATCGCAAAAAGTGACCATCGGGAACATGTTGTTCGAGGCTGAAACCGGAAAATAAGGCTTCTTGGCCCGTCTGACGCTCGCCCATCATCGCTGTATCTCCCTGCCCAATCTTAATGAATTGAATCAGGACAAAGCAGCAATCTCAAGCATGAGTTTTTCAACACACTCGACCCAAAGCGGACAACCGATCCTTAATGGGCTGGGTTTCGGGTAGGAGCTCGGAACGTCCTAGCGTGTCATGCCAAGAGTTGCGATGATGTCTTGTGACATACCCATTATATCGTTGAACGTGTGATCATCGATTGCGTCTGGTGTTTCCAGCACACCGAAATAGGCAATCGATAATCCTGTTTCGGGATGGGCCATCAGAAATTGACCCGCAAATCCCGGATGTCCGAACCACGATCCATTGGTGTAGGTCTGATTGGAGTACCGTACCTCGTAGGGGCAGTTGTTGACGGTTGGGCCGCGTCCGTTCCGAGTGGTTTTCATGAATCGCTGTCCGGCGACCTGCCGTCCGTCGACACCGGCACCCCAGCGCACAAACAATTGGCCGAAGCGAGCCAGATCACGCGCCGTCATCGCGCCGCCGCCGGAAACAACAGGAACCCCGTCACAGTCCGTCGAAATGTAATAACAGCCTTCAATACCGGCAGCTTCGACAATCTCGATCAACAGGTCACGCAGGGTACGACCGGACACCCGCTCCGCAATCCAACCCAGCAAATCCGTGTTCGGGGAGCGATATTCGCAAAGGCCGGATCTGTTCTCGACGTCGTCGGATACCAGCGTTGCCGTGAATCCGCGCATCGACATCCCGGACTCGCCCTCGGGCGGCAGGCGCCAGCCCATAGCGATCTCCTGGCGGAGATAACTGACGCCAACTCCCGGTTGGGGATCGAACTCGTATGAACCTGCGTAATCCTCGGTGAAGTTGTTCAGCACGTCCATGTCGAGAACCTGCTGAACCTTGGCGGCCGCATACCCGGATCCGATTTCCGGAATGTAATGCGACACCGGCTTCTCCGGGTCAATCTTCCCTTCGTCCACCAATCGCCCGATGACAAAGTGCATGGAAGTCTTGGTAATCGATTGCATGCTGTGTGGCTGATCCGGCCCAAAGTCAGGCGCATAGGCCTCGAATAGCAACCGATCGTGCTGCACCACCGCAAGGCCTGAAAACGATGCGCGGGATGTCATCTCGCGAACCGACGATAGCGCCGGAATTCTGCTGTCGGGTGCCGCCTCCAACGCCAAGACGTACGGGCTTCGAATAATCAGGCCATAGCGGCACATCTGCCACAAATGGTGGAATCCCCAGCGCCTGTTTTCCGGCTTGTTCCAATCGGACAATCCCGAGGCGTCAACGTCCAACCGGGGATTTCTGACAATCTTCACGACACACTCCCATCACCGCCGAGGCCTCGCTCTGCGCGAGGCGGAGGACTGCAAATGTCAGGTTCTTCGCCGTTTCAAGTGGATTTGAATATATCTCCAAGCGGGGCCGCAACACAGTAAATCATGGTGATTAAAGCCCGAGCGACAGAAGTCAGGCGAGTTCCAGCGCGCCTTGATATCCACGGCGGTTTGCAGGCCCGGATTGAGATGCCAGTTTAGCTCGCCCATTTGCAAGATGCTCTTCCCCTGTGGAATTGACTTTATGATCAGGTCTTGAGGCCGATTATCTTTCTGGCCTCATCCGGACCGACAGCCCGTCCGCCGAGACGCTCAATGATTTCCCTGGCGCGGGTGACCAGATCGCCATTGGTGGCCAGCACGCCCCTGTCAAGGTACAGGTTGTCTTCCAGTCCGACCCGCACGTTACCACCCAAAATCATGGCCTGGGCGACCATGGGCATCTGCATGCGCGAAATGCCGAAGCCGGCCCACACGGCATTGGCTGGCAAAGCGTTCTTGATGGCGGACATGGCGTTGGTGTCAGCAGGCGCGCCCCAGGGTATGCCAAGGCAAATCTGAAACAGGGGTGGTGCATCAATCAAACCTTCCTCAACCATGGAACTCGCCAGCCATGCCATGCCCAGGTCGAATACTTCCAGTTCCGGCTTGATGCCTAGCTCCTGTATAGTTCTGGCCATAGTTCGCAGCATGGCCGGTGTGCTGATGTACACATCATCACCGCCGCCAAAATTGAGCGTGCCACAATCGAGGGTGCAGATTTCCGGCATCAGTGCCTTGACGTGCGCCAGACGTTCTTCCGGCCCGATCATATCCGTGCCGGGACCGCCATTGGCCGGGTTCTTCGGATCGGGCACCCAGTCTCCACCCATGCCGGCCGTCAAGTTGATAATAACGTCGGTGCCACTGGCCCGCACCAGCCCAACAGTCTCGCGGAACAGTTCCACATCGCGCGAACCCTTGCCGGTCTTCGGATCACGCACATGGATATGGGCGACGGCGGCGCCCGCCTGTGCCGCTTCAATGACGGAATCGGCTATCTGTTGCGGTGTAACCGGAACCTTGTCACTGCGGCCTGTTGTGTCCCCGGCGCCGGTGACGGCGCATGTGATGATGACATCTGTATTCATGGCTGAGCTCTCCATCCTTGACTGTTGTGTTGCAACGCCGGTGACGTGGCGAAGATTGTGATCGCATCATGACGAATTGAATTTTTTGGATTAATGAATTTTCGTCACTTGTGATGAATATTCGTCACAGAATAGACTGGCGGTATTCATTGTCGGGAATACACGGGATGCCCGTTTTGACCCTGTCGGAGCAATAACAAATGACCAATACCCACCGGAAGAGCGATACCGTTCGCTTTGCATTTGTGTTGATTCCACGTTTCAACATGATGGCGCTGACCGCAACGCTGGAGCCGTTACGGGTGGCCAACTACCTCTGTGGCCGGGCGCTCTACGACTGGGTATTTGTTTCACCTGACGGGGGGCGGATTATTGCGTCCAACGGTATAGCCGTGGACACTGAGCCGTTGCCTGCCGATAGCCGTAAACTGGACACCATCTATGTCTGCGGCAGTTGGGATTCTGAACATTATGAACATCGCGAGATGTTTGCCTGGCTCAGGCGTCATTCGCGCATGGGCGTTCGTCTGGGCGCCATGGACATTGGCGTCTACATTCTGGCCCGTGCCGGGTTGCTTGCCGGCTACCGGGCCGCCGTTTTGTGGTACTGCATCCGCGCCTTTTCAGAGGCTTATCCCGAAACTGATGCCGAAGAGCGTTTGTTCATTGCTGATAGAAACCGGATCACCATCGCCGGTGGCACGGCGGGGGTGGATGGCATGCTCAACGATATATCCCAGCGCCTCGGCGCCCCGTTGGGGCGCGAGGTTTCCAATCATGTGCTGCATTATCCGGTCCGAACCTCCGACAGCGCCCCGCGGCACGGGATCAGCGGGCGTCGGGGGAGCATGCACGCGGGGGTGGGGGGGGGCATACACCTGGTGGAAAATCATGTTGAGGAGCCGCTGCCGATTCCTGAAATCGCCGCCCGCCTGAACGTCAATCAACGCAAGCTGGAACGCCTGTTCCACCGCCATGTGGATAGATCGGCCATCGGTTATTACCGTGTTCTGCGTCTGCAACATGCGTTGGTTCTGCTGACCAATACGGAACTTTCCATTCGGGAAATATCGGTAGCCTGCGGGTATTCCAGCCTGTCGCACTTTGCCAAATCGTTCGCCGCGCAATATGGCAAGCGACCACGGGATTGCCGTGATGCATGGCCGCTGGGTGATCCGGCGCCCGTCTGGCCGGGGCTGTCCACGTCGTTGAACGATCTGCGTCCGGTGGTGAATAGAACGCAGGCTGGCTAGGTTCCGCTGTCAGGTGTCAGCCTGCATCAGGCCATTTTACCGATTTTCTTCCACGCCTGAGCGATGGCGACAAGTCCGGCGTCCCGTTCCTCGGATAATTCAGAAAACGTGCGGCCGCGAGCCATTTCGTCACAGCTGTCGACTAGGGAATCATATAATTCCTTGGTCAGTTCCGGTGCCACCAGCCGGGTCCAGGGGAACTTGAGTGCCGGCCCGAACTGGTCGAGGCAATAGGCCATACCGCCTTCACCGCCGCCGATATGATAAGTGAAACACGGACCGGCAAAGGCCCAGCGGGGCCCAGGACCGTTGACCATGGCTATATCAATCTGCTCCGGCGTGGCTTCGCCGTTTTCGATCATGTGAAGGGCTTCGCGCCAGACCGCCTCCTGCAGGCGAGTAGCGACAAAGCCGGGCACTTCCTTTTCCATGATCAGCGGCGCCTTGCCCGTCAGGGTGTAGAAGGCGGCCGCCCATTTCAATGCTTCAGGATCGGTTTTTTTGCCGCCGACCATTTCCACCAGCGGCAGCAGATAGGGTGGGTTGAACGGGTGTGCCACAACAGTGCGTTCCGGGGTGGAGCAGCGCACCTGAATATCGCTCATGGACAAGCCTGAGGTGGAAGACGCGATCACCACGTCAGCGGGCACCAGATCGCCCAGTTTCTCATAGAGCGCCTGTTTGATCTCAATGTTTTCCGGCACGGATTCCTGAACAAAATCCGCCTTTCCAACGGCCTCAGCCAGATCGCTGGTACAGGTCAGACGATCAAGCGATGCGTCTTCCGCGAGGCCGATCTGCTCGAGGCATTTCCATGCGGTATTGATCAGTCGGCGAAAGGCGGCTTCTTCAGCCGGATCATGCAGATAACTGATGACGTCATAACCCTTGGCCAGAAAATGCGCCGCCCAACCTCCGCCGATGGGGCCGGCGCCGACACAGCTAACGGTGCGTACGTCGTGAATATCCTTGCGTGACATTGTGATGATCTCTCCGATTATCGACCCCTAAAGACGGGCTCTCGTTTTTCCACGAAGGCGCGGACGCCTTCGGCCGAATCTTCCGATTTCAGCATTTTGTGATAGGTGGGTAGTTTGCCTGTGCGCATGGTGTGAAACGCGCCCTCGATGCTCTCCGACTCGATAGTACGCAGCACTTCCTTGACGGTCTGTAACGCCAGTGGTGCCGATTGCGCCAGTTGGTCAGCCCATGCACGCGCCTTATCCATCAATTGATCGTAGGGAACAACCGCATTGATCAGGCCATACCCGGCGGCTTCCTGAGCCGACATGCGTCGACCCAGCAGCAGCATTTCCATGGCGATGTTGTAGGGCAGCCGGCGCGGCAGACGCTGCAAGGCACCGGCATCAGGCACAATGCCCAAGGGCATTTCCGGCAGGGCGAATTCAACATGGTCGGCGGCGATAATCAGATCGCACGCCAGTGCGATCTCGAAGCCACCCCCGATGGTCAGGCCGTTCAGCGCTGCAATGATCGGTTTGTTGAGAACCCAGTTCTCGGTCACGCCGGCGAAGCCGCCGAATACGTCGCTCTCGGTTTCCCACCAGTTGTCCAGTTGCTGCTCGCCACTGTCGAGGGATTTGAGATCCCAGCCTGCCGAGAAAATGCGTTCGCCGGCGCCGGTGATGATACCGACCCAGAGTTCCGGGTCCTCATGCAGGGTGCGGATGGCCTCGCCCAGTTTTTTGGACGTGGCGTGGTCAATGGCGTTAACCTTGGGGCGATCGAGGGTGATTTCGAGAACGCGTCCGCGCTTCTCAATGATGACGCTTTCTTTCTCATCGGTCATAGTTTGAGCCTTGTTCGCTGGAGAATGATCAGGCACCAAGAAGACACGGCTTTCATCGTCATTTGCGCTGTTTTTGCGACGCAATGCGCGATAATTCGACATCCGGGCGCAAAATCAGAATCCTTGTTCGATCATCGAAATCCATCCAACAGCGTCGAAAATGCCGTATTTGTGTCGAATTTCGGCCGTTGTGGTCACGCTTTATCCCGAATGATCCCTCCGCACTCTTTTTTCAGCGAACAGGCATCCCGCCATGGATTATCTCTACACAGACGAACAACGCATGCTGGTTTCATCGATCCGGGCTTTCGTCGAGCAGGAATTGCGGCCCCACGAAGCGGAGACCGATCAACTCGGCTACGTGCCGGAGGAACTCGGCAAGCAGATTGTCAAGAAGGCGCTGGAGATGGGTTTCTACGCCGCCAACCTTCCGGAGGAAATCGGCGGTGGTGGGCTGGACTACGCCAGTCTTGCGCTGATGGAACGGGAGTTTGGCAAGACCACCTACGGCCTGCACGGTTTCGTGCACCGCCCGTCTGAAATTCTCATGGCCTGTGAAGGCGACCAGATTGAGGAATATCTGCTGCCCTGCGTGCGGGCGGAAAGGAAGGAGTTCTTCGCCCTGACCGAACCGGGCGCCGGATCGGATATCATGTCCATGCAGACCCGCGCCGAACGCGACGGCGACGATTGGATCATTAATGGGTCGAAGCATTTTATCTCCAGTCCCGTTCAGGCTGACTTTGCCATTTTGTTTGCCATCACAGGCATTGAAGAAACCCCGCGCGGCCCCCGCAAGCAGGTGACGGCGTTTCTGGTGGATACAGGACTGGAAGGTTTTGCCATTGAGCGTGGCCCCCGGTGTGCGGCGCAACGGGCTTATCGGACCTTCCAGTTGTCGTTCGACAATGTGCGGGTGCCCCACGGTAAAATTCTGGGCGAGGAAGGCAAGGGCCTCGATCTCGCGGGAAAATGGCTAAAAATGGGCCGGGTGTGGGTTGCCGCAGGGTGTTGCGGCAAGGCCGAACGTCTGCTCGGCCTTGCTATTGAGTGGGCCGCCAGCCGCAAACAATTCGGCCAGCCCATCGGAAAATTTCAGGGAACTTCCTTCAAGCTGGCGGACATGGCGACGGAACTGCGGGCGGCCGACCTGCTGGTTATGAACGCGGCCCGGAAGGCGGATCTGGGCATCATGGAAGACGACGATGCCGCCATGGCCAAGCTGTTTGCGGCCGAAATGGTGGGGCGCGTCGCGGACAATACCGTGCAGATTTACGGCGGGATGGGCCTGATGGAAGATCTGCCTGTCGAGCGCCTGTGGCGTGATGCCCGATTGGACCGTATCTGGGACGGCACGTCTGAAATTCAACGCCACATTATTTCACGGTCGTTGCTGCGCCCACACGGCGCCTGAACGGGGTTCGACCTGCCATGACACCTGACTGCCGTAAAAACCTGAAGCGCTTGTTTGCGCCCATGAGCGTCGCCTTTGTCGGCGGTAATAGTGCTGAGTTGGCGGCGCAGCAATGTGTGAAGGGAGGATTCAGAGGAAAAATATGGGGGGTTAATCCCAAAAGAAGCCAGATGGCCGGGCAGCCCTGTTTCGCCCGGATTGAAGACCTGCCGGCGGGCCCCGATGCGGTTTTCCTCGCCGTACCCAGTGCTGCCGCCGTCGAGGCGGTGGGCGCATTGCGCCGCGTAGGAACGGGTGGCGTCGTGTGTTATTCGGCAGGCTTTGGCGAACTGGGGGAAGAGGGCGCAGAACTTGAACGGGCGATGATCGTGGCGGCCGGTGACATGGCCTTCGTCGGGCCCAATTGTTCGGGTATGCTGAATTACGTTGAAAGCGCTGCCCTGTGGCCGTTCGATCACGGCGGCGCGCCGGGGGGCAAGCCGGTGAAGCGCGGGGCGGCCTTCATCACGCAAAGCGGCATGCTGGGCAATACTGTCACCATGAACCAGCGCGACCTTCCCTTTACCTACGTTATCAGCTCGGGCAATCAGGGCATGCTGGGCGTTGAGGATTTTCTTGATGAACTGATCGAGGACCCGCGGGTCAGCGCTATCGGGCTTTATATCGAGGGCCTGCGCGATATCGGGAAATTTTCTGAGGCCGCCATCAGGGCGTTGCAGGTCGGCAAGCCCATCGTCGCACAGAAGGCGGGAACCTCTGACATTGGTGCGCAGTTGACCATCACCCATACGGGATCGCTTTCCGGAACAGATGAGCTGTATCAGGCATTGTTTGATCGCCTTGGCGTTATCCGTGTCAGATCAACGGTTACAATGCTGGAAACCCTGAAATTGATCACCATTGCCGGTGTGCCAAGGGGCAAACGACTGGCTGGGCTGACCTGTTCAGGCGGCGATTCCACCATGCTCGCCGACGGGGCTGAGCCACTGGATCTGGCTTTCCCCGCAGCCTCGGTTGATGTGGCACGGACGTTGACGGAAATCCTGCCGCCCATCGCCACGGTGGCCAACCCGCTGGATTACACGACACCGCTCTGGGGCCATGAAGAGCCGTTGACCCGGGCGTTTTCCACCATGTTTGAAGATGGCTTCGACGCCGCCATCATGGTGCAGGACTACCCTGTTCTGGTCGGCGGCGACAGTTATGCACCCTACCTGGCTGACGCCCGGGCGTTTGCAGCGGCAACAAGGACGGCAGGCATTCCGGGTGTGGTGTGCTCCATTTTGCCGGAAAATCTGGATGGCGACGTGCGTGCACTGATGGCCGCCGATGGCGTTGCGCCGTTACAGGGGATCAATGACGCCCTGAAGGCATTGGCCGGGGCGGCCCGATTTGGCGCACTTCATGAAAGGATGAAATCCGGTAATGGTGGTGATGCGCTCCGTCTTTTGTCTTCACCTATCGATTATGGAGCCTTAAGGGTGCTGGAAGAGTGGGAAGGGAAGAAACGGCTTGCTGCCGCCGGTGTTTCCATCCCGGAAGGAAGGTTGGTCAACGCATCTGGTGCGCCAAGTGCTGCAGAAGAAATCGGATTTCCTGTTGTCGTAAAGCTGGTTTCTGAAGACTTGCCCCACAAGACCGAAGCAGGGGCGGTTATGATTGGACTGAATAGCACGGCGGCGGTAAGCGAGGCCGTTGCCGCCATTCAGGACAATGTTGAATATTATGACCCTGAAATCACTGTTGATTGTTTTCTTGTTGAAGCGATGGTCCTGAAACCGGTAGCCGAAATGCTGGTAGGTGTACGGCGTGACCCGTCCTTTGGTTTGGTTATGGTCATTGGCGGTGGTGGTACGATGGCGGAACTGATGCGCGATACCTCTGTGCTTCTGTTACCGACGACACGTGAAGTCATTGCTGAAAAACTCGCTTCGTTGAAAGTATCCCGGTTACTGGATGGATTCAGAGGGGCGCCTGCCGCCGACCGAGACAAGGTAATCGACACGATCCTGAATGTAGCAAATTTTGCTGAAAACCATTTGGATACGCTGCTGGAACTGGACATTAATCCATTGATTGTGACAACGGATCATGTTTGGGCTGTTGATGTCTTATTGCAGATTGCTGGCCAAGAAGGCGGTGATGGCAAATGATTCACCGAACATTTGAAAGTGTAGCCTGTTTATTCGACTGCACAGCGCGCTATTTGGGATCGTAGGCGACGACTTCCACTTCAACGCGAACATCGACCAGAAGTTCACTGATCACAGCGGAACGGGCTGGTGGATCGTTTGGGAAGTATTCACCATAAACCTCATTAAAGCCGGGAAAGTCGGACCGTTCCCTGAGCCAGACCATGGCTTTTACCACCTTGGAGAGATCGCATCCTGCTTCAGCAAGGATTTCCTGCGTCTGATTGAGAACGGCGCGGGTCTGGTCTTCAATCGTACCGTCGGTCATGATCGCGCCGTCACTGAAAGGCACCTGACCGGTAACGTAGATCATGTCGCCAGCTCGGATCGCTTTAGAGAGCGTTAGCTTGCGGCCATTGATGATTAAATCACCACCGATAATCTCTTTTTCCCGCACCATGATGTACGCCCTTCAGGTTGTGTGTAACTATAAGATTGTAGGATTATAATATTGTAATACAATCTTGCAAAGATACAGTTGGTAATTTCTGCAATTACGGTGGCGTCTTATGTCCCTTAAATTGGATACAAACGGTTCTGCTATTGATAATGCTGACAGCTCTCTTTTGGTTCGCCGGGAGACTACAACTCTTCGCCATCAAGCGACTGATATTCTGCGGAAAGCAATTATTGACCAGCGATTTCCACCGGGAAAACATCTGGTGGAAAGGGAGCTATGTGAACTGCTTGGGGTCAGCCGCACCTCAGTCCGCGAGGCCCTTCGCCATTTGGAATCAGAGCATCTTATCCGGATGGTGCCGCATAAAGGCCCTGTAGTGGCGACTTTATCGGCAACAGAAGCCAGAAATATTTACGAAGTCCGTGCCGCTCTAGAAGGGTTGGCAGGAGAACTCTTCGCCACCCATGCCACTGATGAACAAATCAGGGAATTGGTCAGAATTTCAAAGGATCTCACCAACAAGGTAAGGTCGGGAGAATTTGACAGTGTACTGGAGATCAAGTCACAATTTTACGATGTCGTCTTTGCCGGTGCGCAAAACGATATGCTGGCGCGTATGATTCATTCCCTCAATACCCGTGTTTGGTTGCTGCGTCGAATGTCGTTAATGAGCCCTGATCGGAGCAAAAAAATGATCATGGAAGTCAAGGATATTATTAAAGCAGCGCGGGCGCGTGACCCCCAGAGCATGAAAGATGCCTGTATCCGGCACGTTAAAAGCGCCTCGGAAGTGGTGTTGCCGAAAATTGATGAACTTGAACAGGACAGCGCCTAATCGATCAATGGCGTGGGCTCAGATTAGAGGAAATGAAAATGGCTGATTTGAAGAAATATCAGATGTTGATTGACGGAGGGTGGGTCGATGCGGATGACGGCCAGACGTTTGAAAGCATAAATCCGTCAACGGGCAAAGCATGGGCGACAGCGCCAGTGGCGGGGGCTTCAGACACGGAACGTGCTGTACAAGCCGCGCATCGAGCCTTTACCGAAGGCTCCTGGTCCAGAACGACAGCAACCGAACGGGGCAAGATACTGCGTAAACTGGGTGATTTGCTGGCCGGGAAATCTGAAGAGCTGGGGCGCCTGGAAACTATTGACACGGGAAAAATATTCAAGGAAACCCGCTGGCAGGCAGCCTATATCGCCGACTTCTTCCATTACTACGCCGGGTGCGCCGATAAAATCCACGGCGATACCATGCCTATTGATAAACCCGATTTGTTCGTGTTCACCAAGCGTGAACCTTTGGGTGTTGTCGCCGCGGTGGTACCCTGGAATTCTCAGTTGTTTCTCACGGCTGTGAAGCTCGGGCCTGCCCTTGCGGCAGGGAATACGGTTGTCTTGAAGACATCCGAACACGCACCGGTCGCGATATTGGAGTTTGGCAAGTTAATCGAGGAAGCCGGCTTCCCGCCTGGTGTCGTCAACATTGTTTCCGGGTTTGGCGATCCCTGTGGCAAGGTTCTGACGTCACATCCCCTGGTGACCCGGGTCAGCTTTACCGGCGGGCCGGAAACCGCGCGGCATATCATCCGTAACTCCGCCGAGAACTTCGCTGACGTGTCACTGGAGCTAGGCGGCAAATCCCCGTTCATGGTGTTCGAGGACGCCGACGTTGAAAGCGCGGCCAATGGCTCTATTGCCGGTATTTTCGGCGCCAGCGGCCAGAGCTGTGTCGCCGGATCGCGGTTGTATCTGCAGGAATCCATTGCCGACGAGTTTCTGTCCCGCATGCTGGATACGGCAAAGAATATCGTGATCGGTGATCCGCTGGCGGAAGCAACCCAGATGGGGCCGCTCGCCACGCTGGGCCAGATGGAACATATCGAACGCCAGGTGGCGCTGGCCAAGCAGGAAGGGGCCAAAATCCTCCACGGCGGGCGCAAGCCGCCACACCTGAACGCGGGTTGGTATTACGAACCGACCATTATCGAATGCCCATCCCAACAAAACACCATTGTCGATACGGAGCTGTTCGGCCCGGTGCTGAGTGTTCAGCGCTTCAAGACTGAAGAAGAAGTCATCCGCCTTGCCAACGATTCCAAGTACGGTCTGGCTGCCGGGGTGTTCAGCCGAGACATCGGGCGTGCCCATCGTGTCGCGAATGCCGTGCGTGCGGGAATCGTCTGGGTTAACACCTACCGCGTGGTTTCACCCATAGCCGAATTCGGTGGCTTCAAAAACAGCGGTCAGGGACGCGAAAGCGGCTTCCAAGCGATCTATGATTACACCCGACCCAAGACCGTGTGGGTCAACACATCGTCCAAGCCTATGGCCAACCCCTTTGTCATGCGTTGAGGAAGCTATCAGGAATGACTGAAAATACCGGACCGCTGAGCGACATTCGTGTGCTTGACCTGACCCGCATCCTTGCCGGTCCGACGGGAACGCAGACATTGGGTGACCTTGGCGCGGATGTCATCAAGATCGAGCGCCCCAATGAAGGCGACGACACCCGGAAATGGGGCCCGCCGTTCCTGAAAGACAAAGACGGCAAGGATATGCGCGAGAGCTCGTATTTCCTCGCCGCTAACCGTAACAAGCGGTCGCTTTCCATCGATATCACCAAACCGGAAGGCCAGGCGTTGATCCGTGAGCTGTTGGCTGACTGTGATGTTCTGGTGGAGAACTTCAAGGTCGGCGGATTGGAGAAATACGACCTCTCTTATGATCAGCTTAAAGCTGATTTTCCCGCGCTGATCTATTGTTCAATCACCGGATTCGGCCAGACCGGGCCTTATGCGCCGCGCCCCGGCTACGACTATCTGGTACAGGGTATGGGCGGCATCATGAGCCTGACTGGCGAACCCGAGGGGGAGCCTATGAAGGTGGGCGTCGGTATTTCCGATGTTGTCTGCGGCATGAATGCGATGATCGCAGTCCTGGCGGCACTGCATGACCGTAAAAAAACCGGTCTCGGTCAGTGGATCGACATGTCTCTGCTCGACAGCCAAGTTGCCTGGTTGGTGAACGAGGGTATGAACTATCTGCTTTCTGGGAAATTACCCCGACGGCTGGGCAATGCTCACGCCAATATCGTACCCTACCAATTGTTCCCCACTTCAGACGGTCATGTGATCATCGCGATTGGCAATGATTCCCAGTTTCGCCGGTTTTGTGATGTCGCCGGTCTGGGCGGTTGTGCCGATGATTCGCGCTTCGCCACCAACCCGGCACGTCTGGAAAACCGCGGTGAGCTGATTGCACTTATCAAGGGTGTGACGCAGCAGCGTACCATGTGTGACTGGCTCAACGGGCTGGAGGCCGCTGGTGTGCCGTGCGCGCCGGTCAATGACCTACAACAGGTTTTTGAAGACCCGCAGGTCATCAACCGCGCCATGCGGATCACCATGGATAATCCGGCAGCCCAGGGCGGCGCAGTTGACCTGATCGGCAGCCCTATCAAGATGTCACGTACACCCGTGAGCTATCGCCGCGCCCCGCCCCGGCTAGGCGAGCATACGGATGAAATTCTTTCATCAGAGCTGAAACTTGATGCGAACAAAATCCGCAAGTTACGTGAGATGGGAGTGATTTGAGCGACAATCTTCGCTCATGGCCGCAAGACCACTAAAAACAGGCATGCGGAATTAAGACTGAAGGATCATCAAATCTACATTCTAAGAGGAGGCGACTATGAATAAGACGATGTTTTCAGGTATCTCCCGGCGTCAGGCGCTTAAGGCGTTGGGCGCGGCTGGTGTTACCTATTCGATGCTACCCATGATGTCGCGTATGTCTCACGCCGCAAACGAAGTGCATTACCACACCTGGTCTGGATACGATGCGCCGGAACTATTCGGTTCCTATACCGAGAAATACGGCGGGATGCCCGAAATCAGCTATATCGCGAACGAAGAAGAATCTCTGGCTAAAATGGTCGCAGGATGGTCGCCAGACCTTCTGCACCCTGGCAACTATAACGTAAAGCGGTGGCAGGAAGCAGGCATGCTTCAGCCACTGGATACGTCCAAGGTGAAGAACTGGTCGGATATTTTTGAAAGTGTCCAAGCCGAGGAAAGCGCAAAGGTTGACGGCAAGCAGTACATGATCCCTAGTGAATTCGGCAACAGTTCTGTCGTCTACCGGACTGACCTTGTTGATCAAAAGTATATCGACAATCCATCATGGGAAATTCTCTATGACGAAAAATATAAAGGCCGCATTGCCTTCTATGACGCGGCAGATTCCATTGTTGAGATTGCTGCCCGTGTTCTCGGCATGGACAACATCTTTGATCTGAGCGACGAGCAGCTGGTCGAAGTGAAAAAATTGGCGGTCAAGCAGCGTGATCTGCTGCGCTTCTACTGGTCTTCGCCAACGGAACTGGAACAGGCTCTGGCCTCCGGTGAGGTGGTTGCCGCTTACGGCTGGAACCAGACTCTTGTGAACCTGAAAGCGCAGGGCTTGCCTGTCGACATGATGGTGCCGAAAGAAGGTATCTTTGCCTGGATCGCCGGCTTCGTGATGCACAAGGACTGCAAGAACCAGGAAGCCGCCTATGATCTGATCGACGCCTGGACAGCGCCGGAATCAGGCGCGTGGCTGATTAATAGTTACGGTTACGGTTCCACGAACAAGAAAGCTTACGACTTGGTGGACAGCAACCGTCTAGCTGAACTTGGCTTTGCCCGACCAGATGCCGTTCTGGAAAACAGTATTTTCTTCCAGGCTCTGTCACCGGAAATAGATAAAAAATATCAAGATCTTGCAACGGAAGTGCAAGCCGGCGGGTAAATTCGTCGATTGTCTGGTTATGAGCTGGTTATGGGGCGGTGCTTGCTTGCAGCGCCGCCCTTTTCCTGCCTCGGCTCCTCTCTGAGATCCTGTCCTGTCTTGGGGATAGGAGAGATTCTTGTTCGGTCGTATGACGGTACTATACAGATAGCGGGTAGTCGTATGGGACCCATTGGATTGGATTTGGGAATGGCGGTTTCGGTTTGGTTTGAAATGGGATTGGTTTTGGGTAGCCGCATGGGACTAGCCTAAAGGCTTAAAGCAGCATGAAATCAGCCTTTGTGGGTGCTAATTGGTTGCTAGGCTAGGCATTCGATTCTGAGATTAGCCTATAAGCCATTGAAAAGATGGTGGGCGCGACAGGGATTGAACCTGTGACCCCTGCCGTGTGAATGGGGAGTTTACTCATTTTCTAACTTTAAGGCCTCAGATACTACGGCTCCAATTTTGTTTGCGGCATTCAGAGCTGGATCAACATCCACATGAGCATAGCGCTGGGTGGTGCTAGCTTGGCGGTGTCCTAGCAAGCGCCCAATGACAGGTAGATTCATTCCCTGAGACACACATTGGTTCCTCAGCCTTGCAGATGCAGCAGAAAAGTTGGAGGATTGGCGTAGAGACTACAATGAGCATCGACCGCACAGCGCCATCGGGAATAATGTCCCGGCAGCGCTGGTAAAATCAGGGATCAGAACCAGCCTGTACCCCTGATAAAGTCGGAAAACTCTAATCTGCCCTGAGGACACGTTGGGGAGCACTGCATAACCAGAACAGTGTCTGCTTATGAATGAGGAGATATTGGGGAGCACGTCAGTACCTGCAGGTTACAATTTATTTTAATAAGTTACGTAAATATTTGAAGAGAATAATGTGGATGGAAACGCTAACCCGTGACGATGAGATATTAAAACAAGCCCGTGACTGGCTTGGAGAGGGTGACGGTGTGGCGTTGGCGACAGTGATCAGCACCTGGGGTTCATCACCACGCCCGGTGGGTAGCCAACTGGCCATCAATGAACATGGCGCTTTTGTTGGGTCGGTCTCGGGAGGGTGTGTGGAGGGGGCTGTTATCGACAGCGCCAAACAGATCATTGCCGGTGCTGATCCCGCTATCCTGCGCTTCAGTGTCAGTGATGAGCAAGCGATGGGCGTTGGCCTGACCTGTGGCGGCACGCTGCAGGTTTATGTGCTGGCCGTTCCGGATGCGGGGTTCTTGTCCCAGCTGTGCAATCATTTGGCGGACCGGGTTCCGGTGTGTCTGCTTACGCATATGGCCAGCGGCCAGCTCTCGCTGCTTGCCGGGGGTGATGTCAGCGGGACGCTCGAGATTTCGAACCAAACCCGCCAAACCATACAGGTGATGCTTGAAAGTGGGGAAAGCGCGGTACTGCCCGGTGAAGCGGAAGCCGAGTTGTTTGTGCATTCCTTCGTTCCCGCACCCCGCTTATTCATCGTCGGTGCAGGGCATATCGCCCAGGCGCTGGCCCCGATTGCCACAATCGTCGGTTTCGAGGTCTTTGTCATCGATCCGCGCACGGCATTTGTAACCGTTGAGCGATTCCCTCAAGCCCACTTAAGCCCACTTTGGCCTGATGAGTTTTTTTCGCAAACCCCGCCTGACGCCAACTCGGCACTGGTTTCACTGGTTCATGACCCCAAGATTGATGATCCGGCCCTGACATCGGCGCTGCGCTCGGAGATGTTCTATGTGGGGGCGCTGGGCAGCCGGAAAACCCATGCAAAGAGGGTAAGTCGGTTTTTGGAAAATGATTTTTCAGATCAGGATATAGCGAGAATTCACGCCCCGATAGGGTTGAACCTTGGTGGACGCAAACCGTCCGAGATCGCCGTTTCCATCATCGCCGAGATTGTTCAGGTCTGGAACAACAGGGGCGCTGAATGAAGTTTGCTGAAATGCCGATTGAACAAGCCAGTGGGCCCATCGCCGCCTGTGTCAGTAGTAGAATCAGGCAGATGCCAGCCTTTACCGGTCGCTGTAATCTGGTATCCGATGATGTCCGCTAATATCACCGCAATTATTCTGGCGGCGGGGCAATCCTCGCGAATGGGGGGGCCCAACAAGTTGTTGGTCGAGGTGGGTGGTAAAGCTATGGTGCGTCATGCCGCCGAAGCCGCGATCGGTTCACATGTTAACTCGGTCATGGTTGTTACGGGTTATGAGTCCGATAACGTT
>JACKQG010004254.1_pt1 | contig 16737 bp, 12 predicted proteins | sample 8237621 | NCBI WGS metagenome assembly JACKQG01 (sample SAMN15677084, study PRJNA649215) | marine metagenome | biome: marine; feature: Black Sea; material: saline water; isolation source: suspended particulate matter (SPM) from the Black Sea western gyre | collected 2013-06-09/2013-06-10 | depth...
CCCTCCACAAACCCCCCCCCCCGAACCCACCCCCGAACCCCCACCTCTCCCCCCCCCGCCCCAGTGGGAACCTGGATACGAAGGATGTCCTTTGGGTGCCCGCACCCAAACCCACGAAGAGTATATCGCTGCGTGCTGGCCTGAGGACCGGGGTCGCTCCCAGTACAAGATTACGCGCTTTGGGTCCGTTGATATCAAGGGTGGAGAGGGGTGGTTTCACCCGCCCACCAGGAGCACTTTGGGGCGAATTGATGTGGGTAGAAGTGGTTCGCCCTTTGGGTTGCCCAAGACGATTCAAGATGAAGGCTTGGCGAATGAGTTATCTGTGGTTGTGGAGATTTCCTACACCCCTGAAGGTGCCACATCCAAAATCTCTGTAAAGCTCATTATGTCTAGCGGTGATACACGCATCGATGCTTTGGTTCTTGATCGAGCAAAGAGATGGTCTGAAGGCTCTCGTATTCTTCCGCGACTCAACCGTGGGCAAGGTCAATCCGAACAAGGAGTTCGGTTGGAGTTCCTTTTTCCTGCTACATGATTCTCTTTCTGCTCACTCTTCTCCTTGACCCTGTCTCCATAGAAAATGAGTTCCTGAGGTTAAGGGTTAACCCCGGCCCCAGTGAAGCGGGGCGATTTGCCGTTGATACCACGGGCGGGAATCCCGCCTCTGAAAAGGATGACCAAATGCGACTTGTCTATGGCTCTACTCTCCCTTGGTCTTCTTTTACACTCGTCCGCATCGATGGCGAAGATTGGGTATTTGGTGGCCCCACCACTTCACCCCACGAAGCGGGTTTGGGGTTACGGGCAGGAACTCCTCTTTCTAGTCCCTCACCTTCGGAGGACGGGACCACTATTTCTACGACTTTCTTGTTGGGGAGTATCAAGATAGAACAAAGTTTGGGTTTTGTGAGGGGTTCGTCCACGGGCATCTTAGATACTGTGGGTATTACCTATACAGCTACCTCCATGGATGATCAAGAACACCGAGTCGGCATTTTGATGGTTCTCGATACGATGTTAGGAAGTAATGATGGTGCCCCTTTGCGTGCTGCGGAACAAGAGGAAGGCGCTCAATCGGAACAATGTTGGGAAGAGAACCCGCCCCCTTTTTGGCAAGCGTTTGACGACCTAGAAAACCCCACGATAATGGCTCAAGGCACACTCGAAACTGATGGCGTGGGACCCAACCGATTCATGTTTAGTAACTGGGGCAAGTTGGCAAAGGCTAGATGGAATGAATCTTGAAATCCAGGGGCTAGCCTTATCCAAGAGGGAGGGTTTGACGTGGATACAGCTGTCCTCATCTCTTGGAATGAACGTCCTCTCTCAGCGGGAACGACCGCCTTATTTCATACTCAGTATGGACTAGCTGGTATCGATATTCAAGGTGGAGAGCTAGCAGTCGCCCTAACGGCTCCTGCTTTGCTCCCCCCCCACCGATCGGGAGCACCACGTGGTTTAGCAGTCGGTTATGTCGAGAACACTTCAGGGTTTATCAGCCGAAATACCTCTTTGTCCTTGACATCTCCTGATGGATTGACGGTCCTTGGGGGTTCTGTTTCTGTGGGAGATTTGGATCCTGGAGAGACGAGACAGGTCACTTGGGAGATTAGGAACCCTAGTTTAGAGAGTGAGAGCGCCCGAGTCGTATTGAAAGCAACTTCAGCAACCCTCAAGACCAACCTCATCACACGCCGTGTGGGGTTGCCTAGAACACCTGTCGTTTCCCTTATCCCCCAACCCATCGCTGAAATCGTTGCTCGTGGTATCCATCATTCACCGGGAGTTGTGACGACGGCGTTGACAATCAAGAATGAATCTTCAGTCCCCTCCCCAGAAGGCGAGGTGATGCTTACCCTTGAAGGTCCTGCAACGCTTGAGTCTCAACCTCGGTTGGTGTTCCCTGCTTTGAGTCCAGGAAAAGAGATCAAACTTCGATGGACCCTACGCCCACGACCTGAAGGTGATGGAGTCGTTGCTCTGAGGTGGCTAGCCCAGCACCCCCCGGGCAAAACAGTTCAGTCTCAGACAGGCTTCGTCGTCCCCCCCCTACCTTCCCATCTGCGACTGACTCCCTTGCCCAGTGACAGAGAGAGTATTGCCACGACTGTCGTTACGGGTGTCAAGTTGCCGCCCTTTGTCCGGTTGCACCGTTCTTGGCAGTTACCTGTGCACTGTCTCTACGCAGGAAAGGGCGGCATTGAATCCTTGGAGAATGGGTATCATGTGGATGTTCAATGTGATGGGAATCGTCTGGTTCTGGTGATTGAGGGCGAAATGGGGTCTGTTCCACCCCTAATCAACCTCCTCCGCGTTTATCATCCCCTAGGTGGTGACGGCGCGTGGATATTGGAGAGTGAATGTCTGGATGTGGGAACAGGCGCGTGTGAGAATCTGGAGGAAGAATGAAAGCACAATTAGTATTTGGTATCTTGGTTTTGAGCCTTTGGGGAGGATGGGGTTCTGCACTCAAGAGTGTAGAGATTCGAGACCTCCCCGAAGACAACCCAGCCTACGACATCGTCATCTATCTAGTGGACGAGGGGTTCCTTACCCTCTTTGATGGTGATGAGTTCCGTGGCGACCTCCCCATGACACGGATTGAAGTTGCTTTGGTCGTGGACAGGATGTTGAGACGAGTCTCCAATGGGACCATTACCCCCACCGGAACCCAAGCCGAGGCGTTGCGCATTTTGGGTGATGAGTTCCGTGAAGAGATCATCCGTTTTGACGACAAGATGCTTCGATTTGACGCCCGTTTGGCCAAGATTGAAGCGGAGCAACCCCAGATTTTAGAGGATGTGATTCTCTTGTCAGCCGAGGTTGAGGATCGCTTGGCTGCCTTCGCCGCCGAACTTGAGATTCTTCGTGCGGATATGGAAAACCGTGCACCTGCAGAACAGACATTGAATCGTTTGGATTCCTTGGAGTCTCGAGTTGACGCCATTGAACTTCGGCTTGAAGAACTTACGGGTAGAACTTCTGGTGGGAAAGAAGCTGGTCAGTTGGTTGGGGGCGTGCCCAATCTCGTATTGGGCATCCTCGTGCTCGGTGCCGTAATCGCCTTGGGATAAGACCCTCTTGGCGCCCGAAACGAACAATACCGAGTTTTCCCTAGCAGACCTGTGGGGACTTATCCGACGGCGTAAAGGTGCGTTTTGGGGGGCGTTTTTTCTCGTTCTAGTCCTCGTGGGATTGGGGTCATTATGGGAAACCCCTAAGTATACAGTTCAAGGTTCACTTGTCTTTACTCCCCTGGGATTGGGTGGTGAGATGGGTCTGTTGGCAGCGATGGGCGAGTCGCCTTTAGCTTTGGAAGCCGAAATGGCGATCTTACGAAGCCGAGCCATTGTAGCTCCTGTACTCGAGGAAGAAGGATTGGATGAGGTCAAGAGAGTTTTCTCCAATCCTTTTACAAGACTGAATGAACACGCCAAGGCACATCTACGTTTGGTTGACCCACCCCAGTATGCTCGGCTGGGAACAGAGAGCAACTTTGGTGTTATTTCTGAAGTTGATAGTACGACAAGGGCGCCCGATGAGGCACTGGAGGACTTTAGGGACAATGGCCATTTTGCGATTGCGGGTGTTCCTTCCCGAAGCATTACTCCTAGTTCCGCGGGTATTATCACGGTTACTCTGGAAGCAGCAGACCCTTTTCATGCACAACGGATTCTGGAGGGCATTTTGAATGACTTTCTTGCCCTCCATTTGGCGTGGCGGTCTGATAAAGGGCAGGTCATTTCAACCTTCATCCAGGGTCAGATTGACGCCTTGAAAACTGAGCTTGAAACAGCAGAATCTGCCCTCCAAGCATTTCGCGAGAGTACGGAAGTTTTTTCTGTTTCTGCCGAAGCTCAAACTCTAGCGAGTATTCTTCTAGAAAGTGAGAAAGAGAACCGCCGCCTTCGGATTGAGGCAGCTCAACTTGATGCGATGCTTTCTGCGTTGGCTGAGGGTGCCCCAGCCGAAGATATCTTGGGTGCCCTTGACATAGGTGGCACCCAATTTGCAGACTTTGAGACAAGCCCTGGATTGGATTTCTTGGGGCAAACGAATAGCTTAGCGATGAGTTTGGCGGAACTTGAGAGACAAGACAGAGTACTGGCGTTGACGATGACCCCCCAGCATCCCCAGAGAATCGCCTTGAGTGAAGGGATTAGGACGAGAAGAGAGCAACTCCTTTCTTCCTTGAGAAACTCCCGAGATCGACTGAACGAGATGATGTCTGCAGGGGACGAGATTCAATCTGAATACGAGGTCCAGCTCGCTTCACTACCGGGGTTGTCAACGCAGGCGGTTCGTTTGATGAGAGATGTAGAAATCTTGACAGCAACCTACACCTTCCTGCTGCAAAAGTCAAAAGAGATGGAGATCTCTACTGCTTCGACCGTTTCTCGTACACGCATTCTTGAATCTCCTGTCATCATTCCCGAACCTTCGTCCCCGTCCCCCAAACTGAGAGCAGTCCTCGCTCTTTTCTTCGGCTTCTTGTCTGCTCTGGGTGGCGTCTTTTTGGCAGAGGCTCGTGCCAACCGTCCCCGCCCCACCCCTTCCCCACCCCCCCCTTCCTCATGAGGGTTCTCCTTACTGGAGGTGCTGGCTTCATTGGGAGCCATCTAGCAGAAGCGTATGTTGATAGAGGTGATGAGGTCCTCATATTGGATGATTTTTCAACGGGTCATCGAAGGAACATCCCCGATGGTGTTGAAGTGATTGAAGGAGACATTCGGGATGCTCGTTCTCTCTTGAAGGACGCTGGTTCGTTTGACCTTCTTAGCCACCACGCAGCCCAAGCCAGTGTCGTTGTTAGTGTCGCCGATCCTCTATTGGATGCCTCTATCAACTTGCTGGGAGGTGTCGCTCTTCTCCATGCTTTAGAAGGCCGCGTGGGGGGCATCACATTTGCCAGCACGGGGGGCGCAATCTATGGAGAAGTACCCAGCGAACCCGCGACGGAAGATAATGAACTTAGACCCGAATCTCCCTATGGAGCAGCGAAGGCTGCGTTCGAGATCTTGCTGGGTGCGTGGTCTCTACGCACAGGCATCCCTGCAACGATTCTTAGATATGGGAATGTGTATGGGCCCCGCCAAGACCCCCATGGTGAGGCGGGAGTGGTTGCTATCTTTAGTCAAAGACTGAACCAAGGGAAAGATTGTACCATTTTTGGCGATGGCAGTGCAGAACGCGACTACATCTTTGTAGAGGATGTCGTCAGAGCCAACTTATCCTCTTATGGTGTCAAAGGCGTCTTTAACATAGGCACAGGGCGCGCAACGAGTACCCAAGAGATTTATGAGGGGCTTTCTGGTAGGGGAGCATCACCCCCAATTTTCGCCCCAGGTCGAGAGGGAGAATTGGATCGTAGCGTCCTGAACGCCCACAAAGCGAAGTCCTCTTTTGATTGGGTTGCCACGAAGGATTTAGAGAGTGGTTTGGTTGAAACCAGACACGCATTTGGCACAGAATAGGAGTGTAAGACTTATGGAAAAGCGTGTGGGATTTGTAGGAGCAGGAATGGTCGGAGCCGAGGCCGCAAGGCAACTTTTGTCTTGGGGTATTGCTGATGTTCGAATCGTTGATATCCAAGGTGATATGGCAAAGGGGAAGGCGTTGGATATGACAGAGGCTGCCCCTTTATTGGGGACTGCTGCGATCGCTCTGGGGGGTGATGATTATGGGTTGCTAGAAGGTTGCGAAGTGATCATTGTGACTGCGGGCATTCCTCGGAAACCGGGGATGAGCAGGGATGACCTCCTGAAAACAAATATCTCCATCACAAGTTCAGTCTGTGAGGGGATTGCTCGACACGCCCCAGGTTCTGTGGTTATTATCGTTACGAATCCATTGGACGCCATCGTTTATGCTGCACAAGGATTCCTTGACGGCGTGTGCCAAGTTATTGGGATGGCGGGGGCGTTAGATAGTGCCCGATTCCGAGCATTCCTTTCTATGGAAACGGGCGTCGCTGCCGATGATATCCAAGCGATGGTTTTGGGTAGCCACGGTGACGCCATGGTTCCTTTAGCCTCTTCGGCATCTGCTGGTGGCATTCCTCTTTCTGTCTGGATCGATCAGCAGAGGATGAGCGAGATTATTACACGCACACAAAAAGGGGGGGGAGAGATTGTGGGGTTGTTGAAAACAGGAAGTGCCTACTACGCCCCAGGAGTCGCAAGTGCCCGCATGGCGAAAGCGATCATCTTGGATGAAGGCCGCATCATGCCCACCTGCACCCGATTGAATGGTGAGTATGGGGTAGAAGGCGTCTTTATGGGGGTTCCTGCCTCGTTGGGTAAGGGAGGTGTAAAGAAGGTCATAGAAGTTCCTCTTTCGGATGAGGAGCAGGGGATGTGGGAGAAGAGCCTTGCCCATGTTCGTAGTTTGATGGGTGAGGTGGATGAACTCTCCTGAGCTCTCGGTAGGCAACCTCCGCATTCGCCTCTTGTCGGCAGGAACGCTGAGGTTGGATGGTGGGGCTATGTTTGGGGTCGTTCCCAAAACGATGTGGGGAAAAGTCTATCCCAGCGACGAAGAGAACCGAATCACCTTGGGTATGAACACTCCTCTCATAGAAGGTCCGTGGGGAACGATGCTGATTGATACGGGAGCTTTGGGCGTACAATCTGAAAAACTCAAGAAGATCTATCAAATCAAGAACAGAGATCCTTTGGAGGGAACAGGGCTATCCCCCGGAGATATCAATCATGTACTATTGACCCATCTCCACTTTGACCACACGGGGGGATCTACACGAAAAGAAGGGGAGAAATGGGTTCCCCGATACTACAATGCGACCTATTGGATTGGCGCTGAAGAATGGGCACGAGCCTGTCAGCCCAACGAGAGAGAAAAGGGGAGTTATTTTCCGGAGACATTTCGACCTCTAGAAGCTGCTGGATTGGTCTCCTTCATTGAGGGCAAAGTTGAAGTACTTCCTGGTGTCGTTTCGGTCCCAGCCCCTGGACACACACCAGGCCACCGAGTCGTTCAATTCCAGTGCGAGAGTGCTCAAGCTTGGTTCTTGGCTGACTTGGTTCCAACGACGCGCCATTTACCCCTCCCATGGATTATGGCGTACGACCACGAACCTCTCGTCACCCTAGAAAGCAGAAAACGCATATTTCCTCTCTTTGTGGACCGCCCCATTCCCCTCTTATTTGAGCACGACAAAGACCCCACGATCGGCTTCGCTGTCACCACGCCCAAGGGGATTGCCTTCAGTCCTTCTCTCCACTAGAGAGATTTTCGCTTCCTTCTTTCTACGCTTCTTCTCCTTGCGGTGCTTTACCCTTGGTGCTGTTTTGGTTGCGTTTATGCCATTCCTTGCTCTATGTTGAGCACATTTGAACTCATTGGTTGATGATGCCGCCATGGAGGGTTCAGCCATCACCAAGAACCCTGCAGGTGGGGACGAAGATAAGAGCTCGCCCTCCCACACATTTGAGCGGTATTCCTTGCCCGTTCGTGATGCACCCGATCTTCACTCTACCCCCTCTCGTTTCAAGGTTTCGGTCGATAGGGTCGGTCTAGCCAAACTCCTATTCAAGGAGGTCTTCCACTATCGATTCAATATGGGGCTTGTCTTGTCTCGCCCATGTATTTACGGTGTTTTTGGGGGACCATTGGGTGGATTTGCACCTAGGGAACATGAATGCGTGGGGTGCTTGAGGTGCACCATAGAACACCCCGAGATTGTGAAGGTGGAACCCAACCCCTTACGGTGGGGATGGGGGGATGACTTCCATAATCCTCTTGCCCTTGACACAGTAGACCATGAATCTCGCTCGGGGTCTGTTCCGGTTAGGGGGCAAGGTTACCGAGGCAAGTTTGGTGGTGCGGGTTGGGATGGAATGTGGACGGACATGTCAGAAATCGTGCGACCCACCCGAGATGGTATCCACGGAAGAGAGTCTATCTCCACCTTGGTTGACTTGGGAGGTTCTCCCCCTCTAGTTGATCCCGACGATTTGCCGGATACCCCTACCCTCTCTCTCCCTCTTCCTACCTTTCTGGACCTGCCCCCAGCCCAGAGTCAACAGATTGACCTACCCGAGATTTGGCACCGTGCAGCTGCAATGACGAAAGGGATGGCGTTTCTCCCGGTTAGAACCGTCCTAGAAAAAGGATGCCCGACAACGCATATCGCGCCCTTCTTTTCCTCGGGCGAGGAGCACCTTTGTGCTTCCTTCCATGGAACTCGCCTCGTTGAGGCAGAGAGCCTAGAAACGGCTTTAGCTCTCCAAAGAGCATTGCCCCAATCCGTCGTTTCGTTGCGGATGCCCTACCCCGAAGATCCCACCGAACTTGTGCGCCTCTTCCAAAAGGGCATTCGACTCTTCCATCTCGTTGCCGATTTCCACGGGATTGGACCACAGGGGAGATTCGTCTTGGATTTGATTCAAGAATCCCATTGTGCTCTCGTTTCTGAAGGCATCCGTGATCAGTGTTCCTTGATAGGAACGGGTGGTATCCTCTTGGCCGAACATACAGCCAAGGCGATTCTTTGTGGGTTGGATGCCGTCGCCCTTGATACGGCACTTTCTATCGCTATCCATGGGAGACCACCAGGTGGATTTGGGGGGCGTGATACTCGATACTCGTTTCCTCACATTCCTGTTGATTGGGCTGCCCAACGAATCACCAATCTCCTTTCGGCGTGGAGAGACCAACTCTTAGAGATTATGGGTGCTATGGGACTAAGGGAGATTCGCAGGATGCGCGGTGAAATGGGGAGAGCACTCTTTCAGTCCATTCTTGAAAAAGAAGCGTTTTCCGATATTGAGGGGTTTCCCGAATGACTCTCATCTCTTTGAAAGCCCTCAAACACCGCGGCAATCTAAACAAAGGGCTGCGGTGGTGGCCTGAAGGCAACTATGGAGATCATCCTGCCCTTGGGGACGCAAGGTGGACGCCCGACCTCATCATGGCTGGCTGGGAAATGGCTGGAACGGGCAAGCCTCCCGTTGCCGTTATCAACCACCAAACGGGCGCTTCAGAAGGGGGATTTGACCGTCTCACCTTCAAAGAGGGAACCCAAAAGAAGAAGGGTATCATAGACCTCTCTTTACGATTGAACAGAAGAGAACCTCGTTTAGACCAGATGCGTATTGGTCTCCCTTGGTACGGGGGAGGGATGTCCTATGGCTCGGTGAGTGATCAAGTCATGGCAGCGCGTGCCTTGGCAGCGAAGAGCCACAAGACCTTGACCTGCACAGGTGAAGGAGGGTATCCCCCCTCAATGATCCCCTATGCCGACCATGTCATTACACAAGTGGCAACTGGATTGTTTGGTGTTAGTGAAGAGACGATTCAACGCGCGCCCATTCTTGAGTTCAAGTATGCCCAAGGCGCAAAACCCGGGCTGGGCGGACACCTCCTAGGCGACAAGAGCACTTCCGAGGTTGCCAAGATGCGCGAATCGGTCCCTTGGGTATCACTCTTTTCTCCTTTTCCGTTCCATTCGGTCTATAGTGTGGAGGACCACCGGAAGCATATTGATTGGTTGCGAACTGTCAACCCTGACGCCTTGATTTCTGTAAAGGTAAGCACCCCCTCCGATGTCGATATGGTCGCTGTGGGCTCCTACTACGCTGGTGCCCATATCGTCCATTTGGATGGTAGTTATGGGGGAACAGGTGCCGCCCCAGAGATTGCGAAGAAAAACATCGCCATGCCTATTGAATTGGCGATACCTAAAGTCCATAAGCATCTCAAGAAAGAAGGTATTCGAGATGAAATCACCTTGATTGCAAGTGGTGGCATCCGGAGCGCAATGGATATCGCCAAAAGCATCGCATTGGGTGCTGATGGCGTTGTCCTTGGAACGCTGGACCTCATCGCCTTGGGGTGTACTCGCTGTAGCAACTGTGAAAGAGGGAGGGGTTGCACCTTTGGACTTACCACCACCGACCCCGAACTCTCCCTTTTGGTTCGAGAAGAATGGGGAGCAGAACGAATCAGCAACCTCTACAAAGCACTCGCTACCCAACTGGAGAACCTCCTTCGCTCGCATGGTCTTTCTTCAATCTCTGAACTTAGAGGTCGTATTGACCTGTTGAGATATCAAGGAGGCTCACTTTGAACGCCAAAGATCGATTGCGATTGGCTTCTACCCGAAGCACCCTTCCCCCTTCTCCTCCCCCACCCCAGTCACCGGCTGAGGGCGGGTGTGGGGTTATTGGCTTATCTGCGGCGGAACCTGTTGCAGGGAAGCACTTGCTGGAAGCTCTCGTCCAGATGCGAAATCGGGGAAATGGAAAGGGCGGGGGAATTGCGGCAGCCGGGCTTGACCCTGCTTTCTTTGGGGTTGACAAAGAGACCCTTCAAACTCATACTTTGTTGGCTATTGGGTATTTGGATAAGTCCGTAAGGGAACGCGTAGAAAAAGAGCACATTCATCCCCATTACCAGATTGCCCATATCCACGAAATAGAGACCCTCCCAATGGGCACCATTGAGGATCTGGAGGTAGAACCCCCTTTTACCGTCTGTTACTTCGTCCGTGCCAAAGTGGATGCTTTAGAGTTGTGGGCTGATAAGGCAGGCGTAACAGGAATGGAGGGTCGCACCCTTGAAGATGAGTTCGTTTACCGGACCTCCTACCATCTCAATCTAGAGATGTATGGAGGAGAAAAAGCCCAAGCGTTCGTTCTTTCTCACGGTAGAGACCTTCTCGTTGCCAAGATGGTGGGGTATGGAGGCGATGTCATACGGCACTACAAGTTAGAAAACCTCAAAGCCCGCGTTTGGATTGGACACCACCGATACCCTACTAAAGGAAGGGTTTGGCACCCAGGAGGTGCCCACCCCTTTATTGGACTCAATGAGGCACTGGTCCACAACGGCGATTTTGCCAACTATCACGCTGTTCGAGAATACCTTGCCCAAAAGGATATCCACCCTCTTTTCCATACTGATACCGAAGTCTCTGCACTTGTCTTTGACCTACACCATCGGCTATATGGGTATGGTTTAGAGGCTGTTATTGAGAGCTTGGCTCCCACAACTGAGGGGGATTTTGCCCAACTCCCTCCAGAAAAACAGGATTGGTATGCGGCTCTTCAAAGAAGCCACATACACGGTAGCCCCGATGGTCCCTGGTTCTTTCTTATTGCCCACAGTAACCCTGATATTGGGGAGTATAAGTTGGTCTGTATCACGGATACGAGCATGTTGCGTCCCCAAGTCTTTGCCATCGCCGATGGCGAGTGCCCCATAGCGTTTGCCTCTAGTGAGCTACAGGGCATTGATGCGGCGTTGCGTTCCTTGTCTTCCGAGGACCATAGGTTTTGTTCAAGACCAGACCACGTTTGGAATGCTAGGGGGGGTAGCCACACCGATGGGGGTGCTTTCATACTCACATCTCGCTCGGGGAATCTCCCTGCCCTTGAGGTAACGAATAAGTTTGGTGACACCGTCACCGCCTCCAAGCCAGCAAACCTTGGAATCGAAGCCCACCCCCATGCAGCTGCCATCCCTACGAACAGATCCGACGCCTTAGCGACCCTCATTCAACGAACGAATGAGAGAATTCCTATGTCTGAACCCCGAAGCCACGCCCTTGCCACCACCGACAGATTCATTGCGCTTTGGGCGAATGAGATCAAAGAAAGCCCTTGTGATCTCTATTCTTGGGTGGGAGCACCTACAGAACGATCAGAGATCAAGCCCCCGTCCAAACGAACACCTCAAGATCCGTTAGGAGGAGGGTCCCACACCCTTGCACAAAGTGAACAGACGCTCGTTATTGATGCCCGCAATTTCCCCCAAGAAGGTATTCAAAGCGTCGCCAGAGAAATCGTCCACCATGCCCAAGCAGGTTGGCATCGGTTTGTCATTGTCCATAATAGGGGGCACCGCTTTATTGGAAATGGGTTAGGCCCCCATTCTCAAGAGATTCATATCGATATCTTTGGAGCGGTTGGAGACTACCTTGCTAGTGGTTTGGACGGAGCGACTATTGTCGTGCATGGATCTGCCCAAGATCAGTTGGCTCAGATCATGAAGAGTGGCAAACTCGTTGTACATGGAGATGTAGGACAAGCGTTTGGATATGGTATCAAGGGGGGGGATGTATTCGTTTTGGGAAACGCCGCAGGACGCCCTCTCATCAACGGCGTGGGGAAGCCTAGGGTCGTTATCAACGGCACATGTTTGGACTACTTGGCAGAGAGTTTCATGGCGGGCGATGCCCTCAATGGAGGCGGATATGCTATCTTGAACGCCCTTCAAGTGCAAGATGATGGGTCCATCGTTGAACTCCCCCAACCCTATCCTGGAGGGAATCTCTTCTCGTTAGCATCGGGGGGGGCGGTCTATATCCGTGACCCTGCCCACACATTGGGTCAGTGGCAGTTGAATGGTGGAGACTTTACGCCCTTTAGAGATGTTGATTGGGATCTGATTCGTCCTCAGTTAGAAACAAATGCAGAGCTTTTCAACATCCCCGTTGAACGCCTCTTGGAGTGGAACAACTCCACTCATCTCCCTTCAGAAATCTACCGAAAGGTGATTCCGAGTAAGAGTCAACCTTTGGACCCCGAAGCTGCTTGGCTCGCCCGGAGCGACTAGAACGCTCTTTTTGATCTAGTCGCATTCCACCACCCCCCAAGGCGAACGCCCCATTCCTCTTTGACCCCAGATTGAGACCTAGTTCACCACGAAAGCTGTCCCAAATCGTTATGATTGTCTGCTATGTTAGACATTCGGCTCTTTCTTTTTCGGATTACCGCCGACATACCCTCTTCATATCTCGTTTTAGGAGGGTTGCGTTGATGCCCCAGAACCTTAAGATTCTTGGCAGAGATGATTTCTCCCCATCCACATTTGCTTTAGAGGTCTATCACCCCCAATTGGCTATCGCTGCCCGACCCGGGCAGTTCGTCATCGTCATCGTTTCTCGGGGTGCGGAGCGTATTCCCCTAACGATTGCCGATTTTGACAGGGAAAAAGGAACGATCACCCTAGTGATTCAAGCTGTGGGTCAATCCACAAAACAGATGCAGGATGAGATGGTCGTTGGGGCTTCCTTTTTGGCTGTAGTGGGTCCGATGGGTATCCCCAGCAAGATTGGTCACGCCAAGAAGGTGGTCTGCGTGGGGGGTGGCTTAGGTGTTGCTCCACTATTTCCCCAACTCCGTGCCCACAAAGAGAATGGTGCCTATGTGATGGGTGTAGTGGGGTTCCGTAACGAGAATTTCCTCTTTTGGGAGAAGAAGTTCGCTTCCTATTGTGACGAGTTGATTATCTGCACGGATGATGGAAGTGCAGGTATTAAGGGGCTCGTTACGCTTGGTCTTGAACAGAGCATTTCAAAGCATGATGATATTGATGAAGTGGTAGCGATTGGTCCTCCCATCATGATGAAAGCAGTGGCAGAAACGACACGACCCCACGCCATCAAGACGGTGGTCAGCCTAAACCCCATTATGGTTGATGGAACGGGCATGTGTGGTGGATGTCGGGTGCGCATCGGGGAGGAAACGAAGTTTGGGTGTGTGGATGGCCCTGACTTTGATGGGCATCAGGTCGATTTTGACGACCTAATGACACGATTGCGTCGGTTTGCTGCAGATGAGCACCTCGCCTTGGAGCGGTGGCAAGAGAGTTGCCTAGCCAAAGGAGTAACAAGTGGTAAGGAAAATCGCTAACCCCCACCGAACGATTCGCACGATTCCTCAGGATCGAACGCCGATTCCTGAGCAACCGCCAGAGGTTCGACGCTCTAACTTCCTAGAGGTCGCCCTCGGGTATCGCTCTCAAGATGCGACTCTGGAGAGCGAACGATGCCTTCTCTGTACCGACAAGCCCTGTGTGGCGGGCTGCCCCGTGGGGATTGATATTCCTGCTTTTATCCTCAAGATAAGCGAAAAAGACTACAGGGGTGCCTACGATGTACTTGCCACATCCAGTCTTCTTCCAGCCATTTGCGGCCGCGTTTGCCCCCAAGAAGACCAGTGTGAAGCGGTTTGTACAGTTGCTGACACGCTAGAACCCGTGGCGATTGGTCGGCTAGAGCGTTGGATTGGAGATATGGCGATTGAGGAGGGTTGGGCGAGTATTCCATACAGCCGACCCAACGGATTCAAGGTGGGTGTTGTGGGCTCGGGACCAGCAGGAATGGCTGCCGCCGCCGACTTAGCCAAGGCGGGGTGCGAGGTGACTATTTACGAAGCGCTCCACGAAGCAGGGGGGGTATTGCGGTATGGTATTCCTGCATTCCGTCTACCCAACGCTGTCGTTGATGCCGAGATATCAAACTTGACCAAGCTGGGTGTCCAGATTGAATGCAATACCTTGGTGGGGCGTCTGTTCACCATCCCCCAGATGTTGAACGAGATGGGGTTTGACGCGGTCTTCCTCGCCACAGGAGCAGGGTATCCTCGGTTTATGGGTATCAGGGGCGAATCGTTGGCTGGGGTCGTTAGTGCCAATGAACTCTTGACCCGTGCCAACTTGATGGACGCAGGAGACTTTCCTCAAGTAGGAACACCTTTGGGAATGGGTGAGGAGGTTGCCGTGATTGGTGCAGGCAACACCGCCATGGATGCGATGCGTGTAGCCCTTCGGTTAGGCGCTAAGAATGTGCACTGCATCTATCGCCGAACGAAAGAGGAAGCACCCGCCCGTGCTGAGGAGATTCACCACGCAGAAGAAGAGGGGGTGCAGTTCCATTGGCTGACTGCCCCCATTGAGATTCTTGGAAATGGGGACGGACGAGCAACAGCGATGAGAAATATCCGAATGGAGTTGGGCGAACCAGATGATTCGGGGCGACGTCGCCCCGTACCCATTCCTGGTAGCGAGTATGAGTTTCGTGCCGATACGATCGTTTATGCCATCGGCACAAACGCCAATCCCATTATGGGACAAACGACAAACCTAGACCTCAATGAATGGGGGTATGTAAAGACGGATGAAGAGGGTGCGACCAGTATGGCGGGCGTCTATGCGGGAGGGGATATTGTGAGTGGTGCTGCCACCGTGATTCTGGCAATGGGTGCCGGGAGAAAAGCTGCTGGTGCGATCAAGCGGTATTTGGGGATTCGCTCTGTGGAAAGAGATGAAACCAGAGGACCGTATGGTGTGCGCCCTGGAGAGAAAATCCATACAAGACTGATGATGCCTAGCGGAGCGAAATATGACACCTAACACGAAGAATGGCGCTATTGCGTCACCCACATTGATCTCTAACCATGTGGTGGAGGTCGTTAGCGACTCGGGAGAAGGGGCACAGAAATGTGGGCAGAGTTTTGCCTCCATCTCAGCCAAGATGGGATATGGGATTTGGACTGTGGAGATTATCCCCGCTGAGATTCAGCCACCTGCTCGTAGTATCGCAGGGGCAAGTGGGAACAGGATTCGGATTGCAGATGGAAAAGTCTCCAATGGCGGGGACGAAGCCGATCTTGTCGTCGCCCTCAACGAACAGGTGCTCTTAGGTCGGGTTGATAGTGGCGAGCTCAAAGAGGGAGCCACGATTCTCCTAGAGAAGAAATGGAGAGAGGATGATTCCCCCGAGATTGCTGTCGCCTATGCCGAAGCTTGTGAACGCTTTCAGGCAGAGGGGTATAACGTCGTTGAGATTCCGATGGAAAGGGAGTGTCTGAAGCACACAAAAAACCCTTGGAGAGGGAAGAACATGTTCGTTTTGGGGATGCTCGTAGCACTCTATTCCCTAGATGAAGAAATCGCCGCTAGGCAAGTCGCTTTTACTTTTGCCAAGAAGAGCAAAGAAGTGATTGATACGAATATTGCCCTCTTGGAGGCTGGTATCGTTTGGGCAAGAAACAACCTCTCTTTTTGTTACGCCATCAAGCCGATGGAATCGGAAAAGAAACTCGTTGTTATGAATGGAAACACAGCGGTTGGCCTTGGCATTATGGCATCGGGTATGGAAGTAGCTACGATGTACCCCATCACACCAGCAACCTCGGCGTCCCATTTCCTGAGTGATGTTTTCGCTTCTGTAGGTGGTGTTATTCACCAAGCCGAGGATGAGATTGCCGCCGTCAATTTCGCAATCGGGTCATCCTATGGAGGCAAATGTGCTGTAACGATGACTTCAGGTCCTGGCTACGCTCTCAAGCAAGAGGCTATTGGGTATGCTGTTATGGCAGAGATTCCTTTGGTTGTCGTCAATGTTCAAAGGGGGGGGCCCAGCACGGGACAACCCACCAAGACCGAGCAGGGGGACTTGCTTTCGGTCTGTTTTGGTTCCCACGGAGATGCCCCGAAAGTGGTGATTGCCCCCTATGATATTGAAGACTCGTTCCATACGATCATCACGGCAAGAAAAATCGCCGAATCGTTCAATACCGTTGTCGTCGTCCTGACCGATGCTTCTTTAGCCACGGCACAACAGTCCTACCCACGCCCTCCCTTTAGTGAGGACTGGTTGGCTCCACCCATCGACCAAAGTGCCTTACCCGATGACGCCCTACCCTACGATTGGGACAGTACGACGGGGATTGCCCGTCGGTTCATTCCTGGACAGCCAAACGGAATGCACTGTGTTACAGGTCTTTCCCACGACCGCAAGAGCAATGTCGTTTACGACCCCAAAATCAACGAGGAGGGGTTGCACCACCGAAGCCTAAAACTAGCAGCTCTCCAGAAAAGCCTTGCTCCCCCCAGCGTCCATGGTAAGACGAAGGGCGATCTGCTCATAATCGGTTGGGGTAGCACAAAAGGCGCAGTAGAAGAGGGTGTTGATAGGTTGAGGAAGGA
>JACKQG010004255.1_pt1 | contig 16737 bp, 15 predicted proteins | sample 8237621 | NCBI WGS metagenome assembly JACKQG01 (sample SAMN15677084, study PRJNA649215) | marine metagenome | biome: marine; feature: Black Sea; material: saline water; isolation source: suspended particulate matter (SPM) from the Black Sea western gyre | collected 2013-06-09/2013-06-10 | depth...
AAGGTCAAATGGTACGGCGCCGATTCCTATGCCGCCCAGGTCGAGGCCATGCGGTCCGGCCGCCTGCACGTCGCCGGCATTTCCACCGGGCCGACGGTGTTCGGCGTCAATCTGGCGGGCTATGTGCCGATTGCCATCATGGGCAAGGCCGACGGCCGCTTCGGTTACAAACTGCAGCTGATCACCCACAAATCGACCGACATCCAGAAAGTCTCCGACCTCAAGGGCCGCAAGGTCGCCCACGTGACGCCGTCGTCCAATTCGGGCAACCAGGCGCCGCGCGCGCTGTTCAAGTCCATGGGTATCGTCCCCGACAAGGACTACAAGGTGACGTACTCCGGCAAGCACGACAATTCCATCATGGGTGTCGCCAACAAGGACTATGAGGCAGCGCCCATCGCGTCCAGCGTGCTCGACCGCATGGTCGATAAGGGCGTCGTCAAGAAAGACGATCTGCGTATTATATGGGAATCCAAGAATTTCCCGACCACGTCGTACGGCTATGCTCATAACCTGGCCCCGGACCTGCAGGCGCAGATCAAGGACGCCTTTTTGTCCTTCGACTGGACCGGAACGGCCTTGAAGAAGGAATTCGGCAAGAAGTCGGACCGTTTCATCCCGATTACCTACAAGGAACACTGGATCGATATCCGGACCATTCAGAAGACAAACGGCACCGTCTATACGGATGAAGCCCTGAAGGGCCTGAAGGTCAAAAAGAAAAAGAAGAAAAAGAAGTAAAGCCGGACTTCAATCACACCATCTTTGGTGACGCCGCCGTCCCCATAGGGGCGGCGGCGGTTTGCCGCCACAGGGAGGACTCTTCGTTCCGATGCTGAAAATCTCCGACCTCGTGAAAGAGTACCCGGGCGGGCTTCGAGCGCTCGACGGAATTTCCCTTACCGTTTCGGAACCACAGGTCGTCGCCGTGATCGGGTCCTCGGGGGCCGGCAAGTCCACGCTAATCCGCTGCATCAACCGCCTGGTCGAACCGACGTCGGGCTCCGTCCGGCTGGACGGGGAAGAACTGACCACGCTTTCGCGCCGAGCCCTGCGCCGGGCGCGAAGCCACATCGGCATGATTTTTCAGGAATACAACCTGGTGGAACGCCTGACGGTGATGGAGAACGTGCTGTCCGGGCGGCTGGGATCTGTCAGCCTGTGGCAGGCCTTCCGCCGCAACTACCCGTCCGAAGACGTTTCCGCCGCGTTTGAACTGCTGGACAGGGTCGGCCTCAAGGGCCGTCACGATGACCGCGCCGACGCCCTCTCCGGCGGCCAGCGCCAGCGCGTCGGCATCGCCCGCGCCCTGATGCAGAAACCCAAACTTTTGCTGGTCGACGAGCCGACGGCGTCGCTCGATCCGAAAACGTCCCGCCAGATCATGCGTCTGATTTACGAACTGGCCCACGAACGGGGCACGCCGGCGCTGGTCAACATTCACGACGTCGCCCTGGCCCAGGCCAGCGCCGACCGCGTCATCGCGCTCAGCGACGGGACGCAGGTATTCGACGGAACGCCGGAAGGCCTGTCGCCGGAAGTCCTCAACGACATTTACGGCGAGGAAGACTGGAGCGCCACCATCCGCAAGGTCGATGACGATGATAACGGGGACGAGAACGGAGACACCGAAGCCCCGGTGGAAAAATCCAAACCGGCGCCCCGCGACATTGTCCGCAACGGAGCCGTCGCTGAATGAGCCCGACCCCGACAACGGCAACCACGGCATTGGACCGCACGACCTGGAGCCGCCCGCCGGTGTTTTTTACCCACCCGGCCGCGCGCTACGGGTTCTGGTTCGCATTGGCCGCCTATCTGGTCTGGTCGACGGGAACCCTCAATATCGACTGGGCCCGAACCGCCCAGGGCCTGCCCCGGGCCGGCGACATGCTGGCGCGCATGTTCCCGCCCGACTTCAGCCGCTCCGAACTGCTGATCAAGGGCGTCCTGGAAAGCCTGCAGATGGCCTTCGCCGCCAGCTTCATCGGCATGATCCTGGCCATTACCCTGGGCTTGGCGGCGGCATCCAATCTGGCGCCCCGCCCGGTGTATCTGGTGGCGCGCAGCCTGATCGTGCTCAGCCGCACCTTTCACGAAGTCATCATCGCCATCTTTTTCGTCAAGATCGTCGGTTTCGGGCCGCTGGCCGGGTTGCTGACGCTGATCGTCGCCTCGGTCAGCTTCATTTCCAAGATGATCGCCGAAGACATCGAAAACATGAACATGGGCCAGGTCGAGGCCGTGCGCGCGACCGGCGCCAGTTTTCCGAAACTCCTGTTGTACGCCGTGCAGCCGCAAATTCTTCCCCGCTATCTCGGCGTCTGCATTTACCGGCTCGACGCCAACATCCGCCATTCCACCGTCGTCGGCATCGTCGGCGCGGGCGGCATCGGCATGACGCTGTCGGCCACCTTCAAACGCTATGATTACGATTTCTCGCTCGCCATCCTGCTGACCATTATCGCGCTTGTCTTCATCGGCGAGGTGTTCTCGACCTGGGTGCGGAGCCGGCTTCGATGAACACAGGGGCACAATCCTCCGGCAGCTATCCCGATATCTGGCGGCGCTTTTCGCCGGCCGAGAGCGTCGTCCGCACGCTGTGGCTGATGCTCATCGTGTTCACCGCCATCTGGTCGCTGCGCAATCTGGATATCACCTGGGAATATTTTTTGGATGCCCATATCCAGGCTGGTGATCTGCTGACCCGCATGTTCCCGCCCGATTGGGGACACACCGGACAAATCCTCGATCCCCTGCTGGAAACCATTCATATCGCCACGCTGGGCACCATCGTCTCCTTTGCCATCGCTATTCCGCTGGCCTTTCTGTCGGCCCGCAACACCACGCCCAATTGGCTGACCTGGTTTATCGGACGGTTTTTCCTGGTCTCATCGCGCTCCATCAACACCATCGTCTGGGCGCTGGTGTTCGTCGCCATCTTCGGCCCCGGCGCCATGGCCGGGATCTGGGCCATCGCGTTCCGGTCCATCGGCTTCATGGGCAAGCTGATCGCGGAAGCCATCGAGGAAGTGGATGAAGGCACCATCGAAGCCATCGAGGCGACCGGGGCGTCGCGCTTGAAAGTCCTGTTGATCGGCGTCCTGCCGCAGGTGATGCCGGTGATCTACGGCACGACGATTTACCGTTGGGATATCAATATCCGGGAATCGACGGTGCTCGGATTTGTCGGCGCCGGCGGTATCGGGATTGAGCTTTATTCTTCCATCAACCTGTTCCGCTGGCCCGAAGTCGCGGTCATGCTGATCGCCGTCCTGCTGGTGGTCATCGTCAGCGAATTCGTCTCCGCCACCGCGCGCCAAAAAATCACCTGATCACAACAAGGCGGTATCGCCGTCGTAAGCCGTCACGGACCAGCCATCGGCCGACGCCAACGGCTCAACCAGTTCCGCCTTCAGCGCTTTAAAATAGAACGGAAACACCGCCATCGGGCGCAGGAACGGTTTGTGATGGAGCGCCCGGTTGCGCAGGGGGTCGGCCAGACCGATAACCTCAAGAACATGGCAGCGCTTGGCGAGGCCGTATTCGTACGCCGCCGTCAGCAGGGCGTCCGCCGCCGCAAGGTCGTCGCCGGCGATAAACAAATCCGCGATCTTGAGCCGCCGCAGGCCGATAGCCGGAGCGTCCTCGCGCACCACCACAGCATAGCCATCCAGACGGCCATCCCGTTCCAGGCAGATGACACGGGTGTCCGCCGAAGACTGGCTGAGCCCGAAATACCAGCGCAGCGTCTCCGCGTCCCGGCATGCCAGCAGGCGGCCCGGGGTCTCATCAAGCTTGCGTTGCCACAGGGCATCGAAGCTTTCGTCTATTTCATCGAGGGTTTTGATGGTGATTCCGTCCAGCGGCGCGAACGGCCGCTGTCCGCCGAGGCGCATGCGCGCATTCAACACCACAGCGCCCAGCAGCCCGCCCCAAAAAGCCGCAAACCCGCCGTAACCCTTTTTCTTCAGGCCCGCCCGCAGGAACCCACCGGCGTCGAGCACCCAGTAGAGGATTTCTCCGTAGCCGGGCTGCGGCATGGCGGAACCGCCGAATTCCAGGCAGCGTTTCCCAGCCGGTGCGTTGGCCGACGAAATCAGCACCACGTCCGCGCCCGTCTGTCCGAAGAAGGCCTCGCACAACTGGCGTGTCTGGCTGCGGTAGGGCTTGTCCACGGCCCACGCCCGGGCGCTGGAAATAACCACCGGTTTTCCGTTGAAGTAGGACACCTGCGGGATGTTGCCGAAAAAACCGGCGATATGGCCCTTGTCGTCTAGTACCCAGCCCAGTGCCGGATCGTCGCCGTGATGTTTGAGGGCCGGGTTGCTTCGCCACAGGGCATCCCAGTGGGCGCGAATGGCGTCTTCACCGTCGGGCATGACCAAACCCAACCGGGTCAGGAATTCGGTGATCGCCATGGCATCGCCAAGTGTGGCGGCGCGCAGGCTGGCTTGTGTTGGCTCCGTCATGACGAAAAGAAATATTTCAATTGATAATCGCCCCAGCCGGCCAGCAGGTGATCGCGGCGGATCCTGTACGGGGAACCGCCCCGGCCCATGGCCCCGCGCCGGCCCGTCAGGAACGATTTATACCCGGCCCGTTCCGCCATCTCCGGATGGCGGGGCACGGCGTAGTCGATGCCTTCGCGCCCGAAGGGGCAGCAGAAATGATCGCACGGCCGGCCAAGCTCGGCTTCGATTCTTTCTTTCGAGCCCTTCAACTCCGCCTCCGCCGCGCCGTCGTCCAGCGCCAGCAGATGCACATGGTTGATGGTGTGCGAGCCGATCGTCATGCCGGCCTCCGCCATCGAGCGGCAGTCGTCCCAGTCGAGAAACTCCATCAACACATCGCCCTGTTCGTAAAAGCCAAGCAGCGCATCCCGGTCGTCCTCGACGGAGGTTCCGATAAAACCGGTGACGACGAAAAACGCCGCCATGGCCCCGGCGTCGAGCAACACAGGCACCGCATTGGTGGCCCAGTTCTTGAAGCCGTCGTCGAAGGTGATGCAGAAATAGCGCCCGTCGATTGGCTCGCCGCCGGTCAGCATCGCCACCGCATCATCCATGGAAATGAAATCGCCCAGCGACGCCATATAGTTCAGTTGCCGGGCGAAGCCGTCGCGTTCGTCGTCGAATACGTGGTGGTAATAGGGGAACCGGATTCCGGTTTCCTTTTCCGGCGACCGCCCGGCAGCGAGGGTGCGGATCGCCGCGTCGCGCGCCAGTTCCCTGGTCCGCGCCAACACCGATTGCCCGGCGGCGAAGTCCCGGTAGGTCCGAACCGGAGAAAGGGTGCGTTCTTGAGTCAACCGGCCCCGGAGCCTCCGGCTGGCAGAATAGCGGCGCCCCCGGCGTCAATCAGGCTGGCCGGGCGGTCCCTGTTTTTATCCGTGGCATCATCCGCGTCATCGTCTGCATCGTTGCCGTGGTGGGGCTCCATCAGCCCGGCGATGCTGGGCGGCGGACGCCAGTAAAAGCTGTCGAATTCGCCGCACTTGCCGCACGTCACCGACCAGTCGGCGACGCCATTGCCGCAATGATCGCAGACCCAGACCGGATCGGCACTGGCGGTGGATGCGCGCACCAGCCATTCCCGGGCGCGACCGGTGTCCGGATTTTCGCTTTCTTCCAAGGCCGCCATCAAGCGGCAGACCCGGCCCGGCGGCTCAGACGCAAGCGCAATCGCCGTGTCCAGAGATTGCCGCGCCTCCCCCCACAGCCGGGCTTCCAGAGACGCCCTCGCCAGCGCCATCAGGCTTTCCGGATGGTCGGGATTGGAGGCGGTCAGCTTTTTCGCCGCCCGCACCCGGTCCAGGGCATCCAGGGCTCCCAGCGCCGTCCAATAGGATTCCAGCATGGCCGGATGGGGGCTTGCGGCCCAGGAGGACGCGATCATCCGTCCCGCCTTGGAGGCCTTGCCGGCATCGACCCAGTGTCTCGCCAAATCCACCACCGCCGGAATGAAATCGGGGGCCTGTTTGTTGGCGTCGCGCAGATGGCTCTCGGCGGCGGAGAGGTCGCCGGCGTCTCGGGCATCCAGGCCCAGCTGATAGTTCAGTACCGCGATGCGGCGTTTCGCCGTGGCGGCGTCGATCAGTTTGCGGCGGCGAAGGTCGTCGCAGGTCACCCGGGCGTCCAGCCACTGGCCGGTACGGATTTGCAGATCGAACAAACTGCCGGCGACCCAGGTGCTTTTCGGCTCCAGCCGGTGGGCGCGCCGCGCCAGCGACAGGGCTTCCAACTGGTCGCCCCGCTTGATGGCTTGATTGAACAGTCCGCGCAGGCCGAGAAACTCGGTTTCCGGGCGCTTCATCATGGCGGCAAAGAAGCTGCCGGCAGCCGCCTCATCGCCCCGCATTTGTGCGGCCTGCGCCGACACCAGCATGGTCAACGGCGGTTCATCCAGCAGGGTATCGGCGCGTTTGGCCTGGCGATGGGCTTCGTCCGCGTCACCGGCGGCGACCGCCACCATGCCGCGGGTCAGGGCCTGATAGCCGCGCACGCGCCGGCGCGCGATCCAGCTCTCCTTCATGGTACCGGGCGAGCGGCGCAAAAACAGCCAGAACCGGTAGACCAGGGCAACGGCGAAAGACACCAGCGCGACCGCGCTCAGAAGCACCGCGAAGGAAGTTTCTATACGGTATCCGGCCCACTCGAGCGACACCGCGCCCGGATGATCGCTCAGCATCATGGCGCCCCAGATCAGGGCGCCGAGAACGGCAAAAAAGGCAAACGCGCGGATCATCCGGGTTACCCCTTACCCGGCGTAAGCGGCGTCAGTTGGGAAATGGCATGAAGCTGAAGGCTGGCCGCGGCCCGCCCGGCAGACAGTCGCGCCTTGGCGGCGGACAGCCAGGAGGCGGCGGCGGCGGCGGCCTTGGCGTTGACGGAAAGCCCTTCCGCCGCCTTGATCGCAGCTTTCAGATCACCGGCCTTGAGGTGGGATTCCGTGGCGGCGACCATGGCGTCGATATCGGCGCCCTTGCCATTGCCCTTACCCTGACCTTGCCCCTTTCCATCAATACGCCGCCAGGAAACCAGCGAGGACAGCCGGTTGCCGACCCTGTCCAGCCACCCCTTTTCCCCTTGCGTTCGCGAGGCCTGAACGATTTTTCCGGCAATCCCGGAAAACCGCTGCCCGAGGACGGCAACGGTGGGAAGGCCCGTGGCCGCGTTTTTCGACAGCAGCACGATCGTCGTGTTGATCTCCGGATTGTCGCCGGCCAGCGCCTTCAGGGCATCGAGGGAGTCGGCAAAGGGTTCCCCCGCCGCCAGCGCCTGACGCAAATTGGCAACCGCCAATACCAGGGCGCGGGCAGCCGTGGCTTGCGGCGAATCCCCTTCCCTTGCGGCCGGCATGTTTGCGGTGTCCGCGATGGCCGCCTCGATTTTTTTCTCAACCTCTGCATTGGCCTGAGCCTGCTCGGCGGTATTTTTCTCCACACGGTCTATACGCTGCAGCAGGGTTTTCATGGCCGTCCCGTTTTCCTCCAGCGCCTCCAGGCGGCCCGCCAGATTTTTCAATGCGGGAAGGTCCGCCATTTTTTCCGAAGGCGACGTCGTCGCCTGGGCCAGCTTTTTGACATCGTCAACCGCCTTTTCGATGGTTTCCATGCGCGTCATCAACTGGTTCAGGGACTCCCGCAATTGCCGGCGTTCCGCCGCCAGTTGCGGGTTTGAAATTTCCACCGGTTTCGCGGCGGCCTCAGGAGCGGCCTCAGGAGTCGTGGGCGCTTGCGCCGTGCCGCCCGGAAGGTAGGACCGAACCGCGGACGACCAGTAAGGCCAGCTCGCAACCCCGCCGATGCCCAGCACGGCCACGATCAATACAAGCCAAACCCCGCCCATGGCGCTTCGCGTCCCTTGGGAAGACGGCGCTGTCTGGGGGGGGGGCGGCGGGGGCGATAAAACGCTTTGCTCTTCGTCAACCGGCGCGCCGCCGTCCTTTGCCGTCTTGTCCGGAGCCGCTTTCACGGCTTTCGGTGCAGGATTCTTTTTCCCGGTTTTAGCCTTGGTTTTCGTTTTGGGTTTAGGCGACTTGCTCATGATTTTCCCGCAAAATATGTCAAATCCAATGTTCGCCGCAGACTATCAGGAATCCCATTGGCAGGAAACGCTCAGAGCCGTAAAAAAAATCCGGCGGCTTTCCTAACGCGACGCGGCTTCAATGGCCTGCAACAACGCCGCCTGATCGGGGGTTTCGGCAACCACCGTCCCGGCCCAAGGCAGGCCCTGGGCCTTGTCCGCCACGGCGGCGCTGAGGCAAAAGGCGGTGACCGCCTGGCAGCGGTCGGCCAGCCCGGCATCCGCCACCAGTTGGCCGAACAACGCCGCCGTGCGCGGCGAATACAACAATACGCCGTCGAGCCCGCCGGTTTTCAGGGCGTCGGCGCTTTTCGGGCCCAGGGCTTCGGCCGCGTGGGCTTCGTAGAGGACATGGCGTCGCACCACAAACCCCGCACGAGAGAGCATGTCCGAAAGGTCGCCTGCGCGGTGGGTTCCTGCAATGTGCACAAGCGCGCCCGAGGCGGGGTCGATCTCTTTTTTGACCATTGCCGCCAGGGTGTCCACGTCGCCACCGGCGATCCGCACATCATTAAACCCGAGCGCACGCGCCGCCCACCCGGAGGCATCGCCGACCGCTAAGACCGTTAAGGCATGGTCCCCTGGGGAACAATCCGGCCACGCGCGGGCAAAGGCCCGGATGCCGTTGGCGCTGGTGATCAGCAGGGCCTGGACATCATCCAGACTCAGACTCGGATCCGCCACGTCGATGATGGTCATCACCGCATCGGTGATTGGCTCATGGCCGCGCAGCGTCAGCTCCGCCGCCAGCGGGGCGGCGTCTTCGGCGGGGCGGGTGATCAGGAAACGCATGGATCATAAACCGTTTATACCGGAAACCCCGGACCGGCCTGGCGGCGCAGATCCTCGCCGGCATCGCGGCCCAAGGCCTCGGCCTCCCCGGCGTCCTCGACCGCGCCGGTCCGCGTGGTCTCGAAGATTTCGCTGCCGTCGGCCTTCGCCACCAGGCCGCGCAATGTCATCGTCCCGTCGGCGGCGATTTCGGCCAGCCCGCCGATCGGCGTCCGGCACGACCCGTCGAGCGCCGCCAACATCGCCCTCTCAGCGGAAACCCGCCGCCAGGTCGTCTCATGCTTCAGCGCCTCCAACCGGGCCGCAATTCCGGCGTCGCCCGCCCGGCAGGTGACGCCGACGGCACCTTGAGCAACCGCGGGCAGCAAAACATCGGGGTCGAGAATTTCCGTCGCCACCTCCGTCATGCCGAGCCGCCGGAGTCCGGCCAGCGCCAGCAGAGTGGCGTCGGCTTCGCCGTCGGCTAATTTTCGCATCCGGGTCTGCACATTGCCGCGAAAGGTCTCGACCTTAAGGTCGGGGCGGCGGCGCAGGATTTGCGCCTGACGGCGCAGCGACGATGTGCCGACAACGGAGCCCGCCGGAAGATCGTCCAGGCTGGCCGCCTTGTCGGAAATAAAAACGTCGCGCGGGTCTTCCCGTTCCAGAACGCAGGTAAGGGCGATGCCGTCCGGCATCCAGGTTTCCAGGTCCTTCAGGGAATGCACCGCCAGGTCGACGCGGCCATCCAGCAGGGCCTCGTCGATTTCTTTGGAAAACAGGCCCTTGCCGCCGACATCGGCCAAAGGCCGGTCGAGCACCATGTCCCCGGTGGTCTTGATAATTTCAATGGCCAGCATGCCGTCCCCGGCCAGAACCGGGTCGGCGGCAATGAGCCGGTCCCGCACGTCATGAGCCTGGGCCAGGGCCAAGGGGCTGCCGCGGGTGCCGATACGAAGGGGAAAAGAATCTGTCATTGAAATCCGTTGTCGTCGCTTGGTTGGTTTGAGGCTGTGGACAGGGTAAAGTCCGACGCCGTAAACGTAAAAGAGTTTTACAAGAGGCGAGGACGGGTGAAGCCCGGACAGGGACAAGAAAAGAATGATTGTTTTGGGGATCGAAACCAGTTGCGACGAAACCGCCGCTGCCGTGGTCACGGAGGACCGGCGCATTCTGTCCAATGTGGTGCTCTCCCAGATTGAAGACCACCGTCCCTTCGGCGGCGTCGTGCCGGAAGTCGCGGCGCGCGCGCATCTGGAACTGGTCGACGGCGTGGTCGAACGGGCCATGCGGGAATCGGGCGTCGGGCTGGACGATCTGGACGCCGTCGCCGCCACCGGCGGGCCCGGCCTGATAGGCGGCGTTCTGGTCGGCGTGATGACCGCCCAGGCCATCCCCACGGCCCCGGCACTGCCCTTCCTCGCCGCCCCACATTTTGCAGGCCATGCCCTCACGGCGGGGGTGAACCACGATATAGCGGTTCCTTATCTTTTGCCGCCGGTTTTCGGCGGTCATTTTCCCGTTGCTACTGTCGTAGGTGTCGGCCCGGACGGGCCACACAGGGGACGAGAGACGAGCTGGGCGATCTGGGCCCCGGGGCCGCCTGCGCCGGGACCGACTTGAGAGGCGGGCTTCTGGGCGACGAGATGACCGCCAAGGCCATTGCCACGGTCCGGGACTTGCCGTTCCTCGCCGTCAACCATTTGGAAGGCCATGCCCTGACGGCGCGGCTGACCGACGACATCGCGTTTCCTTATCTGTTGCTGCTGGTTTCCGGCGGTCATTGCCAGTTGCTGATTGTCGAAGGCGTCGGCCGATACAAACGGCTCGGCACCACCATCGACGATGCCTTGGGCGAAGCTTTCGACAAGACGGCGAAAATGCTGGGGCTCGGCTTTCCCGGCGGCCCGGCGGTGGAACAAATCGCCGCGGGCGGCGACGCCGGGCGCTTCGACATGCCCCGCCCCATGAAGGGCCGGGCGGGCGCCGATTTTTCCTTTTCCGGGCTTAAAACAAAGGTCCGCCAGATCGTCGAGAAATTGCCGCCGGGAGAGGCCGGTGACCAGAACGCCGCCGATGTGTGCGCCGGCTTCCAGGCCGCCGCCGCCGACGCGCTGGCCGACCGGGTCGCCAACGCCATGCAGATGTTCCGCCTGCACCATACGCCATCAGCCCTACCCGAACCGCCGCTGGTGGTCGCCGGCGGCGTCGCCGCCAACCGGGTGATCCGCGAAAGGCTGCAGTCACTTTCGAGTGAAAAGGGGTTTCAATTTATCGCCCCGCCGCCCAATCTTTGTACCGATAACGCGGCGATGATCGCCTGGGCCGGAATCGAACGGTTCAGGCTGGGTGAGGCCGACGACATGGACTTCCAGGCGCGTCCGCGCTGGCCGCTGGACCCGGACGCCAAGCCGGCGGTGGGAGCCGGCGTGGAGGCCCGGGATGAGCACAGATCAATTGTGATGGTAACTTGAGATGGCGGGCAACATGCAACGGATCGGCATTATCGGCGCCGGCGCCCGGGGGACGGCGCCGGCCATCGCCGCCCCCCCGGGCAAATTGTGATGGTAAATTGAGATGACGGGCAACATGAAACGGATCGGCATTATCGGCGCAGGCGCCTGGGGAACGGCGCTGGCCATGACCGCCCACCGGGCCGGCTGCGACGTAGTCATTCAGGCCCGCGAGCCCGACGTCGTGGCCGCCATCAACGAACGTCACGAAAACACCCCGTTCCTGCCGGGCGTGGCGCTCGACCCGGCGATTCGCGCGACGGCGGACGCGACCGAGGCCGCCGTCGGAACGGATGCCCTGTTGCTTGTCGTCCCGGCGCAGTTCCTGCGCGCCGCCATCGGCGGGCTGAAAGATCATTTAAGCGGAGGTGTTCCCGTCGTCATTTGCGCCAAGGGCATCGAGCAGGGCAGCCACGCCCTGATGAGCGAAGTGGTCGAAGACGTCCTGCCCGGAACCCCCGTCAGCGTCCTGTCGGGACCGACCTTCGCCGCCGAGGTCGCGGCCGGTCTGCCGGCGGCGGTCACGCTGGCCTCAAACGACATGGACATGGCGGCGCGTCTGTCCGACGCCCTGGGCAATCCCCGCTTCCGCGCCTACTGGTCCGACGACCTGATCGGCGCGCAGATCGGCGGCGCGGTCAAGAACGTGTTGGCCATCGGCTGCGGCATCGTCGAAGGGCGCGGGCTCGGCGACAACGCACGCGCCGCCCTGATTACCCGTGGACTGGCCGAGATCGTCCGCTTGGGCCACGCCAAGGGGGCGAAGGCGGAAACCCTGATGGGACTCAGCGGCATCGGCGATCTGGTGCTGACCTGCAACGCCATGCAATCGCGCAACTTCTCGCTCGGCTACGGCCTGGGACAGGGGCAAACCCTGGGCGATATTCTGGGAGCCCGCTCGTCCGTCGCCGAAGGCGTTTCCAGCGCATCCTCCGTCACCGAACTGGCCCAGGGCCTGAACGTGGACATGCCGATCTGTAAGGCCGTGGACGCCATTCTCAACCACGGCGCAGACATCGACACCACCATCGAAGATCTGCTGTCGCGTCCGGTTGCGGAGGAAACCGGGGGCGCCGCATGACCGGAATACTCTGGCGGCTGGCCTTTGTGTTGCTATTGGTGACGGGCGGTGCGGGAGAGGCGGCGGCGGAGCGCAATGCTCTCGACACGGAAAGCAGCCCGTATTTACAACTCCACGCTACCGACCCGGTGCACTGGCGGGCCTGGAGCCCGGAGACCCTGGCCCAGGCCAAAGCCGCCGGTAAACCCATTCTGCTCTCCATCGGGTATTCGTCGTGCCACTGGTGCCACGTCATGCGCCGCGAAGCCTTTTCGGACCCCGAAACGGCAGACGTCATCAACCGCCTGTTTTTCCCGATCCTGCTGGACCGCGAGGAACGGCCCGACATCGACGCCGTCTACCAGTCCGCCGCCAACGCCATGTCGCTGCCGACGGGCTGGCCGCTGAACATGTTTCTGACCCCCGGCGCCAAGCCGTTCTGGGGCGGCACGTATTTTCCCAAGGACAAAATGCGCGGCATGGCGGCCTTCAAGGACACCCTGAAACAGGTCTCCGGCGTTTACACCGGCGATCCCGAAGGCGTCGCGGCGGACGCCGGGCGCGTCGCCCAGTTTTTGCGCCAGTCGTCGAAGACAACGCCCGGAACCATCACGGTAAAAACCATCAACGCCGCAGCCAAAACGTTCCTGCTCAACATCGACCCCTTTTACGGCGGCTTCGGGGAAGCGCCGAAATTTCCGTACCTGCCGGCGCTGGAAATGCTGTGGCGGGCGCATATCCGCACCGGCGAAAAAGAATACGCCGACGCCGTCCGCAGCACGCTTGCCCACATGCTGGCGGGTGGGCTGTACGATCATGTCGGCGGCGGGTTTTTCCGTTACGCCGTGGACGGTCCGTGGCGGGTGCCGCATTACGAAAAGATGCTCGACGTCAACGCCGGCATGGTGCGTCTGATGACCGAGGTCTGGCGGGAGACCGGCGATGCGGATTTGAAGAAAACCGTTCGCCAAACGGTGGGCTTCCTGCTGGCGGACATGCTCCGGCCCGACGGCGCCTTCGCCGGCAGCCTGGATGCCGATAGCCTGAACGCTAAAGGCCACGAAATGGAGGGCGTGTTTTACCTGTGGGATATGAATCAGGCCGCTGCCCTGCTGGGCGCGGACGGCCCCCTGTTCGCCGCCGCTTTTGCCACGGAAGCGCCGGAAAACACTTTGGCCGAGGATTACGGCGAAACCGGAACGCTTTATCGCACCGACAAGAGCAAGGCCGATCTGGCGAAAGCCTTCGACCTGTCGCCCGAAGACGTCGACAAACGCCTGGGCAAAATCCTCGGCGTCCTCAAGCGACACCGGGCCAAACGCCACCGCCCCCGGCGCGACGACAAGATCATCGCCGACTGGAGCGGCATGGCCATTGCCGCCGTGACGGAAGCCGGCATGGCCTTCGCGCGGGGCGATTGGGTGATCGCGGCGAGCAAGGCTTTTGACGCCACCAACAAGGCGCTGACCGCCACCGAAGGCGCGTTCAAGGACCGTCTGCATCATTCCGTCCTGACGGGAAAACCGGGGGCGCCTGCGACCTTGCGGGGACTGGCAGAAATGTCCCGCGCCGCCTTGATCCTGTTTGAGGCGACCGGAAACAGTGGTTACCTGGAACACGCCCGCATCTGGGTTGCGACCGCCACCCGGCATCACTGGGACGAAAACGGCGGTGGCGGCTTTTTCTCCACCGACGCCGACGCCGGGCCGGCCATGGCGCGCCTGAAACCGGTGCTGGACCAGCCCAATACGTCGGGCAATGGCAAGATGATCGAGGTCCTGGCCCTGCTCTATTACCTGGACGGCGACGGCAAATACCATGACCGGGCCAGCCGCGCCCTGCGGGCCGTCGGCGGGACGGCCCGGGACGCCGCCCTTGAGGTTTCCGGACTGTACAACGCCGCCGATACCCTGGACGCCGCCTTGCAGATCGTCGTCATCGGCCGGCGGGGCGACGGCGAAACCGACCGTCTGGCCCGCCGGGTCATGACGACCAGCCTGCCCAACCGGGCGCTCGACATTATCGGCCCCGGCACCGTGCTGCCCGAAGGCCACCCGGCGCGCTACAAGGAACAACTGGACGGCAAGGCAACGGCCTATGTCTGCCGGGGCTCCCTCTGCTCGCTGCCGGTGACGGATGCCGGCATGCTCAAGGAAACCCTTTTGATGATGCGCCAATCTGGTAATAAATAAGGCGGGTAATCTGTAAAAATCCCAACCCGCTTTTAAGGAGCCCCCGACACATGCACTTCGTCATCACCTGCAAGGACAAACCCGGACAACCCAAATTGCGCCAGGCCAACCGGCCCGACCACCTGGACTACCTGGCCGGACAGGAAGGCCGCATCGTCGCCGCCGGACCGACCCTGGACGGCAACGCGCCCAATGGCAGCGTCCTGATCATGGAGTTCGATGATCTGGAGGCGGCGCAGGCCTTCGCCGACGGCGACCCTTATGCCAAGGCGGGCGTGTTTGAGAGCGTCTCCGTCACGCCCTGGAAGAAAGTCTTTCCGAAAAACTGACGGGCCCAAAGAGTGACCGATTTGAGCAATCCCCCGCTTTGCGCCATCGCGGACATTCCCGACGGCGGCTCGGAAGGGTTTTTCACCGAAACCTCGGACGGGCGGCTTTTGTATATGGTGGTGCGCACCGGGGATGCGGTGTTCGTCTATAAAAATGCCTGCCCGCACACCGGCATGCCGCTGGACTTCCAGCCCGGCAAATTCCTGACCAAAGACGGAAGCATGATCCAATGCTCCACCCACGGTGCGAAATTCCAGATCGAGGACGGCGTCTGCGTGTCCGGGCCGTGCATGGGCGACCGGTTGGAAGCCGTTGCTTTTGAGGTTCGTAGCGGAGACATCTTTCTTACTGAAAATAAATAAGCCGGCCAGCCCGCAAGATCATTCCCCCCCTTGTGGTCAACGCCGGATTTTCCCATAATTCCCCTAATCCATAAGGTGCTCCGGTCCCAGATGTTCAGGGAGGATGGAGCCTGAACATTCTGGGGAGAATGACACCATGAGCGACGATACCCTTTTTCCGGTTTCCGACGATGTGGCGGCGGCAGCGCATATCAACAACGACCAGTACCTTGAGATGTACAAGCGCTCGGTCGAGGACAACGAGGGCTTTTGGAGCGAGCACGGAAAGCGCATCGATTGGATCAAGCCCTACACCAAGGTCAAGGACGTCAATTTCAACACGCCCGACGTTTCCATTCAGTGGTATTACGACGGCACCCTGAACGCATCGGCCAACTGTATCGACCGCCATTTGGAAACCCGGGGCGATCAGACCGCCATCCTGTGGGAAGGCGACGACCCGAACGACGATAAGGCCATCACCTACAAGGAACTGCACACGGAAGTCTGCAAGCTGGCCAACGCCATGAAGGCGCGCGGCATCAAGAAAGGCGACGTCGTCACCATCTACATGCCGATGATCCCGGAAGCCGCCTACGCCATGCTGGCGTGTGCGCGCATCGGCGCCATTCATTCGGTCGTGTTCGGCGGCTTTTCGCCGGACGCACTGGCCGGGCGGATCAATGATTGCGATTCCAATTGCGTCATCACCGCCGACGAAGGCCTCCGCGCCGGCAAGCCGATCCCGTTGAAGGCCAACACGGACGCCGCCTGCGAACAGTGCCCCTGCGTCGAGACCGTGTTCGTGGTGACCCGCACCAAGGCGGATGTCAACTGGGTCGAAGGCCGCGACGTGCGCTACTACAAGGCTGTGTCCGAGGCGTCCGCTGACTGCGAACCCGAAGAAATGAGCGCCGAAGACCCGCTGTTCATCCTCTATACGTCGGGTTCCACCGGCAAACCCAAAGGCGTGATGCACACCACCGGCGGCTACATGGTCTATGCCTCCATGACCCATGAATACATTTTCGATTACAAGGACGGCGAGGTGTACTGGTGCACCGCCGACGTCGGTTGGGTCACCGGACACACCTACATCGTCTACGGGCCGCTGGCCAACGGGGCGATAACGGTGATGTTCGAAGGCGTACCCAATTATCCGAACGTGTCGCGCTTCTGGCAGGTCTGCGACAAGCACAACATCAATATCTTCTACACCGCGCCTACGGCCTTGCGCGCGCTGATGCGCGAAGGCGATGAGCCGGTGAAAAAGACCAGCCGAAAATCGATCCGCCTGCTCGGCACGGTGGGCGAGCCGATCAATCCGGAAGCCTGGATGTGGTATTACAACGTCGTCGGCGACGGCCGTTGCCCCATCGTCGATACCTGGTGGCAGACCGAAACCGGCGGCATTCTGATCACGCCGCTGCCCGGCGCCACCGCGCT
>JACKQG010004256.1_pt1 | contig 16731 bp, 17 predicted proteins | sample 8237621 | NCBI WGS metagenome assembly JACKQG01 (sample SAMN15677084, study PRJNA649215) | marine metagenome | biome: marine; feature: Black Sea; material: saline water; isolation source: suspended particulate matter (SPM) from the Black Sea western gyre | collected 2013-06-09/2013-06-10 | depth...
TAATGCCGATCAAAATAATCAGAATTCTTTGATTAATTTAGCGCGGAAATCCACAACATGTTTCAATCCACGCCTCCGCGCGGGAGGCGACAAAATTTCATTTTTAGTAACGAAGCCTTTGCTATGTTTCAATCCACGCCTCCGCGCGGGAGGCGACTAAAATCATTTGGTGCAGCAGTAGCCGTACAAAGTGTTTCAATCCACGCCTCCGCGCGGGAGGCGACTTTGCCAAAGGTGTTCAATTACCTGTTATTCGCAGTTTCAATCCACGCCTCCGCGCGGGAGGCGACGTTTAGGAAAGTTTTAAGGCGTTCTATCCATTGATGTTTCAATCCACGCCTCCGCGCGGGAGGCGACTGATCCGAGGCCGAATGATTATCAAGCGCCGGTTGTTTCAATCCACGCCTCCGCGCGGGAGGCGACTTAATTAGTTTTGATATCAATAATGGGATATTTCGTTTCAATCCACGCCTCCGCGCGGGAGGCGACTTAACACCCTTCCAATGTATTGTTGTATTCTTCCAGTTTCAATCCACGCCTCCGCGCGGGAGGCGACAGATGTTGCTATGGGATTACAGGCAGCAGCTAAAGTTTCAATCCACGCCTCCGCGCGGGAGGCGACGCTCACCTATGCGTCATGCTTGCGATTAGCATCAGTTTCAATCCACGCCTCCGCGCGGGAGGCGACCTGGGCGATTGTGGCAGTGCCGACCAGCACCGGGTTTCAATCCACGCCTCCGCGCGGGAGGCGACTCTATAAAAAGGTGGTCAAGAGCGATGAGGTTTTGTTTCAATCCACGCCTCCGCGCGGGAGGCGACCCAAGGGTAATATCAGGCAAGCAAGGTTGTTGCTGTTTCAATCCACGCCTCCGCGCGGGAGGCGACCTAATGTGTATAATGCACCAGGCAGATCAGTATGGTTTCAATCCACGCCTCCGCGCGGGAGGCGACGCATGCACTCGCACGGTGGATATTCGTCTTGCTTGTTTCAATCCACGCCTCCGCGCGGGAGGCGACATAGCGACCGTGATCTTCCCAAAGGCATTAAGTGGTTTCAATCCACGCCTCCGCGCGGGAGGCGACCTAAGAGACCTGGAAGAGGTGTCCAAAAAAGCGGGTTTCAATCCACGCCTCCGCGCGGGAGGCGACCCAGTTCACGATTTAATTGCGACAAAACTATAACAGTTTCAATCCACGCCTCCGCGCGGGAGGCGACATTCTGGAAATGGATGGGAAGAAATGATCGGAGCGTTTCAATCCACGCCTCCGCGCGGGAGGCGACTTTTTCTTTCGTCATAACCGCACTTCGGACATACGTTTCAATCCACGCCTCCGCGCGGGAGGCGACCTTTGCTCTCGGTTTTTGCGGTTGTCCAGAGCGTGTTTCAATCCACGCCTCCGCGCGGGAGGCGACTTAATTGTTATTTGTAAATACATACTCGATAGCTGTTTCAATCCACGCCTCCGCGCGGGAGGCGACTCAAAATTGATGGCACTATCTATCAGCATACCATGTTTCAATCCACGCCTCCGCGCGGGAGGCGACTGAAATCTTACACGCTATTTACACAGCCGAAGATGGTTTCAATCCACGCCTCCGCGCGGGAGGCGACGTTGCTGATAAAGCAGGGAATCGTGAGTTGGCCAGTTTCAATCCACGCCTCCGCGCGGGAGGCGACGCGGGAATTTTATGAGGAAAATGCAGAGGATCTCGTTTCAATCCACGCCTCCGCGCGGGAGGCGACAAATACGGTGGGCAAGCAGCTTGTTCTTTTGGGGGTTTCAATCCACGCCTCCGCGCGGGAGGCGACCGCGCCTGTATGACCGGGCCATATCGCTTTTTTGGTTTCAATCCACGCCTCCGCGCGGGAGGCGACCAATCACGGGCAAGTATAGCATTCCTTTTGTCCAGTTTCAATCCACGCCTCCGCGCGGGAGGCGACTGCCGGTGATGGCGTTGGTGGAGACGTCCAGGTTGTTTCAATCCACGCCTCCGCGCGGGAGGCGACGTCCGCCGTTTCCGGGTCCACATCGTCGATATCCGTTTCAATCCACGCCTCCGCGCGGGAGGCGACACCTGCCAGCGTGCCGTACTTCGTGACCGATGCTGTTTCAATCCACGCCTCCGCGCGGGAGGCGACCGGCTACACTGACAACACGTTTATCTTAGCGTTTGTTTCAATCCACGCCTCCGCGCGGGAGGCGACATTGGAATGATTTTGTAGACGATCTTGGAGCAGTCGGTTTCAATCCACGCCTCCGCGCGGGAGGCGACAAAGATTTAAAGATCAGGCAATTACGGACTTAGGGTTTCAATCCACGCCTCCGCGCGGGAGGCGACTGGCGCGGTATCCGGCAATGTCAATCTTAAATTGGTTTCAATCCACGCCTCCGCGCGGGAGGCGACTGGCGCGGTATCCGGCAATGTCAATCTTAAATTGGTTTCAATCCACGCCTCCGCGCGGGAGGCGACAAAAGGGGGGGAAGATACTTGCCGAGGAAGTTGGGTTTCAATCCACGCCTCCGCGCGGGAGGCGACTTCGTGCGTTCAGCAACAATACTAGCCATCCTGTGTTTCAATCCACGCCTCCGCGCGGGAGGCGACTGTTAGCTTCTAACTTACTGATTTATTAAAACTTACTTTAGTTTTTCCGCGAAACGACTTAATCTTCATATAAAAACATATTTGATTGTCAAAGAACATTTGTGTAAAGCCCTTAATTTCCAAATGATTCAATTGGGTGCGAACCTACTGGAGAAATATGTTTGCTTCAGGTTCGCAAATAATTTTCAAACGATCAATGGACCTTCCTGATCAACTGCTTCTTTAGTCCCAACATGTTCTATGCGGCGCTTCCAATTTGATCCAAGAAAATAAAATCGTAGGCTGTCCTCTTCGGGCACAATTACATTGATTAATTCCTGCCGGAAGATTGTCCACTGAGCAGGATCAACAATACATTCAAAAATGGAATACTGAACCCGCTGACCATAATTCTGGCATATTTTGGCTACTCTGCGCAAACGGCGCCGTCCTTTCTTATCAACCGTAGAAACATCGTAGCTCACCAAAACAAGCATAGGAAAAACCTACCTCCAGAGAAACGGTGGATACCCGTCTATATCTCCGCGCAAAAAACGAGCCAGGAGCAAAGCTTGAATATGAAACAGCTTACCGATTGTGACTTTTTCTTCAATGAAAGGGTGATAAATCTCGTCCTGCTTTCGTTTTTGGTAGGCCACCAAAACATTTTTACGAGTGTCCTCGTCCATCAACACTGCGCCGGATTCTTTCTTTTGAAATCCTTTCTTGTTTACTTGACCGAGGTTTATTAAGGACAATGTCAGACGATCTGCTATAAAAGGTCGAAATTCTTCCATTAAATCAAGCGCCAGTCCCGGACGCCCGGGGCGATCTCGATGCAAATAGCCAACCGCAGAATCGAGGCCCACTGCTTCAAGGGCGGAACGAATATCATGCACTAAAATCGTATATAAAAAAGAGAGTAAACAATTGACATTGTCCAGCGGAGGTCGACGGTTTCGGCCATTAAAATAAAAATCTTTTTTCTGTGAAGTTATTAAATGATCAAATACGGAAAAATACGTGTGCGCAGCGTCTCCTTCAATTCCCCGCAGAACATTTAAAGGCAGGTTTGTTTGAAGGTCTTTTAATGAGCTGCTGATCCGCTGTGATGCTCGTTTAATCTCATCTTTGTTTACTTTATCGGAATGATCTCTCAAAACCCGCTGAAGAACAGTGAGGCAATTGGTGAGTTTGCCGATCAATAAAGACGCTGCTATTGTTGCCGAAGTATTCAAATCATCCGCACGTCGAAATTGCTCGCGCCGCAACAATACATTACCGGACACCGGTCCCATAACTCGCGCAAGAAAACGTCCATATTCCGTTAAAAAACTGATAGAGACATCTTTTTTTGCGCAGAAACCCATCAGGAAAGGGCTGCAGCCAACATTACCGAAACAAACGATTCCGTCCAATGTATGAATGGGTATACGCAGACGTATTTCTTTTTCTACCTTAACAACTACGGTTTCGCCTTCCTTGGCCAAATAGGCCCCTTGTGTTGTCACAAAAAGAGTGTTCAGATGTTTTTTCATAATTTTATGGCGTTTTGAAGGTATCGATTTACCGAACGACTTTTTCCAATCGTTTTAGGCAGACACACGCCGACAAACGAACAGCTATCGCATTTTTTTGAATACACCGGTTTCGGCGTTTTCCCGGCTCTAATAAGCTCATGTACTCGTTTTGCAGCATCTTCCGTTTCCTGCCTCAAATCTTCGTCAAATATAACGTTCAGTCTTCGACGAGTTTTTCCGTAAAAAAGCGCTCCTTCCAAAATCTGAGCATTCAGCATTTCTTCCAGGCACAAAGCTTGAGCGCAAAGCTGCACTTTGTCGCAATTATCTTTTTTAGGTTTACCGCGCTTATATTCCACCGGAAACGGCTGCCATTTTTTCTTTGTTGTTTTTTCAACGAAAAGATGAAATTCGACCACATCGGCTTTGCCTGTCAGTCCCAGCCGAAGCGATCGCAACGGTATGCCGTACTCAATGCGAACGTTGCCTCTTGATTCCCTGATTCCCGCATCAGTTCTTTCATGCATGATTCTGCCTTCGGCAGTGTAAAGGTTCTCGACCCACAACTGCTCAACATGGATCAAGGCGCACTGCCTTGCACAAAAAATCAGGTGCTGCAAAGCGGAAAGTGGTATAAGTTCGTCTTCGGAGTAATTCATTTGTATTTTTTCCGATTGCGCATCTGTATTCGAGTTCGATAGAGTCTTTCCGTGAAGCCACCTTCTTTTAAAAATTCTTTTTCTAAAGCCCTCATTTGTTGATCGAGCAAATAATTCGTCTGGTGAATCAGGCAGATCATGGTGTTGGCAGCAATCTCGGGATGAGAGTCTTCTATATATGTCCTATAAGTCTTATAAGACCTATTCTTATTGTAGCAAAGCCCTCGAACCTGCCGGGCTTTGGGGTGATCTTTATTCCAAAGTACCAATCCTTTCTGCCGCAAATAATCCTGAAAATCCAACAATAATTCCTCCAGACTTGCCCGGGCCACCCCAACGAGCTTGAGTTCGAATTTTTTGGAGGTGCCTGAGGCCATACTGCCTTCGGCTATGTTTTGTTTGCCGCTACGCGCCGCTTGCACCATCTGATCATGGGTCCGCGAGCGCTTTGAAATGCATCGGTCGCAAAACACCACGGTACCGTCATAGACAATCTCCGCCATCTGATAGGATTGCAGATCACGAAACCCGCCGTGAGGCGGAATGAGTTGTGGAGAATCGGGCCTATCAGTCATTTGGGGTTACCTTGCCTTCTTAAATTGTTTCATTAAAGCCGTTCAATGATGCTAATCCCTGCAGGTAAGTTGCTTTTATTGATTTCGAGTTTGTAATCGCTGAAATCGCGAGCCGGCTTGGAGTCATCCTTTCGGGTTAAAATGACACGCTTGAATAACGAGTGCGCCGGGGCATTGCCAAGAGCGGAGTTGTGTTTAAAAATGACCAATTGCTGTGTTGACATGAGCCCTCGTGCGGCAGACCGATCATTTTCAAACATGTTACACAGGGCGTCCCATAGTAAGTTGAGATCATCTTCGCCGAACCCGGTCTGCGCTGCCAGATGGGCGGAAACAAATCCATGGGCAACATAGAGCCCGTAAGGGACGGTGTTCTTTCGGCCTTGAATTCCGATCTGACTTTCTACAGGTTTATCTGCTTTTCGTGCGGCACATACGGTAATCGAATGTTCAAGAGCAACTATTGGATCAACCGACCGAGAAAATGTTATTTGTACGGGCCCTCGTACTTGGCCAGCTGTCTTTTTGATCTTACTCATACCATCAACGCCATCCTTTTCTGCTTTATCACTCGTTGACATAACAGCGCCAAAAGTTCGGATATCGTAAAAATTTCTACACATCCAATCCCGAGCAACATCTTCGTAATGCCGAGCTGGTTTTGGGTTTTTCTTTTTATCTTTCTGCCATGCCTTCCATGCCTCAACAGCCTTTTTGACGGCATCATCTTCAGCGTATGCACGTTGAATTTGTTCATTCAAAGTCAGCGATTTGGATTTAACCCAGATATCAAATTCTAAAGATAAATTTTTAGCAAGCATGACATAGTCACGTACTTTCCGTTTGAGACAAACATCGGTAATCAATCCATGACCGGTTTCCGGATCGATACGCGGCAAGTTGCCCGCATCAGGGTCGCCATTAGGGTTGCCGTCCTTCACGTCAAAGATCAATACAAAGTCATAACGATTTTTCATTGGGTTGCTCATGGCTTTCTCCTTATTGGTTAATCCTGTTTTTCTTTCTTGGTATAAAAAGCCTGCATCTGGTGGTAGTAGCCGATGGCGAACCGCCCCTGATCCTCCAATTTCAAGTGTGGTGGAAAATCACAGATATCGCTCACAATTTCGCCAAGTAAACGCTCAAAGTTTATTCGTTCACCCACATTGTCAAGCCCTGATAGATGGTGCTTACTCAATCGGATCAAGGTGCCAAAGACTGTTGCGGGAGTTCCAGAAGCAGAGCCATAATATTTATCGCGTATTGTGGAGTTGGGTTCCTTCCCGCCACCTTGTGTGAATTTCCTAATTTGGATTTTTTCCAGTGCGGCGAAAAGCCGACCCAACCTGTACCCAATGTTTGTATTGTTTTCATCCAGGCTCATTTTGAGTTCCTCCTTTATGCTTGAATTTTTATAACGAATTGATCGGTTAATACACGCTTTGATCAGAGCCGCACGAGGATAAATGATTTCATGTTCTGCACGGATGCGTCGAATGGCGGCCTGAAGCAGAGTTTTCGGGTATGGAAGACCTTCCAAAATGGAACGCATGGTTTCGCCAGCGAGATTCGGAGAAATATTATTAGCTTTGCCTTGGACGGCGGTTGAAACCAATAGCCGAAAAAGCGAAAAAACATCTTTGTCCCTCGGCCCATGAACAATCCGCAAGTCATCGAAATGCAATTTGATTTTACTGGCCATGCCCGCCACGGTATCCACAATCCAGAAACGGACTGCAATGCGCGCACTGTTAGGCGCCAATCCGAGCACATAAAATCTATTGTCTCTTTGTGTTTGAAAAACTCCACTTTCCAGTGATCTGAATAGGCTTCTTACAGCTTCGACTCCTCGGTCCGGATCATCTTTTGGGGGTTCACTGAAAAAGTCTGCTATATGATTTTCCAGGTCAGAACTTTTTTCTGACCAACAAACGGTGACCGCATCACCAACCAGCATTCTGGAGTTGGATTTGAGCAGGGTGTTTAATGATGTCGTATATGCGAACTCCGCTGATTTACCAACAGGAGCGTTATACCCTTGCTCCTTCCCATATGAATCGAACCCATGTTTTTTTTGAAAACCAACCAATTTCTTAGAATCCTTGCTGATTCGTGTGTCACTATGCACTCGAACAATTTCGCCAACTTCTCCTGTAACCAAACATCGACCGACCACTTTGTCTTCAATGCTTTCGTCAGCGGTATCCCTAGAAGCTTTTAACGCCTGGTTAACGTACTCCTGAACGGCCTGGTAACAGGGTATGGGTGATATTTCACCCGCAAGCTTAAACGTCATATTGCATGAGAGAACTTTAGTGCACTCACCCCATGTCGGATGTGACTTTACGTCATCAACACCGCCAGAATCGTAAAACTTCAGAATTGCGGCAACGCCTTCATGGTTGTTTAGCTCAGGTGGCAATTCTTTCAGTGATCGTAACCATGTCGAATGTTGGTTTTTCGCCTTTTCATCATCGGGGTGTTGAAGCACATATCCTGCATGATCCCACAAAAGAAAAGTTGTTTTATAGCTTAAACTTCCCGCCCTTGGCTTAGACCGCGGAACAAGGAATGTTTTGGCAATGGACTTCTTTCCGATCTTTTCGCGTGTATCTTCCAAGTTGATAAATTTGCCGTTTCTGTCAATGACAATCAGAAAAGGAATGGGCTTCTTTTCAAAGCCCTCGGGCGCAATATCACTTTCTGGATCAGTTGCCTTGCGGTCATAATATTCCTTCAATGCTTGCAAGATCATGAGCGCACCTCCACGTTGCCAAGATTAAGTACCCCGTAGCTGAGTTTCGCCCTGAAGAATTGGGGTTTTATGTTGCTTGGGTCGGAGTAATCCATATCATAGAGCATCCAGCCGAGATCCCTTGTTTCGGAAATAGGGCTGGCAGGTTCAACTTGGGGATCGACCAATCGAAATTGTGCAGAGAATTCACGGCAGCCAAGATAGGGCTGATTGAAGCACTGGCCTTTGCTGGCGCGGCGTTCAAACATAGCGGCATATTTGGCCGGTTTTTCATCCTGCCGGACGATTTCCAGTTCTTCCATATCATGCAGATAATCCGGGACCGGATTATATACCTTGCCGCGCTTTTCCGGCGGAATAAACTCGAACTCGGCAAAAAGCCTGTATTTTACATCGCGCAGAAAAAGCCCGGCTCTCTGTTGCCGATTATCCTCGACAAAAATATGACGTTTTTTTGTCGAGGCGACCGCTCCCACTTCGTTGCGGCGCACTGAAATCCACCGAATGGGCGCAAGCACTTCGATGCGGGTCACCCGCCAGAAAATAGCCGGTTTCCAGAGAATCGCATCATAAACTGCGCGCGCAGCCGACGGTGTGATCACATCGTAACTGACGCGTTCAACCTTCATCTCGGGCCTGGTGAAGCAGGCATAAGACCCCTTTACCTCCAAACAGAATCCTTTCATGATTCACCTCTCTTTGATGTTCTTTTAGATCATTAAATCTTCCGGAACCCAGCCTCTGCCGAACAAATCAAGGCCATGGTGATGATCGTATCTGCCTATCCAGCACCATAAACCCGCCCACACCTCTTCCAGCAATCCATCCATTTTTGCTTTTTCAAAGTCTCTTCTGGATAAATTCACGGAATAACGCTGCAGCTTTCGCATATTATGGCGCTTCGGCCCGATTCGCCGCAATTCGTCCAGCCATTTCCCGCTATTTCCAAAGTTGATGAATACCGATTGCTGCGCCTTATCATCTATGAGTTTAAACTCATTGCCGGCTGTGCGGAAATGGACATGTGGGACATCCTTTTGCAGCCATTCCTTGAACCTGCTGCCAGTATCATTGACTTTGGAATAAAATAAGTTGAAATAACGTGTAAATTCATCCGGATTCTGCGGGTTGAAATCTGGTAGGCTGAGCAATTCGCGGGTCGTGTATTCCCCTTTAAGAAGCAGTCCGCGTGGGGCGGATTTAGGCGGCACAAAGACATGAACCTCTCCTATTCTGCCGTCCACGTTAAGCTTGCCCTCACGGTTGCAGCGTCCCCCGGCCTGAGCTATGGAGTCCAACCCGGCAAGGGCGCGATACACAACTGGAAAATCCATATCCACGCCCGCTTCCACCAGTTGAGTGCTGATAACGCGAGTCGTAAGACCGACCCTGAGCCTTTTCTTGATCTCTTGTATCGCTTCAGAACGATGTTCGCCACACATGAGGGCTGAAAGATGTATCGTGCCATGCGGCATGAGTTTATAAAGATCGTAACAATCACGACGAGTATTAACAACGCAAAGCACCTGATTGTGCTGTTGAAGTCTACCTGCCACATCTTCCCATTGGGTAAAATTGTTAATATTCGGCGGCAGGATGATCTCAGTTCTTTTGAGCCGTTCATAGAGTGCTGCTGGATTTGTGATGATCTCCCGTGGCAGATCCAACTTGGGCAACGCTGGTTGCGTGGCTGTGGCAAGAACCATGGTTACGCCATAATGCCGTACAAGCTGGTTCATCACCTCAACACACGGATCAAGCAATTCCGGCGGCAAGAGTTGAGCTTCATCAAGAATGACAACGCTGTTGATGATGTTGTGCAGCTTACGACAGCGACTCGATTTGGCGGCATACAGTGATTCGAAAAATTGAACGTTTGTGGTGACGATAACGGACGCATCCCAGTTTTCGGCGGCTAGTCTGGAGCGTTGGGTCTCTTTATCCGGATCAAGGTTACTGTGGTGTTCAACGACATTTTCGATCCCCAAAATATCCGCTAGTATTTTTGCGGTTTGTTCGATGATGCTGGTGTATGGAATAACATAGATGATTCGGCTCTTGCCGTATCGAACGGCGTGATCAAGCGCAAAGGCCATCCCTGATAGCGTCTTGCCGCCGCCAGTCGGCACGGTCAGGGAAAAAAGACCGGGTTCCTGCTGCCCTGCGTTTTTGCAAGCAGCCAGAACCTCTTGCCGAGCGGCGTTGACCGGAGTGTTTGGGGCTGTATTTGCCATTTTCTGCATGTGCCTGTCGAAAATGGGCTTCAGTTCGGCCAGAATAGTATATCCCCCTCGGGCTTTGGCTTGCTCTTGGTTCATGAAATCTTCCGTATCAAGGAAATCGGCGTCCACCAGGCAGGAAAAAAGCATCCGCACCCACAAGTGGAAGTTGGATGGTTTCACATAGGCTGGAGGCTTGATATCCCGCCGGAGTTGCTTTCCAATCTCTTCAGCAGCAGAGCGAATACGGCTAAGGTTTTCTTTCCCATCCGTAAGCCGAACCTGCAATGCAGCACGGCCAGTATTGGAAGGATAAAAATCAGGCAGCCCGGCATGGTGCCCAGCCGCAAGATAAGCGTTTATTACTCCGATAATAGGGCCAAGTATTTCTTCTGCAAAGGCTGCTCCTGCGCTTGAGTGATTCACTCTGCCATGACCTGTCCCGTCGTATTCGGAATCATCCAGACTGTTTTCCCTGAGAAGATATGCCTGAAATTCATCCGCTGCTTTGCCCAGGTCATGAAGCCAAGCCGCATTCCACGCCCAATCGGCGGATTGGAGCTTTGCAGCACATTTTTCGGCTTTTGTTGCTACATTAAAAAGGTGGGCTTCCAACCTCTGCCACTCTTCCCGGGGCCAGCCTTCTTTGCTATGGGCATAATATTGTTTAACGGACATAAGAGATAACCTTCAAATAATCTTCATCCTTCACGGGCAGGTTCACCGCATATAGGGCACACATATGTGCCTCCTTCGCCCTTCTCAAATCTCATTCCTGAATCAAAGACAGCTTCACCGGATTTATATGTAATCAACCGGCCGGTAATATCCACATCTTCCTGGAGCCCGCAGTGCTCACAGTTCAGCAGTTCACGGTCATTCAAAAAAAGGCCGCTTTCTTGGGCAAGACGATGAACATACCCGATATGCCATAGCAGTGAGCGCTTCAATATGTCGGCCGGCTTTTAACTTTTCGCCCATTTAACAAAAGCTTTGTGCTTTTCCTTAAAAGTAGATAGCTAAAATGTAAAAACGTCGGCTCAAAAAAGCGGTGTCGAGTATCAGGCAGAGATTCAGGTCAGGGTCGTTTAAAAAATACCAGGTCAGGAGAGGATCAGAAGCAGCGTCGCATGAATTGTTAGAGCCGCCTTGTTTTATACCAAAGGGTTTTCAGCATGATTTCCCCTCCTTTTGATTTGTAAAGTTTCGGGCGGGCATTTGATCCCAGGTGCGGCCATCCAGAACACGCCCTGCTTTTTTTTTGTTGAATCCTCCCCATTGTTTGAAGAAAAAAGGCACATTTTCAGCCAGACATTGGTCGCGAATATTTTCAACCCACAAGGAAGATACAGGCCTTGCTTTAGGTCCTGATTCTCCCCCGGCGATAACCCAATCGATTTTTATTAAATCGACATTTGTAATCGAGCCAAGGAGCGGTTCAAACGAAATAAATTTTATCTTTGCAGATGTATTTCGTAAGTCTTCAATTCTTTGCTGATGCCTGTTGTTTTCAACGGTAACTCCCATCCAGACATTATCCGGCCACGGCAGGCATTTGCTCACCTTTCGCAAATTTTCGGAACGCTTTGTAAGAACCTGAAATATATGTTGGGGGGTCTGCTCCATGACACTGAAAACTTTCGATATAAACGAGACAGACACTTTTTCATGAAACAGATCGCTCATGGAATTTACAAAGATTGTACGGGGCTTTTTCCATCTTAGCGGAAGAGACAGCACTTTTTCATGGGTTTTTACCTTGAAGCCGTCAATATAGTTTGGCTGGCCCATGGCCTGGAGGCGGTATGCCATTCTTTCAGCATAACAGTTTTGACAGCCAATACTTATCTTTGTGCATCCCGTGACAGGATTCCAAGTAGCTTCTGTCCACTCAATAGCAGAGTTTGCCGCCATCAATTCCCCTTCTCTATAAAATCGTGCAGCGATTTTATTTTTTAACCACCTTCCACTTATTCAAAACCTGTTCGATCTTGACCACTTCTTCCCGCCCGTTATCGACTTCTTTACCGGTCAGCACCAGATCCCACAGACGGCCGTTAGGCGTCAGCAATCGTCTGGAGAAGTCGGGTTCACTGAAATCTGTTTTTCCGTAATGTTTATGGATTTTTTCTTTTAAGGGCTCAATTAGCGCTGGATCAATCAAGTTCAACTCGTCCAGACGGTATAAAAAGGCTTCGGCTGAAATACCGAATCGGTGCTTGATGCGCAGCAAAAGTTCATAAGACCAGCGTTTTTTCCGGATGCCCAGTTGGGCGACCGTTTCCCTGACAGCGCCGGCCGGCATCAGAAACGTGGCGGCAAAACGCCGGGCCGCCCGGTGAGCCGTTAAAGGTTTTTTACCTGGAAACGTTGCCCCGTCATCGGTTTTAAATATTTGTTCACCCCGGTTAACGGCGTATGTAAGGATCAATACTTTGCCAAGTTCATACGCCAGCCGAAAAAGCTGCCGCTCGGGATTCGGGCGGGAGTTTAGAAAAAAAAACGCGTTTTGACATAAAGGATCATAATAAGAAAAGCTGTCGATGATTTTAGGCATGGGTACAACGACGACCCGGAACCCCTGATTTTCGAAAAGCTCAAAATAATCGAACACTACGCCGTGCTCGATTCCAATATAGCGACGAACGGTTTCCGAGAGCATTTCCATCCCTTGCCTGCTGGATTCAAAAGGGATGAGCAGCGGAATTTTGGCCTGTTTTTGGGCGTTGCAGATATCTTCCAGTGTCCAGAATGCATCGATTATATCCTGGGCCATTGCTTTGAGCTTGGACGGCAGCACTTCGTCAGGCTTATCCATGGGTACCAGAAAAGGGTCGCGGGCACTTTCATGCTGAAAAGATCTGAAATCTTTTTCGTGTTCGGCAAACAGTGTGTCCACGGAAACGCCCAAGGCCTTGGCCAACCGGTATATCACCGATGCAGACGGCGCGTTTACACCGCGTTCTATCCGCCCCAGAGGCACCTGGTTCATTCCGGTTTTGGCGGCCAGCTCGGCCATGGTCCAACCTCGTTGTCTTCTTAGGCTCCGGATATTTTCGCCGATGAATCCTAGGTCGACTTTCATGCCTCTGTTGTTACCTTTTAGTTCTATTTTTGTCAATATATATTTATTATATGAATTTAATTGAAACCATATGGGTTTGTTGCCTGAATCTTGCACGAGGCGGAGGCTTTCATATGCAAGGCACTTAATCATTGTCATACGGAACGTTCGTGCAGAACGTGTTTTATTTCTGCATTCTCTGCACGAATGTCCCGTCCCGTATCATCCTCTAAAACCTGTTAAAAATGGAATAAATTTCAGCATTATTGACAAATTTATGTCACGGTACTTGGTGGTTTAGCGATGCGGATGTCTAAGCTAACTAAATGAAATTTTTATGATTACTAATTTTTATGGATGGATTTTCTAACTTTTGCATGCTTCTTGCATATTATTTGCGATGTTACAAATAATTTAGGTGAAATTGTAAATTTTAAAGGTTTAATTATAATGAGTGACAAAATCTCCTTTCTAATGTTAAGCAATACAGGCTCAACAAAACAGGCAACATTCTCCATAGCACTGCTCCGTTTTTCAGGAGTTTTATTTGCAGCCTGCCTGGTTTTATTAACTTATTTAATCTACGATTATTACAGCCTTAAGAAAACTTTTCCCGGCCGTCGGGAACTGCAGATCAAAATTTCTCAAAAATCGGATGAAATCGCCGGCCAGCGCAACCAGATTCAAAAGTTTGCCGATGAGATTACGGCCTTAAAATCCAAGCTGATTGCCCTGAACGATTTTGAAAGAAAGATACGCGTTATTGCCAACATTGAGAAAACTACTGATCAAGACAGCCTTTTTGGTGTCGGTGGTTCAATTCCCGATGATCTTGATACCAAAATTCCGCTGACTGAAAAACATAACAGCTTGATGCGCGAAATGCATGAGCAGACCAGGCAACTCGATCTTGCATCCAACCAACAGCAAGAAGGGCTTGAATCTCTTTTTAATTTTCTGCAAGATCAGCGCACTCTATTATCCTCGACACCGGCAATTCGTCCTACCAACGGATGGTCAACTTCCGAATTCGGTTACCGCACATCACCTTTTACCGGCCTGCGCGAATTCCATAAAGGGATGGATATAGCCACCCGCATGGCAACACCGGTCATTGCCACGGCTGATGGAATTGTCAGCTTTACGGGTACCAAGGGATTATTGGGCAAGATTGTTACAATTGATCACGGCCATGGAGTCGTCACCCGATACGGGCATCTTAAAAAGATATTAAAGAATAGTGGTGAATCCGTAAAACGAGGCGATATTATCGCAAATGTCGGTGTTTCAGGGCGTAGCACCGGGCCGCATGTCCATTATGAAGTTTACATAAACGGGATTCCGGTTAATCCTGCAAACTACATCCTTAACTAGTTTCCATCCAAGAATCCAAAATAAACACGACAGCTGTCCAATTCCGCTGTCCAGCGGAAATGTCCTTGAACTTGAATAAAAATCTGCATTTTTCTAAGGTCTCGTTTTCTCCTTGATAAAACCGTATTTTTTCTTTAAGTTAGCATGCATGGGTTATATCTTTGATTTTAATGACGCTAAGGCTTGCGAGGAATGGTTTAACAAGCCACGCAACAGATTTGCCGCTGATCTCGAGAGCCGGCTGATGATTGATATTCTCGAGCCGATGAAGGCAAAGACGGTACTCGATATCGGTTGCGGCACCGGTGCGAGCCTGCTGCCGCTCTTAGAAATGGGGCTCCAGGCCACGGGAATCGAACCGTCTCCATATATGCTTGATATCGCAAAAAACAAATTAGGCGATCGCGTTGATTTTCATCGCGGGTTTGCCGAAGATCTTCCCTTCGAAGATAATTCCTTCAACTATGCCTGCCTTGTTACCACGCTGGAATTTGTCGATGATCATCGCCAGGCCCTGGAAGAAGCTTGCCGAGTTGCCAAAGACAAAATCTTTTTAGGTGTCCTGAACCGCTATGCGATTAAAGGGATCCAGCGACGGGTTAAAGGAGTATTTATAAAATCCATATATAACCATGCTCGGTTTTTCAGTATCTGGGAATTAAAAAATGATATTCGGTCCATTTTGGGGGACCCGCCTATTACCTGGAGAACCGTATGCCAGTTGCCCTCAGCATCCGGCAGGATAGCCCTGTACATAGAGCAATCGAATCTTGTGCAAAGGTTTCCCTTCGGGGCTTTTGTCGGCATGGTGGTAACCATTGTTCCCCGCTTTAGAACCAGACCTCTGTCAATTCCTGTCCAGGCTAAAACATCGACCGGCGCTATGGCAGGTTAGTAAAGAATCCCGGCCTATAGGACCAGGCTTTGATTTGCCCTGAAAGGGGCTGCTCTCATGCAAATTGAACAAGTTCAAAGTGACTGAAGTGAGCTAAAGTGCCTAAAGTTATGGAGTCGCTACGCTCCACTGATTCTATATAATTGGCAGAATACCTTAACTTTAGGCACTTTAGCTCACTTCAAACTTTAGGCACTTTTCCGGCCTGTCCCGTTTGCAGGGTTTACCCGGATATAAGGATTAACACTTAATGGAAGCTTATCTATATGAACCCCTGGAGGATCAGCAGGTAAAATGTAATCTTTGCAACCATCGCTGTGTCATCAAAGCCGGCAGGCGCGGACTATGCAACGTTCGTGAAAATCAGGAAGGTACCTTGAAAACGCTGGTCTACGGCAGGCTCATCTCTCAGGCCGTAGATCCGATTGAAAAAAAACCCTTATACCATTTTTATCCGGGGAGTCTTTCCTACTCCATCGCCACCGTGGGCTGCAACTTCAGGTGCCGGTTTTGCCAGAATGCGGATATCGCCCAAATGCCCTTCGAACAAAAAGGGCTGATAATGGGCAATTACTGCACTCCGGAAGAAGTTGTAAATCAAACCGCCCGGGCCGGCTGCCAAAGCATTTCCTATACCTATACCGAGCCCACCGTATACTTTGAGTTTGCCTTTGAAACCGCCAAGCTGGCCAGCGCCAAGGGAATCCAAAATGTTTTCGTTACCAACGGATACATGACCGCTGAAGCCCTGCACATGATAAACCCTTATCTGAATGCGGCCAATGTCGACCTTAAAGCCTTTACCGAAGATTTCTACAAAACGTATTGCGGTGCCAGGCTCAAGCATGTCAAAGAATCTTTGATACTTATGAAATCGTTAGGAATTTTTGTAGAAGTCACCACTTTGCTGATTCCGGGGCTTAACGACGATAAAAGGGAACTTGAAGAGCTTGCAGCTTTCCTGGCGTATGATCTGGGCAGCGAAACACCATGGCATATCAGCCGGTTTCATCCCACCTACAAACTGACTGACCGTTCTCACACGCCGATTGCAACCCTGCTTGCTGCCAGGGAGATCGGTATTAA
>JACKQG010004258.1_pt1 | contig 16715 bp, 9 predicted proteins | sample 8237621 | NCBI WGS metagenome assembly JACKQG01 (sample SAMN15677084, study PRJNA649215) | marine metagenome | biome: marine; feature: Black Sea; material: saline water; isolation source: suspended particulate matter (SPM) from the Black Sea western gyre | collected 2013-06-09/2013-06-10 | depth...
TCATTTTATCTGAAAATTCAATATTGAAACCTTCCAAAAAGCCACCAGTTACCTGGATTTTATTAATTATGTGTTTTCCGCTCATCGTTTTCCTTGTCATTAATTTTGTTTAGTATTTTTTTTTCAAGCTCAAACTTTTCATTCTTTTCCACTTTTTCTCTTAATTTTTTTCTTTACCTCAGTTAAGTACTCGGTCACGCTAAAAAGAACACCTAATTGCAGATGAACCCAATCACTATCAATTTCCGGTACTTCCCCACCTATTACTTTCTGGAAATATTCACCTATATGTGCTAATAATTTATCTTGATCTCCTTTTTCCCACGTTTCATAGTCATGAAAATAGTATTGTCTTAACTGATGGATTACTAACCTAATTTTCCCATAGCTCTCTCTCCCATATCTGGCGTTTTTATCCCAAACTGGATAAACAGCTTCCTTCCCACCAGAAGATTCATAAATCAATTTGTACATCATATCGATAAATAATTTAAAACTATCCTTGTCTTGACAATAAGTAACCGGGAGAGTTGAAAGAACTTCATTTATGTTGGACGTATATCTATATAACTCTTCTTTTTTTGCTTTTACACTATAGTGATTTATTAATTGTATTTCCTTCGTAATAATTTGGCAATACTTGTCAATTTGATTTCGTATTTTTTGATCCATAACACCAGAAACAGATTCTTCCTCAGAAACCTCGGGTTCCTCAACGGATGATAGTTTATCCTCGGTAATCTCATCACTTATCTGTTCTTCAGCTATTTGCTCAAAAACATCTAATTGAGTTTCGTCCTCAGATAAAATCCTAAACGGGTTTACGGGATTATTTACGGATATGAGTTCATCGGCATTTGTTATCAATGATTCGATAAATTTTATCACAACACCATTAGGATGGTACGTGCGAAAGTAATCAATGTTAGCTACTAAGGTAAATTCCCCATCAAAATGATAATTCGATGAAGACTGACATCTTGAAAGGGCGACATTTAACAAACGAGATACATCAATTTCCGATGTTTTGTACTCATCAAATGTGGGATATGTAAAGTCAATATTCGAAAGCGTTAGGTCAAAATATATTTTGGGTTTTTCTCGACCTTGGAAAGTATGGACAACACCGATTTCGAGTGAGTTTGGAATGTAGCGTACTGCCGATAAGTATTGTAAGAATCTTTTCTGTTGGGTGAAAGGCACCAAAACTCCAATTGACATAGCAACATCAGATTTATTTTTAATGTGACCTAAGGATTTTGAAATATCCTCAATTAGAAGTTCACAATGGTTCACATTAACCGGTGACTTAATTTTATCGCTCGGGAAATTCAAAGTCGGATTAATTGCTGATGTATCTATTACTTTTATCGTTCCAGAAGTTTTTGTTCTATTAATTAACCTGCCGTTGTAAAACAAGTCGTTGACTATTTTAAATACTTTTTTAGGCATCCGGTACTGATCAGTTAATAGTACACTTACATCTGAATTTTTTTCCTGCCATCTAAACAAAGCTGAAATATCATCAGCCGATGCAATCTTGAAAAAAATGTCTCTTTTCAACCATTTATCAGAGAGGTGGCCTGAACTTATCACGATAGGAGCGAGCTGTTGAGGATCACCTACAAAAATTATTCTTTTTCGTGCCATGGTACTTAAAAAAAGGACATAAGGCAGATTAGCCATACTGGCTTCGTCAATGAGAATATTATCGAATTTTTGGGAATTAATTTTCTCTTCAATTATAGCTCGAGCGAACGTTGCACTTTGAAAACTAACTTCAGCTAATATTTCTTCCGTCGTAACTCTCGTTGCTTCTAATACAAATTCTCGCAGGTTTTGAACGGATTCATATTCCTTTACAATCCTGTCCTCAATCTCTGATACAATTCGAGTCATACTTTCTATCTGTTCCTCAACAATCCCAACTTCGGTGTGTAAATCATTAAGTTTCTTTTTGAGACGCTTAACTTCCGATTTTTGATAATCGTTAAGAGTTTCCTTTCCCTCGAGCTCCGACAACCTCCGTTTTGCTAAATTGTAGGGTTTTGTTTTGGTTTTAAAGTCATTTAGAGATTTATTTGCGTTATTATAATCATCTAAAAGATCTGCTTCCACCTTAATGAGGTTTCTCTTTTCTTCGTATTTTCTCTTGAAATGATTCTCGAGAGTTACGTAATGAAGGTCATCTTCTTCTGTAAGAAATACATTACCCCATCGCAATGATTTTTCTTTAATAGGGGTGGTTTCATATTCACTTACCTCGAGCGCTTTTAAAATACTAACATCTACCGCTCTATTCGTATTACTGCAGAGCAATACTGATTCATCACGTTTTACATAATCAGAGATGATTTTCCCCAGAACAGTTGTTTTACCTGTTCCTGGTGGTCCCCATATAAACAACACTCTATTCCGAATTGCTTTTTCTATGGCATTATGTTGCTGTTTATTGTAATCAAAAGTACTCTCCAATCGGATATCATCACTACCGCTATACAAACTGTGAATTTCATTGTCTGTCCCAAATAAAGTCTCCAACAATCCTTTTTCTTCTTCATTGTATGACTGAATCGAGATGATCGCTTCTTTGAGCTTCTGAATAATGAAAGATGGATCGTTCACCAATATGAGAACAGGGATTCTCTTCGGTAAAACTGCTTTCTTGGGAAATGATACTATCGCTTTTTGGTTTTTGACTGTAATTAGATTTGCTTCATCAATAGCCTTATCTTTATATCGGATCTCAATTATATTGTTTGGATCAATATATTCATCACTTGCTAAGCTGAATTCATAGTAATAATTGTTTTCTTTTTCCTTGGATCGCTTGCCATCAAAAAGTGATATCTCTGTTTTCCTGTCTCGAGCAGCAATAATCTCTATGGACAGTGCATCTTCAACTTCGTTCCATTCGCTAAAGCCTCCACGTTCTTCATTCTCTATATAATCGTTGCTTAACATTATCTTATAAAAAACTTTCTTGATGATCGTATTTTATTCTTTCAAGATAATCTGTTTTCTTTCTACATCCCTTATAAGAAATACCGTTGTTATCCATGTACTGTTTTATATCAATTATTTTCCAAGATTCTGTAGGGAAAGTATCGATTCCTTTGTTATCCTGTTCTGGAGCTTCGCTTTTGGTTTTTTCTGATCGGGTTGGGAAAAAATACTCCCTCAAATCACGTTTCTCGAATAGTTTTAATTCAGCAAAATGTTTTCCTCCGTATCTTTTATATAGTTCATTCTTTAATAAACTAACAAATCTGGTCTTAGGTATTTCTATGGTCACTTCGCCATCACCGGTAAAAATGATCTCAATAGAATCGCTGAATACTATTTTAGGTTCTCTTTTGATTGATAAAGGGATATCCCCTAGCAATACATCAACCCTTGGATAAAATATTTTATTTGTAAAATAGGATAGGTAATCGTCACTCAAATTCTCAAAATCGCTAATCAAATCATTTAGTTTGTCGGATACATCTTTGTACTCATCTTTTGTTATGAGCTTTATTGATATTCCGTTCTCTGTTGTGATTGTTTTCTCATATTCTTCATAAGTCTCTTTATCAAACGGGCCATCCTGATGTATACATAAAATGTAACTGCCAAACTGAATATTTTCCTTGTTTAGACTCCGGACACTTACTTTCGCTTCAATAACTTTGTCAAAATGGTACCTTTCAAATTCTTCATTCTTGAATATCATTGAATGCATGGCTTTACTAGGTATTGTCTCTAAGAGTAACCGTTTTGATATTGGTTCGAATGCAAATGCACCTCTTGCTTTACCCCAAAAGAAGAATGGAACCCCTTTACATATTTCTGATGGTAGAAATTTCTCAAGGTCTACAGCTTTTTTTAATTTATCAATCTCCACCGGCTCCCTGACATATATTTCAAACCCCCTCATGACTATTCGAGCTAAAACACTATCAAGATGATCGATACTATCTATGACGTCCTCCCGGTCAGTCTGATAGTCAAACATTTGCTGTATTTTCCTAATAATACCAAGCAAGCCACCATTTTTTATTTTATTCTTGTGAAGATCACTGACGAACTGTTTTTCGATTCGCTCTAATAATTCCGACCTACCTATTTTTTTAATCCTGTCATTTAATGTCATAAACACATTCTCAATTCCATTCAGAAATAGGAACAATAATTTAATTTCATCTTCAAGTAATTTAAGAGCGAACGATTTTGTTAAAAGATTATAACAATGTATTTGATCACTCAAATCATCTAACTGATTCTGTATCAATAAAAGTGCATTGAGTTGCACCTCATCGGGGTTGATCTCCCAATCTCGGGAAATATTAGTGAAAGTATCTTTAAGATTTTTAAGTGGAACATCAGATTCACTGTACTTGACAATGTGACTGATAACATCTGCAATAATTATGTGTTGAAATTCTTTATTCTGTTGCAAGTAGATTAAAAAATTACCCCAAGCTCCAATACGTTTTGAAACCGCACTTTCACTTTCACTGGAGTATTTCTTACCAATCCAATCTTGTATAAATTCAGGAGGGATATCAATTTGAGATTTAAAAAGACGTGGATTCACTTGATATTTTGATTGTTCAACCAAATCAATATAGTTGCCATACCTAAGTTGATTATTTCTTAATTCTTCGTTGGATCGAAAAACGATGGCTTTAAACAATTCTATTGGTACGACTTCATCTCCGTAATAAACAAGGTCACCAGATGGTGCTTCGAAAACTTTAAAACCTATTTGATTTAGCTTTTTTTCGCTAATGCTCACAGCCACAGGAGAAAGTGTTTTATCCTTGATATATGTATATGAAAGGTTGAGTTGTTTCTGCGCAAAAAACAGAAAATCTTGGACGGGTAAGTTTTGTTTTCCAACAAAATCATCAGATTTACGATCCCAGTAATCAATAACAGTCAAATAACCTTTTGTTAATGACTGGAGTAGATTTCGTTGGTTTGTGAAAAAATAGAAAAGAGGGTTGGCGTTCATTGATTTTCAATCCTCCTAATCGTATTAGGATCAATCTTACTTAGATATGTTGTGGGAAAAGCTCCAACATAGCTTAACATTAAATCTTCTCGCGCTCTTGTCATACCTACATATATCCGTTTGAGGTTCATAACGTGCTCGAAGTAATTATCTCTATTCATCCTTGGCATTATGACGATATCAAACTCTAGTCCCTTCGCTGAATTCAAAGTGCACAATTTTGGCCCCGGTTTTGAAAAGTCGAAACTGTCTTTCTTAATCAATTCATAATTTGTACTGCCATCACTTCCGTTGGTTAACTCTGTATACAAGGATCGAATAACACTTTTCTCTAAATGTAATATCCCAATATCTTTCTGGGGATTACTCTTCACTACTCGAGTAATAAATTCAATTTCCGTATCTGAAGTCCTATTCATTATGATTCTAGGTTTCTGATTGGTTTTGACTATCTTAGCGGGATCGATATCAATTTCGTCGGGAGCTAAACTTACTGCAGATGCCATTATCTCTTTTGTATTGCGATGATTTTCTTGAAGATGGTAACAGTCATCCTCATCAATCATCAAGATACGTCTTATTGCATCAACATCTTCAATTCCTTTGTCGTATAACCTCTGATTTTCATCAGCAAAAACCGTTATGTTTTCAGCGATCATACTCATTACTCGTAGATCCAATTCATTGAAATCTTGTGCTTCATCTATAATTAAGTGGTCATACATCGTATCGAGTTTAAGCTCTAAGATTCGATCGGAAAGGGTATCCCAAGGAACAGCATCATTGAACCTGAATGGCCACGCTTTATTACTGATGAGTATCCGACGTTGCCACTTTGCCCAAACTTCTACATTTGGGCTTATCTTTAGTGATCTGATACCATCGCCAAAAAAGTCATTCAAGGTGTTTGTAAATAAAAACGAGTGCACAGAAGCTTTTGGATTATCCTTTTTGATGAACTCCGTTCTTCTAATTGCAATCGATGTTTTTCCCGATCCGGGTCCACCTGTAATTAAATATCTTCCAGATATTGGTAAGTCTTGAATTTCCAATTGAGAATCCGTTAGATCTTCGATTGTGGGAATTGTCATTGGCATACGAAAACTCCAAATAAACTAAATATTAACTTCGGGCTTAATGTCAATCTCAAAAGCAAACAGGTAGACTGACTGTTCATTGTTTAAACCGCAATCCCCACAATCCGGGTTTGTACTGACAATACATTATCATATTCAGAACGATATCGGATTTCTAATGTATTCATAATAGGTTCCAGTCTTTGTTTAATCATTTTTATCCTATTTCCAGATATGCTAATTCCTGGCGTTTTGGGAACTGACGAAAGAAAGTTGATATCCACATCAGACGGCATTTCTAGCGTATTTCCTTCCTCATCAAAATGGACGATATGATAAAACCGCACCGACTCGTCTTCATCCAACTCTATCTCAACTTCTATTCTTATCTGTATATCCAATGTATGGGAATTCAGTTGGGCGATGACCCCTAATTCCCTGGAACTAAAATACTCAATAACTGCATCAATTAACGGATGCCCCAGTCCCATAAATTCAGTCTGTCGTGAACGCATAGCGACACTCCTGTCAAATGTGGCTTTCTCATAAAAAGCTGATACATTAGGGAATAGCATTAATGGATCCGGTACCTGAATCTTGCAGAAATCACCTTCATCGACAAACATTCCTCCTAAATGAATTATGGCCAATGCACAATAATTCTTTAGATCGGTTGGATTGAAACATCCTTTTAATTCCCGGTAGTGTTCAAGATTAAATGTATCCAAGTCTTGTGCTAAATCTTTCAGAGCATCCGTTGCTTTCCGTGCTTTTTTCATCGCTTCAGCTATTTCTGCTTCGGTTCGTTCATAATCTTTATAGACAAGAGCTCGACGATATAAATCTTGGTAATTAGTTAAAGAACTCATTAGGCCAAGGATTTCGGACCTGAAGTCCTCACTCACTTCGCCTGTAATAGAATTCACCTTTCCTATTGACCTCGCTATTTCAAAAAGTTTGTCCTCCAATATAGAATATACTCTGTCTTCTACCGTTCCCTCTGCAACAAGATTGTAGACTTGTACTGTTTCCTCTTGTCCATACCGATGTATCCTTCCAATCCGCTGTTCAACTGCCATTGGATTCCAGGGAAGATCATAGTTAAAAAGTATTCTACAGTTCTGAAGATTGATTCCTTCACCTCCAGCAGAAGTGCTAATCAGAAAGTGCGGTCCCTCCTCATCCCAAAATGCTTCTTTTGCTGCTATTTTATCTTCCAGACTTCCACCTTTGATTACGGTAATCTCCCTGGGGTTATAAATCTCGCCAAGCTTCTCAACCAGGAATTTCTGTGTTTCTAAGTACTGAGTGAATATCACAAATTTTTCCCCGGGATTTTCTCTTCTTATGGATTCGATACCACGCACAAGTGTATCAAATTTCCTATCAGTAACATTGGGAACAGCCTCAATCAGTCTTCTTAACTTCTCAATCTCGTTTGGGATTTGTGCCTGACCCACCACAACACTGTCATCCTGTTCCATATCTTCCAGAGCCCATTGTGTTATTTCTGGACGACCTCCACGACTGGTAATGGATTGACGTATCTGTGTAATGTATCGATCTGCCTTTTCTTTCCAGGTCATAGAAGGTTGGATATTCAGGATTGTCACAGCCAGTTTTCGCATTTCCTCTGTTTTCCGGACTATCTCCTGTGCTATCTTTGCATCCCCCGGTTTTTGTTCAAGGCGATGTTCCAGGGCGATCTGGGTTCTTGCCAAAAGTCCTAACAATCTGCGGCGTAGAGCTTGTCTGATGGCATATAAACTGGATGCCATGATCTTTTGAAAGGTAGTCATGACGAATCCAATGGCTCTCTGATTTGATGTCGTCTTGGTTTGATCTATGCCGGCTGCGCCATAACCCTCTTCAAGGTAGTGATTCAACTCTTGATAAAAGCGATATTCCTGCATGGACATCTGAAAGGACTGGGTTTGCACCTGCCGCCGCATGAAAATTGGATTTCCTTTTGCATCGGTAACTTCCTTCTTATTCCTTCGTATCATGACCCGGTTCAACAGTCCTTTATGATCCATCAAATCTTCAGGTCCTTCGAATAATTGATCATCCAGAAGTTGAATAATTGACCAGAACTGAAAACGATCACCCTGGTGTGGTGTAGCAGTCAGGAATAATAAGTCTTCTGTATGCGTTCGTATAGCTTCGGCAAACTGAAAGTTCTGTGTGGATTCAATTCTACCACCGGCGTACTGCTTCCTTGATAGGTGGTGAGCTTCATCAAAAATAACCAGATCCCAGCTGGGGCCATTCAATAGACGATTCTTGTGGTGCGGTTGTTTGATGGTATCAATGGAGGCAATGACTTTGTTGTGGTTTTCCCACGCTAACGGATTTGTCGCAATAAAGTCTCTTCCCAATACATCAAAATGAATCCTGAAGGCATCCCGCATTTCGTCCTGCCAATTGACGGTAAGACCTGCCGGACAAACGATCAGTATCTTAAGATCTCTTTTCCCTTTGTTGCGGGACAACAATTCACGAATAATCATTCCTGTTTCAATGGTTTTTCCTAATCCCACTTCATCAGCAATCAAAAAGTGTCTTCTTATTGAGAAGACGACTCTATGAGTTAATAATATCTGATGGGGTAGCAAATCGGTACGGGTATTAGAAAGCTCTCCCCCTTTATTCTGCAATGGAAATTGAATTGCCAGTTGCTTCAGCAGGAAATCTGTTGGACTGTCATAATCACCTTCTTCCAATCGCGCCCAAAGGTCAGCAATTGCTTCAGCTTTATCTTTAGGAACTGTTTTTAATTGACGACCTTTCGGAGTATTAAAGACTACCTCTAATTGTGTGATCCCCCCTCGTGTAAACTCGCGGATTACCTCCCCAACACCCCATTGGGGCTTACCCTGGACCCGGATGGATTGTCTTTCTTCTACTGTTTGATATTCTGCCATATTATCCTGATAAGTTTGCATTTGTTGTATAAAGAACACCATGGGTATTAACATCATGCCGGCTAACACGATCAAATATGAGATTTAACGGAATCTCTTTGCGGGTATATTCAACCGTCAGATAAGCTCCGTATTTCAATTTCCCAAGCATGACCATATATATAGTCAATTTTTGACTGTCGATTACATCTGCTTTTGATGTCAATTCATGTCTGATATAATTCGCCATTTCCTGAAAATCTTTGCCTGATTCAAACAAGAGTTTGTCTAACCCCTCCACAGTTACTTCCTCACCAAAATTAAAGGGAAAGGGGTCCTCTTTGATTTCCCTGATGAAGTCCAAAATATCCATCTTATTATCACTGACCGTGTAACCGTCCTTCCGGGAAAGATTGGTAATTCTATGCTCTAAAATTGTGTAACCCGACATATTTACTCCTTGTTCTGACTGATGAACAAGTCTTCGGTAATAAGTCCGTTCAATTTGACAAGCAGATCTTTATCCCGGGCACCATTCTCAATCATATACTTCAATGCTGCCCGTACCTGCGGCATATGCTTGTCCCATTTCTGAATCCAGTTATAGACGTTTTCTTTATTGGCTACCAAACCAGTGAGAAAATGAATTTTGTCAATAAAGTAGTCTGTTTCTTTTGCCGGACGGATTTCTACTTCCGGGAATAAGGTTTCCTGGCTATCCTCAACTGGTAATTTATCTGGTGCCAATGATCGTAATAAATCAGTGTATCTTTCGCTATATCCTTTTATCTCAAACGTGCGACCTCGTTTTGCTCTGCCCCGAACAACCAGCCCGGCTTTCATAAGATCATCAACTTCAATCGTACCACGTGTATATTTATATACAGAATCGCTCTGAATTTCCTTATTGCCAGCTAAATACCGTATGTAGACTTTACTTTGAGCATCAATTGTATCCTCCAACTCGCTGGGGAAGGGACTTTCCTTTGCCATTAAACCAACGACCATTTCACTTATGTCCAGGAGAGCCTGGTGTAGTGGCACCGGATGTCCTTCATAATCAACTATAGAGCCATAGTTCTTGCTATATAACTCAAGGCATTTACCGATGAGTACAATCTGAATATCCTCCGGGTTTATTCCTTTACCATAGCGTCCTTTCTCAATTTCTGCAATCTCTTTCCGTGCCAGACTTCTGATTTCTCGTCTAATTCCTGCCCAACTTCTTGATCTGGTTAGTGTTTCTCTATGTTTTCTACAAACATGTATTAAATCAAACGATATGTTTGATTTTCCAATTAGGTGAAAACTGCTGCTCGACTCACCATGAATAGGATATACCGCTTCAATATAAAATCCTGCATTAATAATAGATTCCAATAAAGCTTCCCACGTCTCTCCTGATTTATGATGAAACGTAAATGCCATTAAACCATCATCTTTTAAGACTCGATGACATTCTCGGTACACATTTGTGAGCCCTTCTTTAAAGTCATCTTTTGTCTTACCACGTGTTGGGTTCTCAATGACTTCATCTTCCTTATCTGTTATTTCGGGAGTAAAGTTAGGATATTTCTTTGCCAGAACTAACCTTAACCATACATAAAAGAAATCAGCTAATTCAGAATAATTAACATTACCACCATAGGGCGGGTCAGTAATCACTAAGTCCAAAAAATCATCTTCAATTTCTGGAAGATGTTCTGAATTTTTACTGTATAATATTGCATTATTCTTAACAGGATCTCTATAGACTTTTATTTTCTCAGGTTGTACGAAATTATACGGATTTTGCCCAAATATTTTTCCTTTTACTATTTTTCCAAACGTACTTGAAAAAGTACCATAAGTTTGTATAGCACCCCAAGTATTGATCTCACAAAAATCTAATTTGGGTTGAAAGTAATGCCCAGAGAATATACCGCCAAATGGACTTCTACCACCAGAATTCTGTCTGTATCTCCCAAATTGGTTATTTGCTTCAATGTGCATAAAAAAAACACTCAGTAACATCTCCTTTAATACTTGGTCTTCTTCATCATCAATTGCTTTAAGAAGTTTTGAAAGTGCAAGCAATTGCCGTTGATTGAACATTTGCCACCAATAAACGTAGTGGTGTGCAATTAAGCTGGTTTTTGTATTCTCGCCAAATGGAACCTTAGATTTAGGATATGGCAGTTGATTTCTCATTGAATTCCATTCCGATTCCACTACCCGCCAGAGCGCTTGGTCTTTCTCGTTGAACTTCTTGAAGAACTTGCCGTTATTCTTATTTAACTCACAGTCATGACCTAAATCCTCATCCTGCGTTTTCCGTTTGGTTTTAGAATACATATCAATTTGCTTAACATTTTTTGATTTTGTAACCCCAATACAGTGATTACAATACGCTTCAATGGCATAGGGTCTTGTAGGCAACAACTGTTCTTCAGGTATGCGCCTGATAGAATGAATAATCTTGTCAGTTGTCCCGCAAGCCTGGCAGGTAAACTTCCCAGAATTGGGAATATTTCCCACTTGTGGATCGTAAGTATGTCTGCATGTAGGGCAACTAACCTCTCCCGCCAACTCACCCCTATACTGCCATACTTCATAGCACTTCGGACATAGCAGAATATGGACCGGTACCTTCTTCCGCTGTTTATTTCCGTCTGTTGTTGGTTGTTTCACAACGCCGCACTTGGAACAGGTTGGTTTTCCATCTTCCGGTGCATATGCCCAACGGGCATGCATACGTCCTTCCCCACCAGATTTTCGTCCATTTACGGTCAGCATGTTAAAAGGCATCATGGTGGCAGCGTCCAATTCCCAATCATACTTTGTTTTACAGGTCTTACATTCACAGTCCTTGAAGTAACGAATGGATGGAGATTTCTGGGCAATGATGTAATTTTTGAATAGTGGTACCTGTTCCTTGCAGTTGGGATTGGTACAAATAGCAGATTTCACCCAAAATGTATAAACGGAATCGGCTTCATTCTTACAACAGGGACAAGTGGTCTTATAATAGCTTAATAGTTCTTCCTTCAGCGTTTTACCTGATATTGTTTTACGGTTTGCCAGCCGTTCAAAAGCATCTTTCAATTCATCAATATCCACTGGATCCACTTCCGTCTTAACAATAAACCAGGCCACCGGGTTCAGGTCGATACCTATGGCTTTGGCTCCCAGGCGAAGGGCTTCAACGATAGTGGTACCACCACCCATAAATGGATCAAGTACTGTCACCCCAACGGTATCGGGGTCTTTGCTGTGGTCTTTATAGAATTCTTTCATAATATCCGTGCCGGCCGGTTTCATGGCACCAAGCAGAATAGCACGAAATACAGATGAGGCTCTTCGTGCCCACCACTTATGCATCTGATAGATGGGTTTAAAGGAATTCCGTTCCGGTTCTGCCAACCGATTTACCTCCACGATCGGGAATGATTCTTCAATCGCACGTTTTTTTATTTTATGATTATCCTTTTTATATGCCATCTTCAAACCTTTTTCAATTCAAGCCACGGTGTTACCATTTCCATGAGCGATAGTCCGCCGTGTTTATATTTCATGGAGGCGGCCTTACCGGTACTGGCCGTTCTGATCCTTCCTTTTATCATGGCAATGTTTTGCCCATCCACACGATGGATGAATTTAGAGGTAGGAATAAGCATCCCAGGTTCTATTCTTCTATTACGGTCATTTCCGAAAAACCTGTTCAATTCCTGCTTGTCGTTGCTGTTTATGTCAAAACTGGTTCCGCTATCAAAGAAAATATAGCCGTGGTCTGATGTAATAATAATATTGAAATCTACAGGAATTTGCTGGACGGTACTCATCCATATGTTTTTCATACGTGCAGCAATGTGTTCAAAGTGAGATGCAAACCGGGCACCGCTATCAGTGTAAGTATTATCAGGAAATCCTGACCAGATGAGTATATTTTTATCGTCATCAGGGGTTGGAATCCAGTTAGTCTCATTATTGAGATAGAATACCTTAATATTTTCAGCTTTTAATTCTTTCCGGCTGGGTAGTTGTGAGGGTCCTACATTATTTAAACCCAATTGTGCAGAAACAAAATCCATAGTCTCCGATGGTATTGCTGCTCTGCGGGTAGAACATGATTTAACATGGTATCCGGTACTTATGACTAATTCCAAAAGAATGGGCAATTCCCGCAAGGAGAGACCATCCAGAACAACAACTGCAAGTTTATCCTTCGATTTCAAATGGTTAAAAAGAGTATTTGCATTTGGTGTAGCTAACTCATTGTATACACGTGAAGCATAACTGCAGATTTGGTCTTCGATCCGACAAACTTCTTTTTCTCCCTTTTTCAGGTATTCAACTGGACCTAATTCATCAAACCGTTCCGCTGTCCATATATCATCCATAAGCCAGGATAAGATTCCAGGCAGTCGTTCCCCGGGCTTCGTTAAATGGTGTATTATATCAGTAAAGGTAACGATATCACACCTCTTCTGTTACTTCACTTTTAACTACTGCCAGTTCACAAGTGTAAAAAGCATTATCTGTATACGAAGGTAACTTATCCAATATGTCTTCCACTTCTGCTTTTGAGAAGGGACCTTGTTTCTCAATCGTGATTTCTGTCGAAAGTTTTCCGGCTCCTGATAAACCACCCCGCAAGGCGGCATCAAAATTGGATAACTCACCTGTTTCTTTTTCAAAGAATACGCGCACAATCACTTTATTTATGACGTCATTTTCCCGATCAATTAAGCGGCTGGCTACTGACTGCTTTAATTCATTTTTTGACGGAGACTGTGGCGTTGTGATTGTATCAACCTTTCGACCAAAATCAGGGAAACCTATTTCTCCAGTTTCTGAAGGTATTTCAGGGAAATCTCCCGTAGGTCCAATTCCGGTTTCTGTTTGTGCTGTTTCAACAGTAGCGGTTTCCCATGGTTTAGAAATGATGGCTTCTATCAGCTCTCTGTCATTGAGTGGGTGGGATGTAACGCCGCAAATTGTACCTTTGCCATGTCTTATGCCAATTACTTTGTCCCGGGCCATGTCCCGCAGGATTTTAGGGAATTGAGAATCCTTCACCAACACCGGGAATCCGAGAGTAATATGATATTCATTGACGATATCCTCAACATAACTATCGAAGATTTCTTCCAGTCTATCTTCTAACCTTTCCCTGATCAACAAATTAGGATAGATATTTTGCATCATATACTGAAGGACTTCTTCCTTTCTGGCATCACGCAGTTTTTCCCGGTCAAATACGAGTTCAGATGGTTTACTCCCAAAGCTCTCCCAGGTCAATAAAGTAAAACCGTTATTCTTAATGTGCTGGATACAACTTTCATGTTCTTCTCGGTTGATTCTTTCATATTCATTTCTTTTGCTATGGTTTGGTGCAAGGGTTGCCATTTCCATTGCTGCCAGCTGACGTTTTGCCCATTGAAGCAGGTTTTCATCGTGAAGCAAATGTGTCCCCTGTTGTGCTGGTTCGAGTAGCAGTATTCGGTTTCTCTTTTCTTTTCCATGATACAGGCGATAGATCTCTTCATTGGAAAGTGCTTTAGGGGCGATAACCGTTCTGATTCTGTCTTTTTGTAGTTCACCAAATTTGTTCTCAAATTCTTCCGGTGCTCCATAATACAAGATAGCATTCTTGTCCATGTACACATCGTTCAGCAATATTTCTTCAAGTTTTTCATAAGCATCCGTATCAAGGATTTGGGTAGCCCGATATTCAACTTTGGCGCGGGTATTTTCATCCAATGAAAAGAATATTCTACTTTCGCTTACCTGAATATGGGGGGCAAACTTCTGGAGCATGTTTTTCCCTTTTTGGAAATCATTTATATCCAGATCGGTAAACAGACAGTTTAGTAACAACGTTTGCTCATCAACCCCTCTTGTCCGGTCAGCGCCAGATAGTGTATAAAGAGCTATCACTGCCATGAGCTGATTCATCCCCTTAATCTTCTTTAACTGACTAAAATCAGATTGTATGTTGGGCAGCATGTTGTTGGTTGGATCCAAATCTCGCCAATGGGTCCAGTTTCTTTCATCCTCCATATTGGAGTGGGCGACCGAAATGATATCGACATCACCGCCCGCTTGTTCTACCTGATGAAATAAATACCCCAAAGAACCTCGTACTCCCTGCCAACCAGATTTTAGGGTGGGGATCCGTTGATACAAGACATCCATTAATTCCGGCGAAAAAGGATAGGTGGTCTTTAGTTTAGTCGTGTAGGCCTCACCATCAAGTTCTGGTAGGCTCTTCTTCATTTTATTTACATAACTTGCCACGATACCATTGACCTTTTTTTGGTCTCTGGATTCAAAATCCGTAAAAAGTCTGTGTTGAACGACTCGCGCTTTATCATCATTATTGAGAAACTGAATGGATTCATGGGCAACCCTGGCTAAAGTGGATCCAGGTTCCTCGGAGCTATCATAAACACTGGCAAATATGGTAACAGCATTTGAACGGTTGGCAGCTTCCGAAAGCATCTGCATGAAATTGATATTCTGGATTCGCTTATTTCGGTCTGGTATGCCCTGTATCCCACGCTCCAACTCATCCAGTATAAGGATTAGCTGCTTTTCCTCTAATGCTTCATTCAGGTGATCTACTGTGGGAACTTGACCATTCAGATCATAGCTCAAGGCGTCAAATACTATGTTCCATATCTGATCAGTATATTTATCTGTCAACTTTCGAATGACGATAATTGGGTTCTCCGGTAATGCGCACTCCAGTTCATTTGTTTCTAACCATCCTCGGCTTAAATCCGGGCTGTTAAATAAATGATACACAAGTACCAGATCATGTGATTTACCAAGACCTTTTTCTGCTTCAAGTAGAAATAAACCTGCAGAACCATCTTTTTCGGAAAACCTTGAATTAATTCCCTGGATTATCCTTTTTATATCGCTGGTGGCATAGGTAAGCGACAGAAATCTTTCTGGATCCGCTTCGATCTTTGCTCCAGCAGGGGCGTTGATGTTTTCAATATCAATAACGCCTTCAATTGCTTTTTGAGTACGCGTAGTGAGTATCTCTTTGAATCCCATTGTAATCTCCTATTAATCCTTTTTCCAAACCAAGGAAGTGTTTGGATCATCTTGAATGAATAAATATTCATCGTCATCCGGTTTTATAAAACTGTATTTCCAAGTATAATTTGTCCAGCTTTTTAGTTTTAATAAATATTTTTCAACAACATCTCTTTCGGCATCTCCCACAAAAATCAGATCGTAGGGTGGAATGGCTTTTCCAGCATCCCGTTTATATATCTCTGTAAAGTGTTCAGTCAATTCTGAAAATGAATTCAATATTTGTTTTGGAGAAGAGTAGTTTACTATATCTCTCCTGATTTCATTCCAAAAACGGTACTCCTTATTAATTGCAAAATATACCCGGTTGGATTCCTTCCTCTTAGTAAACAATTCTTCATCTTCGAGTACCTTTAAATCCTTACGAATATTCCCTACAAAATGTCCTGTCTCACGCTCGAGTTGCCGCATATAAAACTCTTTGTCCTGATTCGATAAGAAAAGGATTAGCAAATCTTGTCTCAATTTCGATTTCTTAATGTCTATCATTGGTCATTTTTTCTCAAAAGTATTTTGTAGTGTCTATTTACTACGAACAAATGTAGTGATGCCATACTACAATTTCCAAGAACTTTTTTGGAATACAATATGTACAGAAAATAGTTGTGTTTATGTGTCATAAATTATGGTTGCTCCGGAGGAGGGACT
>JACKQG010004261.1_pt1 | contig 16703 bp, 45 predicted proteins | sample 8237621 | NCBI WGS metagenome assembly JACKQG01 (sample SAMN15677084, study PRJNA649215) | marine metagenome | biome: marine; feature: Black Sea; material: saline water; isolation source: suspended particulate matter (SPM) from the Black Sea western gyre | collected 2013-06-09/2013-06-10 | depth...
TGATGGTGTGAATCAAATACGATAGGGATACCAATTTTCTTATATACACCATCATATAACATTTTGGTAGAGAAAACTTTAGGCTTATCATCATTCTCAACTGTAAGCCGTGAAAAAGCTGAATCTGTTAGGTGCTTTACGGTGTTTTTACAAAATCGAGCCAGTGCCTTGTCATGCTCTCCATATGCTCCGCCGACATGAATATTAATTTTTGCTGCTGGTGATTTTGGAAGCCCTAGAATGTCCATCATTTGTGCACTCTTGTTTAACTCATTTGCTGCATTGATTACAACTTTTTCAGCTGGACTAGCTAGCACGCAAAATTGACCTGGATGAAAACTTAGCCGCTGACCTGCATTCATTGCTATTGTGCCTGCCTCTTTCATTGTTGATGCAATTTCTTCATAGTCCGGAAGGTCTTCAATTTCATATTCAGAGACCCATGGAAATAGGCACGATGTCATCCGGTAAACTGAAATGTTGTTTTGATTGTTCCATTCAATTACTCGCTTTAGAGCTTTAACATTTGAAAGCGCTAGTTCACTTGCATATGGAACACCTTTTGCAAGAAATGTCCGTTTAATCATGCCCCTACTACACATAATGTTTTCATTCTTTTGAAGCGTTGAATTAATACATGCATATCCTAAATTAACTGTCATTTTTCCTCCTTTATATTATACCTTAATATATGAAAATTTACATATTTATTCAATTTCATTGATTACTCCAATTTTTTCACCATTTTCATAAGCATTTAATGCAGAAACAAGATCCAATATATCTGCACATGCATCAAGACCAATTACTTGCATTTCTACCAGCGCCTTAAGTTCCATTGATTCTATATCTACTTCTATATCACCAGTTCCATAATCAACAATTATTTTTTTAATAATCGGTACCGTTATAATCCTGTGTTCGGTTGTATTTGCAGGATAGCTAGAGAAGCCCTTTTCATGCATTAGATGTTCAACTGCTTCCTTTGCCTCTCTTAGTCCACACTTTGCATCTGCTCTTACTGCCTTAATTGCTGCAATCTTTTTTGGAGATGAGCAATCAAGATCTTTTAGAATTTGTAGGTATGTTGTTTTTTTAACTTTTAAAATCATTTATCATCTCCACGATCTCATCTTCAAGCAATTCTGCACTTTTAGAAAGAGCTTGTGCTTTTCTTAAATTTCCGTTTCTTGTGGCGTAGAATGCTTCATGACGTAAAGATGACAATTTCTGCTTTTTCTTTTCTAGAGGAGTACTCAATCCAAACAGTCTTTTAAACCATTTCATAAATTACCTTTAATTCAGAAGTAAGTGCCCAATCTGTCACGCCATCATCATAAAGCACTTCCCAATTATCACCACTGGTAACAGCTGTTTCAAAGCCAACGATTAAACCCTCACGCCCCACTGCTGAATCATATACATAATCACCGATTTTCATTAATCACCTCGATTGCGCCGACCAGCTTTGTGATAATTTTATCTCCCCACAAAATGTCAACCGACTGGACTCTGTTCTTATGGGCTATAGTCCAAATATTCACAATAACACCAGCATTAACTGTAGATGCTGCACCAATAGTAAATTTTACCAAATCACCGACTTTCACTTACAATCTCCAAGTCCACATCGAGAAAGATCATATCTCCACCTGCAAACCGTACAGTCCAGAATCTACCAGCATCTTGCGCTGCTGGGGTCATACCCATCGCCGCATCACCGCTGCCGATGACAACACCTTCCTCACCGGGATACATTTGCCAATTAGGATCAGCTTCAACTTCTCTTACCAGAGTTCCAATTATCATTACGATACCACCTCAACACCGTCTGTGACTCGACCCATCAAAGTACGAGTTCCATTAATCGGAGGAATAATGGTCGAAGGAAAATCATCATACTCTTTACCACCAGCGATACCACGCTCAACTTCGATGATATAACGCTTACTTCCCCGAATCACTTCGAGCCCAGAAACAGTTCCTTCCATATAATAAGACCTCGGACCTTCGAGATCGCGCATGTAGTGAAAATCGAAAGAACGAACCTTAGTGCCAATGATGATATCCATTACCATCCTCCTTTATAATATTATTATATCACATGTAGGAGGAACTTTCACATTTTTCATTATAAAAAACATACAAATAGACCTATTTATTTGTGGGTGACACAATGCGTATAGAAGATGTAATGGAATTAATTCAAGTAGATATGCCTGATCTCACAGAAGGGCCTTTTAGTGTAGATACCAATTCAGATGATGGTGGATCACATATTGTTGTTTCGATCGAGCATCATGAAAATGGTCAACATATTCTTCGACTGCTTTCTCAACGCTTTAAAGATAATCGAATAATTGTGTTACTGGTTCCAAAAGGCAATTTACATCAGTAGCTGTCATGCTTTACCCTTATGGTTTCCATTACCTTCAACATATGAAACATGCCTCATCGGCCGGCCTCCAATATTAGTTTGAGAACCTGAAAGATGACAACTCTTTCCCTTATGAAATCCCGTCACTGCTTTCCATGCCCTAGAATAACTGGCTCTGTCTTCACTTGACTCAAAGGCAACTATACTAAGGGCGTTTGTTTTTCCATCGCCGGCCTGTAAACCAAGATATTTAACTGCAATTTCTGTACCAAATTCCTCTACACAATCAGGACACTCATTAATTTTACCACCAGCAGTTTTCTTTGCAGATGAATTAATATCAAAAAACATTTCACAATGTACACATTCTCTATTCACAAAGCACCTCCATCAAGTTTTCTGCAATATCATAAGTTTGTCCAGTTTTTGGATAGTAAACTGTAATGCAAGGGTGCACCTGGTTTGATCCGCCCATATGTGATGATAAAACAAGACCCATGCCTAGTCTCTTTCGCTGTTCTTTTGCAGCTTTTACTCGAAACACGAACCCTTTCTCATGTATGATTTTTCTTATTACCAAATTACCGACCTTCATTGATCACCTTTATTTGTTCCTTATATTCCACTTCAGCAGGAAACTTCTCACTCCAGAAAACAATAGGGTCAACGCCTTCCCAATCAATAATAATACCATTCCAACACCTTTCGGTATCAGAAACAAATTCGCTATCCAGTGGTTGCACAAGATCACCGACTTTCACTAATCACCTCGATTTGAGACATATGAAATTTTAGAAAGACACCATTTGAAAACATAATTAGCACCTGATCTGGATCTCTGTTCCAACCTGTTTGTCCAAGCAATTCAACAATAAGCCCATCGCGTCTCTTTGCCGGCATCGATTCATCATGAACACCTGGCCTGACTTGAATATAGTCACCTACCTTCACTGATCACCTTCAATTCTTTGCTTTTTTCCGTCATGACTTCTGAATCAGACCAGAACACCTTTGTGTCTTTGTTTCCTGCGTACATGCCTACTTCTATGACAATGCCCTGTTCCTTTCCATCACCCCATGACCATGTTACAAGATCACCTACTTTCACTTACCACCTCAAGTTTACTTTTAACATAGTCAGCATCCGCCCAGCAAAGCTTTCCCTCACGCATGAAGTAATGATAGTCGCCCCATTCTTTTTCATCTGCAGGTCCTACATAAATACCAACTACTCCTCCATGCCAACTCGGTGTACCGGGTGGTATCATTCTCACCATATCACCGATCTTCATGTCAAGTACCATAATATCCAGAGCCCGCATGTCATTACAAGGCAGAAGCACCCTCGAACAAAATGTTCCATCGCTTCTTCATTTTGATCCACTTACTACCTCGCTATTATTTGGTTCAGCTATTGCAAATCCCATGTGTATAACGTCACCGTCTATCAATACATGATAATCCAGTGGATAGGGTGTTGCATCATTAGGTACCCTACCGACAACTAAGCCAATATCTGAAGACAGATTATATGCCCGAACTGCCGCAGGAGACAAAACAATTTGATCACCTACTTTCACTGATCACCTTTACTTGAGACCTCGCTTCATCAAAATTATCAACACGCCATTCACCACAATCAAACATCACCCTCCAGCTATTACGAGCTCCCGGCCCGGTAACTAAACCGATTCTGTTAGAATTACCATTGCAAAAAAAACATTCACACGTATAATCAGGCCAAGGTGGATCAGGGCATGGTTTCATTTGTACAAGATCACCGATTTTCATTATTTAGCACCTCTATTCTTGAAGAATCGATCCATGAAAGACCGGATTGCCATAGCACTTCTGTTATTTGCATTTTACCGCATGCGCCTGAATTAAAGCATGTATCAAATTTAAGAACGATCCCAGAATTTCTATTTCTAATATCTGAATCCGAGCGCTTTACTCTTACTAGATCACCTACTTTCATGTCTTTTCATTATAGATAGAGTTGTTCAATCTCTTAACTACACGCTCAGCAGCCTGTTTTGTATGGCTCACACCATAACATACTGGCTCATCTGTCTTACAATATTTTTGAATGAGGAACACTCCCCACTTATCTCTAAGCTTTTTTACTTCCCACTTCATTATTTCCATCCCATCAAGCTTCTAACTTCCTGAAAGAATGTGTCTGGATGATCTGGATAATTGTATTCGCGACAGGTCGGCGAGCAATTACCTGACCAGTCTTCAGGAACAAAGCCAAGTGGTCCGCCATCACCACCGCCAGCCATGTCGGTGTACTGCCATCGGACTTCCTGGAGTATAGTGGAATCCGGCGAGAGTGATTCCATCTGCCTGTAAGCCATAATAATTTCTGCAATATCTTTCATTTTGTTATCCCTAAATGATTTATTGAAAGGTTGTATGTCTATAAACTAAAGTAATCTAGAATCCACTCATCAGGACAGCCAGTCCTAGCCTTGGCGATGTCATACGGCATTTCACATATTTCTCGCGTAAAGTAATCAAAAAGTTTCTCAAATTCAGGTGTTCCATAAAAACAAAATGGATCCTTTTCTCCAACAACAAATTGTTTAACTGATAAAAATTCAGCCTGCGAAAGCTGAGCACCTATACCTGCTTCAATTAATCTGTTACAATCCAGTTGTTCACATTCTGCCATTAGACCTCTCCTTGCTTGCTTGTATATATATTATACCATATATTAGGGGATCTTTCACAATTTAATCGAAATATTTTATGCGTTTATTTTTTATTCCGAATCTATAAATACTTTGTATGTCACTAAAATTAATAAAAAAGAATTTAAAAAATCATAGTAATTTACTGGCTTCATTGAATGTGGAATTTCTAAGAAAACATAAATTCTAGGTCCGACACCTAAAATAAGCAACAAGAATATAATAATAAGCAATATTTTTTTTATATGGTTCATACAAATTAACTATTCACCTTGTTGTATAATACCAATTTCATGTACAGCCCAATCAATTTCAATTACCGGTCCGTACATTTCTTCTTTGTATCGATGACGCCATTTACCCAAAAACAATACTAAATTATCAATCTTCATATAACCGTATGCCCTCATCGCTCGTACGTGTGAGCTAATGCTTATAAGGTGATGGCCATAAAAATGTTTAGGCCATATACCAGCGGCAGCTCTAGAAAACCATTCGGTAAGTTTATCGTAACCATGTTGTGTAATACCTTTACTACACTTTCTATGAATAAGATATTTAAGCACCCTACATGCCAAAAATGGCCCTGATGTATGCGCTATATCAAGATATCCACTTCTATCTAATTTCAGTGCTGTTTTATCATAAACCAAATGATAAGCGTTATCTTTTAAAACGATGGCATATCTAGAATTAATAATATCAAATGCCATTAAGCAGTCTTCTACACTATTGTAACGATACTCTGGATGATCTACTAATTGTACTGTGTATCTTTTGCTATTATCATTATAGCCAGAACCCGTATAACTATCAAGCAAACATCTAGAATTTGTTGCAAAACCACCATATGACCTACAACCATCATCATGCTCACTTAAATCAGTATCAACTGGCGAAAAAACATCAACATCCCCCGCGGGAGTACTAGTGTTTCCCCACTCGTCACAATTTGGAATTAGGTAGTCTTTAACAACTGCGTTATTAATATTAAAAACGCTATGTGCTACAGCTCTTGCAAAACCTCCTGCAATCCAGCCACCCTGTTTCATAGTTTGGCGTATAATTACATTTTGCAACACTTTCCCCACATCAGATTCACAATTTTCTTTGTTGATTTTAAGATAAGTTAGATCCACTAATATCCCCTATTAACGTAAGTTCAGACTCTTTATACCAACCTTTTTTAGAACCGGCAATAACCCAAAAGTGCTGTTCGGTGTTCGTTTGAGCACCATCAATTATTAAACCAATTTCAAAATCTGAATTTGGAAACATTCTTCCTATCCCTGGATCATTTTTAGGTGTATGTTTTACAAGATTTCCAATTTTCATGGGACTTCAAGTTTACACACTTAAATTTTCCACAGCGTTTAGGTATCTAATATCATAACCTGATATGATAACTCCAGCGCCATTTAACAGAAAATGATGATGTGTATATGTTCCTTGCCATGTAACATTACTTCTTGAAGTTCCAACATATAACATAATACTACTTTTTGGCTTCCAGGCATAGCAATATCTAGCTGCAGCACCGCTGACTAGAACATCGTTGCCCATTTTATCATGCCCCGTCCATCACGGGATAAAAAATTCCCAACCGCTATATGGTATTCCAAGCATTCCTACATATAACTCTTTTACCTTCATATTACAATTACTCTATTATTTTATTTTGTGTGGTTATGAAAACATAACGATATCAGGTTCTTCAGACAAATTGTATCCTTCTAATTGTAGTGCCTCACCGGCATCGATACTGTGCCAAAGAAAACCTTCCGGATCACAATGACCAATCTGGTATTTTCCAGAAAAAGACCAACCAAAACATTCTTCTTTATCTTGAAACAAAATCTCTAAATTACCCTTCCCTGCAGCCTTTAACGTTTCTAGCTTGTCAATCATTTCATTAATAGTCATGCCGATACTCCCATATGTTCTTGAAACGAGTTTGCACATTTAATATGAAATTCGTTTAGCTCCATTAATTCTTTTTCAAAGTCACCAACACTTGGTTTTAGTGCTGAAATGTTTTTCGTAGTTGAAATCATATTTTTTGTAAACCTATAGTCCTCAATAGATTTCATGAGTTCTGAAATTGTGTATAGTGATGCCACAAAGTTTTTCGCTCTAATCTCTGCATCTTCAAATGGTAAATACATTGTTTCTATACACCTGTGATTAACGATAATCTTTTTCTGTTTCATAAACCCTCCGCCAAGGTACTTCAATCCATAAATCGTTTTTACATTCTTTTGGAATTCTCATTGTTGCAGTCATCATTGAACCGTCATTTAAATCTACTTTGGCAATAAATCCACAACCCGTCTCAACAGTTTTCTTGTCAGTTCTTATCAAAATACCACCAGATATCAATTGAGCAATTTCAGTAGTTTCTATTACTTCCACCTCAACTGTTCCATCTGAATTTCGACTAATTACATTTTCTATTCTTCCCATTAAATTTCCTCCATATCTCGTTCATAACAAGAGTCTTCAATTGTATTGGTGTCATTCCAAAGAATACTATATTGACCGCCATCCTTGGCTGTAACAATTAGGCCAGTACGCCCATTAATTCCCCATCTTGTAGCGCGCTTATTTTCTTTAATACGGATCAACGCCCCTTCACTAAATTTTGGAGGTGGTGGTTTCATTGAATGAATAAGCTGTCTTAAGTTATTATAGAAATTTCCAGCAAAATAATCTGACATTAAATCACTGTGATCATTAATGCGCCGGCAATGAAAACTACTAATTGTTCCATCGTTATGAACCGAAAATGATCCAATATGATCATTATATTGAAACGTGTATTTGTAATCTTCACGGTAAACTTCAACACCAAGATACTTTTCAATAGTCTTAATAGCCTTGTTATATTGCATTCGTAATCTCTCTACCTTCGAAAATTTGTGGGAATGAAGAAAAGAATCCAATCCTCCAACCAAAATGTGACACCTCCCATGTTTCACCTGATGACATTTCCGACCAAAGATCGGCACTCTTAAATTCCCACCGAATAAGTGAATCATCAACAGAATAAAGATCGCCACTAGTAGATCTAACAAGCATTTGATCTGGCTCGTTATGTCCCCTCATCATAAAGGTTTCTTCAACAGTAATAATCTTGGTCTTTGTAGGACCAAAATTATAGGCCGCCGAACATCCTCCAATTCCACCAATAATAATTAAAGTTGTGATAACACTCTTATATTCCATGTCGCGCTCCTTGATTATGATATTATTATACCACATATCAAGGGATCTTTCACATTTTTCTCAATTATTTTTCGTTTTTTAGATCCTCTAACGTTTTTTTACTCCACTTCGATTTCGGTAATTCTTTCTCTATACGAAACGTTAGTGCTTTCATACCATTAATGGTCGGCTGCCCATTTTCATCTTTGCCTATTTTCTTTACAACCGTTCGCTTGTTTTTAAATCTTCCAGTCAATATTACATCGCCAATATCAATGTCCAGATCTAAAGCCTCAACAATAATCTTTCTAAGCTGTCGTCTTGTGATCTTCATAAAAGTAATTATTCCACTTATTTAAAAAGCAACCAGTATAGGCTATTTATTTCTATACTGGTTGCTCATTTATTTTTGTTTAAGCCACAACTCAATAGCTTCCCACCACAATTCAAATATGAAGTGTACAATTAGCGTAATACTATGAATTACAAGTGTTAAGCTTGTAGCCTCTAATGAATTACCTGTAATAATCAATACAATGAAAAATGTCATAATAATTGATATTACTCTCCAAAGAATAACTTTTATGACTTTATTTTTCACGCCTCCTCAAATTCTGCATCAACAACATCACCTGTTTCTTTCTGCTGGCCCTCTCCGTCTGCATCGTTAGGTTCTGTGTTTGCTGAGTATAATTCTTCACTTATGTTATGTAACACTTGTTGTAGACTATTGAATGCATCATCAATTCCGATATCAGAATCAAGCGACCCTTGAGCCATTTCAATTGAAGCGGTAATATTATCTTTTGCTTCCTGAGAAAGCTTATCTTCATTCTCATTTATAATCTTGCTTGACTGATATATCAATGTGTCCAATTTATTTCTAGATTCAATGTTCTCAAATCTGATTTGATCCTCAGCAGCAGCTTCTGCAGCACTGTCAACCATCTCTTTAATATCATTGTCAGAAAGTCCAGATTGATTTTCGACAGTAACATTCTGTTCCCTGCCTGTTGCTTTGTCCTTTGCCGAAATACTAAGAATGCCATTTGCATCAATATCAAATTTTACTTCAATTTGTGACGTTCCTCTAGGTGCCGGTATAATACCATCAAGTTGAAAATTTGAAAGTGTTCTATTATCTTTCGCAAATTTTCTTTCACCTTGAAGAACATGAATATCAACTACTGCTTGATTATCTGCTGCAGTTGTAAACGTTTCAGTTTTTGATGCCGGGATTGTGGTATTCCTATTAATAAGAACTGTAGTGACACCACCCATTGTTTCAATACCAAGCGAAAGAGGTACGACATCAAGAAGTAGAATATTATTTACGTCACCACTAAAGATACCACCTTGAACAGCAGCACCCAATGCGACAACCTCATCAGGATTAACAGAGTTATTTGCTTCTTTCTCAAAGAATGCTTCGACTGTCTTCTTTACAAGTGGAATTCTTGTTGACCCACCAACCATAATGATTTCATTAATTTCATCTTTCTTTACACCAGAATCTTTTAACGCCGCCCTTACAGGCTTCAATGTATTTTGAACAAACGTATCAATCATCTGTTCAAACTTTGATCTTGTTAACGATGCAATAAGGTGCTTAGGTCCAGAACCATCAGCTGTAAGATACGGTAAATTAATTTCTGTTGTTTGAGCTGAAGATAATTCTACCTTGGCCTTTTCGGCTGCCTCTCTTAATCGTTGTATAATCATTTTGTCCTTGCTCATATCAAGACCAGTGTCAGCCTTAAATTGATCAAGAAGCCACTTAATTATAATTTGATCAACATCATCACCACCACAGTGGGTATCACCATTTGTGCTAAGAACCTCTACAATTTCATCAGACACGTCAAGAATAGAGATATCAAATGTACCGCCACCAAGATCATATACTGCAATTTTTTGATCTTCTTTACCAACAGTAAGACCATAAGCTAGAGCAGCCGCAGTTGGTTCATTAATAATTCTTTTAATTTCTAATCCAGCGATCTTACCGGCATCTTTTGTAGCCTGTCGTTGTGTGTCATTAAAATATGCAGGCACAGTTATAACAGCTTCAGTAACTTCAGCCCCAAGATAACGCTCTGCATCCCTCTTTAGCTTCTGGAGTACTTGTGCAGAAACTTCCGGTATTGCCATTAACTCATCGTTTACGTTAACCCTACAGTCACCTGAGCTTCCTCTTGTCACTTCATATGCAACATTTTTAATCTCATCTTTAGCCTCATCAAATCTTAGTCCCATAAAGCGCTTTGCTGAGTAAATTGTATTTTCTGGATTTACTACGGCTTGTCGTTGAGCCGTAACGCCTATCATTCTATCACCATCTTTATATGCTACAACTGAAGGTGTTGTTCTTGCACCCTCACTATTTGTAATTACATGTGGTGTTTTACCCTCCATTACGGCAACACATGAATTCGTTGTCCCTAAGTCTATTCCAATTACTTTTCCCATTTTATATATCTTCCCTTTAGAAATATAAAACAGGTGGTATATTTCAACCACCTGCTTCTTTGTTAATCTATTAAAATCTTGCGAATTTCTGGCATCACTTCAACTTCTTCCTTTTTTGGAATGGTCAATATCAACATACCATTATTAAACGTTGCAGATACTTTTGCCTGTTCAAGGTTATCTCCCAGTGTAAATGATCTAGCAAATGCACTTCTTTTTACTTCTCTTTTTACGTACTGTGCTTCATCAATATCATTTCTTTGATTACTTTCTCCCTTGATAGTTAATATCCCGTCGCTAATTTCAACAGATATATCATTTCTATTCATACCAGGGATAGCAGCTTCAATTTCGACCCTATTGTCAAAATTAACAACATTACACTTTGGATAAGATCCTTGTGAGAAAAAGTTGTCGCCTAATTCACTGTGTAGTGATGGGAACGAATCGTTAAGAAGAGTATTAAATAACTCGTCAAACGGTGCTAAAAACTCTTTTCTATTTATCACTCTTTGAGGCAGAGCACGCCTTCTTATAATACTTGTCATTTTATCTCCTTATCTAATGCTTAGTATAAGTTTGTAATGTGTCCACAGGATCACCTTACGTTTTATAATTTAAACACCACGAGTCTAATGTACATGGCCTATTTGCAATTTAGTATTCCTGCGATTGAATCTCTAATATCTTCACCTTCTGAAGATGGGCATTCATTTCCTAAACACGTCCAATTGTCTCTTTCTCGTCTGGCAAATAATTCTAATTTTTTCCAATCTGGAAACATTAACTCAAGTGAGTCTTGAATATTTTCTGGCTTTCTTGAATGACCTAAATTTGGTGACATAAATACGTTTCGTTGTGACCTATTTTGAAGCTCTTTTGTGTATTTTCCACGAGTTCCAACAAGCAAAGGTTCATGACAATTTCTTGCAAGCCTTCCCATCCCAAACGCCAACTTTGATGGATCATTTTTTGATGTTTTAACCCACGTCCATAATTGCTTATATGTAAAACCCCATGCCTCCATTGTGGAAATTCCGTCTGCTAACAATGCCGATGGAATCCACAGTGCTAACACACAATTGTCTGCAGCTAGATCTTCAACAGGCAATTGCTGAATTCGCCTAATATTCAACGTGGGATAATTAGCATCCGCTCCCCTCTTTACGTTTGACATTGTAAGCTTATCATTGAAGCTCCATGGTGGATCCGCTACAATAATTCCAAATTTGTTTTCACTCATTTTTTCTCCCATTATTTTAAAATTTATCTATACTCTAATAATCTAGCGTTTTCTATTGAAAGTTGTCTATTTCTTTCTTCCATATTATTGCTAATTTCCATTATTACATCACATGTTTCCACCGATGTTAGTAACATTCCTAAGCATTGTTCAAGATTTCCTAAAATATGCTCTGTTCTATTTTTCTGTGATTCTATTTCTATGTTGTGATATCCATAAAAAAAAGTGATATCTATTAAAGCCCCTAAAACAAAGCCGCTAAATAATAATAAAATTTTTTCTTTCATAATTCTAATACATTACCATGCGAGGTAATAACGTCACGTATACTATCGGTTACACATGTACCATTACTAAAAACAGTATCTAGTCCAGCAATTTTTTTCGTTCCTGAATTATAAACATTTTTTGTATTGTGAATGTGACCAAATAAACTTGCTTTCGGCTTAATCGCCTGTATTCGATTCATAAGAAAATAGTCTCCACATTGTTCATGAAGATCATCTCTCCGGTCTGTAACATCTAACATTCCAAGTGGTGGTCCATGAGTTGCAACAATATCAGTGTCATTAGGTATTGAGTCCCAGATCTGGTTTCTATCTTTTTGTGACTTCATAAATGCCCAATTACCAAATTCTGGTACATAAGGTGAACCCCATATTTTAAGCTTCTCAATTTCAATTGTTTCATTAAGAAGATAGATGATACCCATATGTTTCATTTGTGCTTTAGTCACCAGCCGGTTCTCGATAGATGTGTCATGATTACCTGCCACAAGTATCTTGTACTTAATTGGTAGATGTGCATACCATGTTAAGAACACAGTCATCTCAGATTCATTCTGGAATGGATCACGGCTATTTGTGGCATCGCCAGTATGAACTACAATATCGATATTCTTTGGTATTTTAATTTGAGCCTGATTTGTATGAGTGTCACTAATATGCCAAATTTTCACTTCTGTAATACCTCTCCAAAACTAATATTTTTTGTCAAACATTAATTTTATTATCTTGAGCTAACTAATCCAGCCAGTTGTCTAATTTCATAAATTTCATCTGTGACCTTATTTAGCTCCTCACGAATATCATCCGAATATCTTGAATTTTCGGCGGCCGTTATCAATATTTCTCTGCGCTTTTGCAATTCAACAAATCGGACTGCGGTCTTATCTCCAATATTGTTAAGAATTTCAGATAAGTCTGTTTTTTGTACGTACATTTTATTATCTATTATAAACTATTTTATGGTAACTTTCACATTCTTTATAAAGAAAATTATTCTTTTTGATTGCGATTTTCTTTTGATGTTTGTTGCAGAAAACCTCTTAGTCGTTCTGTGGCTTCTTTTTTATTTTTTTGTTCGTGCTTCTTAATCACAAGCTTTGACTTCTTCCGTCTTAATCTTGCAAATATCGACTTGACCATTCTTTCTTTTTTATTGCACATCTTTTCTCCGTATTTTTTCTATTATAGGAATTGCTATCATTGCAAATAAACAACCGGTTGATACTCCTAACGCCATATTTTGCATTGCAGGATCTACAATTGCAGCCACGCCATCTGAAACTGCATTGAAGCCGGTTGCTCCAATAATTGCACCCATCAATGGATTTGATTTTTTGCCAAGCTTCTTGGCAACCCAACCTTCAATATCTACACCCATGTACATGCCAATAAGCACAATACCATTATCTACTAAGCCAAATGTAAATCCAGGAGGCAAAAAACTAAGCATTACGGGTTCCATCTTTCTAAAGGCAAAATTATTTTATTAGAGTTGGCTCTAAACTATTAAAATTATATATTGATTATATTTTTTGTACAAGCGTTAGTATCTATAGATGAGATAATAAAAAAGCCGGCCCATAAGGCCGGCTTAAAATGCAATATAAAATTGATTTATTCAGATTCTGAGTTACCAGTATCAACCGCTTCGGTATCACCAGTATCGGAACCTGTATCTTCACTTTTATCGCCACATCCAGATAGAAATCCAAGTGCTAAAATTATAGTAATATACTTCATTGTTCACCTCCTTCACGGAATATTATAATGGACATATACAATGTTAACATTACATAGTGAAGTTTAAGCATATTATTCTTTTGATTTAGATAACCCTAACACATAACTTAAGTTAATTATAGAAAACTAAAACAACGGAACACTTGGACTTTCTAATACAATTAATTCATCGATCGTTCTTCGTTGACTGAACATGTACTCGCACATCTTGAGCGCTTGTTTTTACTTGTTGCATAGCTTTACGAATTCGCGAGCCAGCCGAAGCATTCCCTGTTGTGTAAAATTTACTATAATCACTACGAACCTCTTCTAGAAGTGTAATCATCGTGTCTAATGTTTCTGGCATATTATTTTCATCACTCATTTTCTTCTCCAATTTGAAAAATGAGGCCCCTATAATCCCGGGCCTCCCTGCGGAAATTTAAATTTACTTCTTCTGAACAAATTCGTAAAGCTTTTCAGCTTCAGTAATAACGTCTTCAGTAGTATAAGGAACAACTGGCTTTCGACGATAATTGCTATCATTTTCAGCTAGAAAATGCTCATTATTTTCAAGACGATTAGTCCTGTCGACTACGATTCCCGTAGCCATTCCCAGCAAATCAGTGCGGAGCTGGTACCCGCTTTTATTGTTATCTCCCATTTTATTCTCCTTTTGTGTGTGTGTAATGGGTGAGGCACCTATCTTCAAAATTGAAACCCGTGCCTCCCTGCGGTATTATTTCTTAATATTCTATTCTAGATAATTCCAGCGTATAACTTGAATTACAAAAAAAAGAATATAGATCTTAAACTATATTCTTATTCTTATCTTCTTTTAGGGCTTTCGTTGAAAAAGAACTATCTAAAAACTACTTTTGCTTCTATATTTATTTTTCTATTAAAAAGTTACTGATTCACCACAGCCACAAGTTCGTTTCGCTGATGGTGTGTTAAACACTAGTCCAGATTTAAGAAGATCTTCCTCATAATCAATTTCCATTCCACTTAAAAATAGATAGGACTTAATGTCTATACAGATCTTAATTCCGCTGAACTCAAATACCTTGTCTTTCTCTTCGGGCTGATCAGCGAATTCATACTTATACATGTAACCAGAACATCCACCACCCTGAAGACCTATCCTAAGATAATGATCTGGTGTCTGCCGTTTCCTCAGAAGTGACCTTATCTTGTCTTGCGCGGGTTGTGTCATTGTTATTGCCATCTTATTGTTCCTGCGGATAATATGGATTCTCACCAGTTAAATGATCTGTTACATCTTCGATATCGCCGATCTCTGGGAATACTTCTCTGAAGTGTCTTTCGACTCCCATCATCATTGTTAATTTTGAAGATGCACAACCGTGACAGCCGCCGCCCATTATCAGCTTAAGCGAATTATCATTTTCACTGAACTCATGAATGGAGATATTTCCTCCATGCATCTCAAGACCTGGATTTATATCTTCATCTATAATCTTCTGAACATCAGCCCTTATCATTTTTGGTCCTGTAGTCTTTAATTGCTGCCTTAATTGCATCTTCCGCTAAAACAGAACAATGTATCTTTACGGGCGGTAAGCTAAGCTCTTTTGCGATATCTGAATTGCTAATAGCTTCTGCCTCACCCATGTGTTTTCCCATGACCATTGTTGTGATCAAGGAGCTAGATGCAATTGCAGAGCCGCATCCAAAGGTCTTGAATTTTGCATCCTCGATGATGCCGTTGTCATTGATCTTGAGTTGTAGTTTCATTACATCGCCGCATGCTGGCGCGCCCACCATACCAGTACCCACTGATGGGTCGTTTTTGTCCAAGCTTCCCATGTTACGTGGGTTTTCCATGTGATCTAAAACTTTATCTGAATATGTCATCTACTGTCCTTGCTTAAGTACAATATTCTTATTTAAATATATAATATATCTACTACTTGTATGGTAGACCCGGCGGGAGTCGAATTAAAATTATTCTAAACCATCTCGAGACAGCTTAGTTTTGTTACTCAGTGTAAATCCCTTGTGCTCGCCCCAGTCTTCACAGATCTCTGACTCATCCCACTCAACTTCATCGCCACATTCCCAACCAAGTTGGCCTATTAGTTTTTGAGGTAGTTCAACAAACAATTCACCGTTGGGCAACTCTTGGACTTTTGTGACATAATGGTCATTATTATGTACATTGGCATCATCTTTGGTCATGTTTTGCTCCTCATCATTTTCAAGCGCATATCCCTTCAGGCTCACTTCTAGTTTTATACCGCCCAGCTTTTTTGACTGGGTGTATCCAGAGAAATGCTCGCGGAGAAGATGTATTAGAGTCTTGGCCTCTCCCCATTCTGTCATGGTTTCCTCATACACTGTTGTTATGAAATGACCTTCTTCATACTCTGAACCAGAGAAAACGATCCAACCGTTGTCTGCTCGTCTGATGATAATGTCTGTGTCTTTAATTTCAGGTTTCATTTCTCTATCCTTATCAAGTAGTTTCTAATACTTTTCGGAGTCTCGCTCTCATCCTACCCTCATCATAGTCGAGAGTCTCGCAAAAACACTCGGCGACGATCTCTTTGATGAGCCTGTCATACAATCGCTCATCTTCGTCGTCGAGGATGTCCTCTTCAACTCTTTCTGGTGTATTGCCGCCACTGCAATCTTCACACATTACAACACCTGAAAGTTGTTCTGTTTTGAGGGTATGCCTCTCC
>JACKQG010004262.1_pt1 | contig 16702 bp, 19 predicted proteins | sample 8237621 | NCBI WGS metagenome assembly JACKQG01 (sample SAMN15677084, study PRJNA649215) | marine metagenome | biome: marine; feature: Black Sea; material: saline water; isolation source: suspended particulate matter (SPM) from the Black Sea western gyre | collected 2013-06-09/2013-06-10 | depth...
GAGCCGGCGAAGGGACTCGAACCCCCGACCTGCTGATTACAAATCAGCTGCTCTACCAACTGAGCTACGCCAGCTCAGCAAATAAAAAACCCCCATATTACACTTTGACTTCCAAAGTTTCAATATAAATTGGAGGTTTTCAGCTATTTCGTTCAGATTAACAGGATGTATTGCCGCGAAAGGGTGATATTGTAACGCACTATAGCATGGCCGACTGTCTTTTAATAGAAAAAAACATCGCCCCTGCATCATTAAGCGAAGAATTCTAACACCGAAAATTCCTAAATACCAGATTTATTTCTTTCTCGTCCAGTTTTCCAAAAAAAATGATTTTCCACCCACCAACTCCTACCCAAACCAATTATTTTTAAAACTGACTCCTGCCAGAACCCTGTCTAGCTATTTTCTTCCCACGTTTCTGGGGCAATTTTTTCAGGTACTCCTTATCCTGCAATTCTTCTGTCGTCTGGAGTTTGGTTTTGCAGAAATGGGCCGTATAGCGAAAATTATAATAGTCGACTGAATTCTGTGCATCCTGGAAGGAAACAATATAAGGGACTATTAAGGGAAAAGAGACTAAATAAATCCATGCCTTACGTGTCTCACCCGTATACCATTGCCCACCTCCTGGAATCAACGAGTACAGCATGGCAATATCCCGGTCAAAAAACTCGTATTCCTTGTCACAACCCTCTTGAATCAAGGCCTCCATTTCCATTTCCATAGCCGGGGTTATCTGCTTGAAACGCAAAGGCGAATTCCCCCCACCTTTGATCCCACAGGCAAAAAGAAAAAACACCATCCCCACTACCAAAATGAATTTAATCAATCCCGGCATACGCTTCCAAATCAAATAATTCTTTTTATATCAATGAATTATACGGAAATATCTATTCCTCGTCAAGCTTTGGCTAAAAAACAAGCTTAATCTGGAAGCTGACCCGGCGAAAGCGTATCGGGTTTTCCATCCACCCTGTAAAAGTCCACTTCACGGCGATGAGGTTCGAAGGGCACGTCCCACCAAGGCCCTGAATAAGAAGGAGAAACGCGAAATCCAATTAAATCCGCCTTTTGTCCGGAAGCCAGCGTGCCGCACTGCAACCCCAAGGCTTCTGCACCTTTGCAGGTCGCCATGGCGAGTATTTCCTTTCGGCTGACATCAGGCAAAAGTTTATCTGCCATACGCAACTCATCCAAAAAATTAAGAGAATTGCTGCTGGCTAGTGAATCGGTTCCGAGAGCCACGGTTACTCCCCGATCCAGCAATGTGCGAACCGGCATCAATTGTGTCCGTCCAAACCACTCGGTGCTTTGCGGGCAAAAAACAGCGCTGACGTTATTCTCTTCCATAATATCCAGATCATCTGAAATAAAATTGCAATGCACCGCAATCAGGCGATGCAAAATCCCGAGAGAAGCAAGATATTGCATCGGTGTTTTATAGGGAGCTTGCCATCGAGAATCCCAGGCAGACCTTTCTTTTAACAATTCTTCCAATGAATTGTCCCCGATCACAAGAAACCTGGACTCTTCTTTAGTTTCCGCAACATGGCAGGAAAGCGGACAATGATATTTCTCCGCCAGCAGAGCAAGGTGCCGAAACAGATCGGGAGAAACAGAATAAGGCGCATGTGGGGCCAAACCCAGTTGGCAAAGCGGAGAGACACATTCGCGCTTTAAAATCTCTTCCAGGTTATTGCGTATTGTTGTTGCTTTCTCGGAAAGAAATCCAATTGCCTCTAAGAACAGCACCGACCGAAAACCCAATGCTCCGATCACTGGCAACAGTTCAGGCTCGGCAACATAATCTCCCAGCGCGGTCACACCAGAACGTCTCATCACTTCCGCACCAGAACAAATTGCCCGAATTCGGCTTTCGTCATCAAGATCGGAATTTAAAGGGATCAACGCACGAATCCAATCTGCGAATGAATCAGAGGGGGAAAGTTTTTTTTCAAGGGCGGTCAAACTGATGTGGCTATGCGCGTTAATAAACCCCGGCATGAGCAGGCAGTCAGAGAGATCGGCATCATAATTGCCCGATTGCGTTGTTGCAATCTCGACAATGTTTCCCGCATCAATAATCAGTTCACCATTTTCAACGGGGTCTCCGCACATTGTCAGCAAAGCCCGGAATTTTATTTTCATGGTCTCGCCTTCAACAAAGTGTGGAATCCTTGTACTGCTGGTATGCAGGCCCCAATTGTTGCAACAAAACTTCTTCTTCAGCTTTGGCTCGAAAGATATTTAATGGAATCACCACCACAAACACATAAACCAGACAGGGCACAGAACCGCAGGCCACAAACAATCCGGTCAACGTCAAAACGATCCCTATATAAACCGGGTGGCGAAAAACCCGGTAAACCCCCTTGGTGACTAACTGGTCTGTTCCCGGTAGAACAGCGAGCGAAGAACCCAGCGACCACATTGCGACCATCCATAAAAGAACGCCCACGGCACCCACGGACAACCCCGCATAAACCAAGCCGCGATACCCGAAGCCAAAATTTTTCGGGCCCATATAAGCAAACACCAAAGGAAACAGGTAAAGCATCGGAACCAGAATGTTCAACACGAGCCGCTGATTTGAGTTGAGGGATTTAAAGTCAATCATAGAAAATTTTTCAACCGGTGCGCCACGGGAGGGGAGGAAGGAGGCTCGGCGCAGACTCAACACTCTGTACTCGCAAAGAAACCTTTCGCACTTCAGATTACCAAGCCTCAAACAATTGAAAAGTTACATGGGTTGGGTCATCAACAAAAAAATTCTCAGGAATGTTTAGTTTTTAACTTTTCGAGCCTTGGCCTCATTGCTAACAATCCAATCGGAAAACTTTTCCAAGTTCACAGCATAAAATTCTTTACCACTTCCAGGTTTCCATTAAAATAGTTGATGGTTTCACCCTTATCGCTCCGACAACTGCATCGTTTTCATCCAGAATAATTTCTTCTATATAGGATAGAGCTTTAAAATAGTTTTTCATTTTCATCTCTTTTTTTATTAAATTTAGAATCACCTAAATTACCCAAACATTATAAATCAAACACGATTGCTAATGCCGCTTTAATGTGGGCCAGATACCGCCTCTCTAACATCCCCTGTTTCCCGCTAATCCGCGACACATCAACCGCTCGGAGTTGTTTCAAGTTAACATGTCGATTCTTATCCAGCCCATTGGCCTTGCTGGGTTTCAGGCTAACAACAAATGGCCAGTCCTTATAACCCGGCAGAATAGGAGCAACGATCACTGTACGGGAACCTTGATTTACCACATCGTCTTGAAGGATGACGCAAGGCCGTTTCTTTTGGGTCTCCGCTCCGCGCGTGGGATTTAAATCAATCCAATGGATTTCAAGTTGTCGATAGGATGTCATGGCTCCAGCCCATCGGCGAGCGTCTGATCCCATGCGCCCAGTTCTTCCTGACACACTGCGTCATCAGCTTCCTCCCTATTGGCTTTCAAGATAGCTTTTTTTAAAGCGCGTCGCTTTTCATCCAACAAAAGCTGATTCACAAAAGCACTTTTATTTTCGCCTCCCGCCTGCTTCAGAAAATCAAAAGCAGTGTCTTGCAAGGTCACTGTGGTACGGTTAGTCATGATCCACACTCCTTTCATCATACCCTAAAATCATACCATTATATCACACCAGCTAGTATGATTAAAGTGCTAAGCGAGCAATCCCCCTTTTATTGAACCGAGACAAATAGTTACTCGCCAAATAAAGCTATTGCTCATTGGCCCCACGCCGAGCGGCCGAACAGTTGTTTATTAAAGGTTTCGCGTCCCTCGAGAATTTCAAGTTCGATCACCACCTTGAAAAATGGCAAGCTGGGTTCCATGTCCTTGAGTTTCACTGCATCTTTTTCCGGGAGCAGAATAAACCGGGCACCCTCTTTCACCGCACGGGCTTCCAATTCTTTAATGTCCTGCAAGGTGTAAGAATGATGATCGGGAAAGGCCTTGAAAAATTTTGGTTGAATCTGCGAGTCCAGCAAAATCTGTCTGAATCCCTCCGGTTGGGCGATTCCACAAAACGCGGCAACCGGTTCATTCTTTAACATTTCCGCATCCAACACTTCTTCGTCATCCATGCGAATTACGGAATCCAGGCGAAGGTGCGTTTTGATCTGGGGAACCGAACCTAAAAGGCGCGGGTCAAAATTAATGGCCCCGCCGGAATAACGGGTGAAGCAGACCATATCTGCTCTTCGTGTTTCTCTTGCCGGTTCACGCAATTCCCCCGCTGGAAACAGATGACCGTTGCCCAACGGTCTGGAGTGGTCAAAAAGCAGGATATCCAGATCGCGCTTTAAAGCCAAGTGCTGGAACCCGTCATCCAGAATCAGAGTATCAACGTCAAAATGTTCGAGTGCATACCGCCCTGTCTGATAACGGTCCGGCCCGGTTAAAACCGGGACATTTTTGAGTTTTTCTGCCATCATGACCGCTTCATCACCCACCCATTCCGGGGAAAGAAGCGTCTGCTTTCCATCGCAGACCACATTGACCGGGTTGCCGGATTTCCCGCCATAACCCCGGCTGAGAATGGCGGGTTTGAGTCCATTACCTCTGAGAGTTTCGGCAATCATCATAACAAAGGGTGTTTTTCCTGTTCCACCCAACGTCAGATTGCCAACACTGATCACCCGGCAGTTGAGTTTGCGACTGGGGAACACTCCCCAGCTGTAGGCCCAAAGGCGAAAATAGTGGCCCAGCAAATAAACAAGGGAAATTAACCGCAAGATCGCAAAAACCGGAAACCAGTACCATTTGCGATCGGGCGATATAATTTTATAAAAAATTTCGGACATGTTTTTTCAGTCAGGTTTTAATGGACATCTCTAATAATCAATACTTTGAATTCTAAAAATGCGCAATTTTTAGAGGCCCTCAAATGTTTTAGGAGTATACTCCCAGCTTATGGATTTTTTGTATTATATTCTGACAGGAGGGCTACTGCTTTTAGCTGCTCCTTTTCTTGTTTTGCGAGCGCTGATCTCTTCCTCTTTCCGCGATGAAATGAAGGGGAGAATGGAGGGAGCCAACTCGCTGCCTGAGCTGAAAGACACGTTGTGGATTCACGCCTCATCGGTGGGAGAGGTCCGTCTGGCTAAAATTCTCATTGCAGGTCTTATACGCGAAGGGGAGTCCCGTCCGATTGCTCTGTCCACTTTCACCCCTACCGGCTATGCGCTGGCTCAGGAAGAAAAACTTCCTAACGTATTTAGACTTCCGCTCGACTTCCCCTTTTGGCTGAATCCGGTCTTTGATCGTTTACAGCCTTCAAAACTGGTGCTGATTGAGGCGGAATTATGGCCTGCTTTGCTTCGTCAATGTAAACACCGAACCATTCCCGTTATCCAGGTGAACGGAAGGGTCTCGGAAAAATCGGTTCTGCGCTATGGAAAATTCCCGGCCTTTTTGTTATGGATGACTGAATCGATCAAGCAGTTTTCAATGCGCTCCCAAACCGATGCAGACCGGTTTTTGCAGTTAGGCGTAGAAAAAGAAAAGGTCCTCGTCACGGGGAACATAAAATTCGATGTGACCTCTGTTCAGACAGAGGACACGTTTCACCCAGAATGGAAGACCGATTCCTTAATCGCGGTTTTTGGTTCCACCCGCCCTGGGGAAGAAGGCCCAATCATGGAAGCATTGGTTAAACTGCAAAAAGAGTTCCCCAACCTGATCGGAGTGATTGCCCCCAGGCATATGGAAAGATGTCGGGAAGTCGAAGACTTGATCCGTGAATTCGAAGTGAATTATGCCCTTCTCTCCAATCAGGATGACCTGAAAAACTGGACAGACGCCGTCTTGCTGGTGGACAGTCTGGGAAAGCTCAATGCCTTTTACAAAAGTGCCGCCGTAGCCTATGTCGGCGGTGGGTTCAATCCACGGTTTGGCGGTCATAATATTCTTGAACCGGCGGCATTGGGAAAACCTGTTCTGTTCGGCAAATTCATGAATAATTTTGAAGAAGAAGCAAAACTTCTCAAGCAATCCGGGGGCGGACTGCAACTGCAGAATATAGAAGAACTCTACGATGTTTTAAAACGGTTGCTGATGAACCCAGACGAATGCCAGAAGCTGGGCCAGTCTGCGGGAAAAACAGTCAAGGCCAACAGCGGCGCTTTAAGAAGAAATATTGAGATCATCCGCTCAACATAGGCGAAGCCTCATACTAATGGGACACCCGTTTGATGATTAATCTTTATCACTTTCTATCCCTTTTCATTGCAATCCTTCTGGTCCCCCTGTTTTCACTCACAACCTTGTTCTCAAAACATAAGTGGAAAGGACTGACCCATCATTTCGGGTGGGTTCCGAAAAACCCAGGCAAAAAAACCCTCTGGGTACATGCCCTTTCAATGGGAGAGGTCATGGCTACCACGCCGATTCTCAAACGCGTGCGTGAGCAGAACCCCGAACTCACTATTGCGCTCTCTGTTACTACCGACTCGGGCTATGCAGCAGCTCTCAAGATGAACATCGCCGACAGCGTATTTTTTCATCCGCTGGATTGCCTGCCATTCACTCAACTGGCTTTAAGCCGGATCAATCCAGACCTTTATGTCGTCACCGATACCGGATTCTGGCCCGGCTTGATCGATCTGCTACACAGAAAAAACATTCCTGCTCTTTTATTCAATGGCCGCATCTCTGAGCGATCCGCCCGACGCTATCTCCTGGCTGGCTCCCTTTTTAAAGAAACCTTTCAGAAATTTCATCGGCTCGGCATGCAAAATAGCAACGGAGAAAAAGCCGCATTGATGCTGGGTGTGGATCAAGAACGCATTGCGGTGATGGGTGACCCCAAATTTGACGCGCAGCAACTGCTGACCAATGAGGAGAAAGAACAGTTACGAGAAACTTTCAAGCTGGAGGCCGACACAACCGTATGGATAGCAGGTAGCACTCATGCTGGGGAGGAAGAAATAATTCTGGATGCACACCAGCAATTGATGGTCGAGCATCCCCATCTGATTTTGATTCTTGCACCACGGAGAATTGAACGGATAGGCGAAGTGGCCACGCTACTTAAAGAGAAAAACATTTCTTTCTCCCTTCGATCATCTCTGGAGCCTGCAACAACTGTTTCGGTCATCCTTCTGGACACCATGGGTGAATTGGCCCAGGTTTATTCGTTGGGACAGGTGGCATTCGTTGGCAAAAGCCTTATAAAGCCAGGGGGCGGACACAGCCTGATCGAACCACTGTCTTATGGCCTGCCAGTCATGCACGGCCCTTTTATTGAGAATATCAGCCATGTCGTAGGCAAAGCACATGAACTGGCTTTGCCGGTACATAATGCTAAAGATATAAAAGAAAAAGTGCAGACCCTGCTGGAAAATGAAAGTCTACGCCAGAAGCTCCAGGAAAAAGCCCATTCCTTCATCACGGAACAACAAGGCGCCTCTAAAAAAATGGCTGATACCATCACCGAATTCCTGGGCTAAAGTTATCTACAAAACCATGCTTCAACCTTCCGGCAGAAAAAACTACTCATCAATTCTATTTTTAGCCTGGCTGAATATTTTTTTAGTTTTCTCAAGTGCCTGGGCAGAGGAAGACGACAAAAGTTATATCCAACCTCTGAATGAAGTTTTTCAAACCGAAACCATCTATCCGCAGGAAAAGAGAGAAGTTCAACTGCAACTGTCTCCCGCCTTCAATGAAGGAGATAAACGCGACCTCATGCAAATGCCAATTTCCATCGAATACGGAATTACCGACTTCTGGCAATTCGGGGTGGCAGGGGTCACTCATGCCAACAGAAACCCGGACAGCGGCCCGACAACACGCGGGGTCGGGGAAGCCATTTTTATATCCAATTGCCCATTGCGGAAAATTCTTAGGGGATTACTGTTTTACTTTTTCCGCAACCGACCCGTGATTATTCTCTAGTCATATTGCTGACGAAATAAATGGACAGGGTGGCGATCAAAAAAGCCGGGACCAGTTCATAAATCAAGGCTTCGGAAAGGCCCGTGGCTTTCCAGATAAGCGTTGTTAAAAACCCGGTCAACATTCCTGCCAGGGCCCCTTGCCGGGTTACTTTTTTCGAGTACAGGGTAAATAAAATTAGCGGACCAAAACTCGCCCCCAGCCCTGACCAGGCAAACAACACGAACCAGAAGATGACCCGTGTCTCACCCAGCGCAATCAGCATCGCCCCCAGCCCCAACACCAGCACCGTTACCCGGCTAACCAGAAGAACCCTCTCATGCGAAAAATTTTTCTTAAGCATTTTGGAAAAAACATCGTGCGCAATGGCCGAGGCGGCAACCAGAATCTGTGCCGACACCGTGGACATGATGGCGGCCAATACCCCTGTCAAGACCACCGCCGTTAACAAGGTTGGCAGTAATTGTTCCGCCGCTTTGGGGAAAAGGTGTTCAGGGTCTTCCAGCCCCGGAAACAGAGCCTGACCACAAATACCCAACAGGATGGATGATGAATAAACCATCAGGCCCCAGCCTAAAGCGATCCACGTTCCCTTTTCGATGGTCTCTGTATTTTTCGCCGCCATGTATCGAGTGATGACATGCGGTTGGCCTGGGTAGCCGAGCCCGATCCCCAGCAGACCCACCATGGAACCCAAAAATGCCGCTGCAGATTTTCCTCCCATCCACTGCAAGGTTTCGGGAGACGATTTCCCCACTTCCGCTAGCATCCCGGAAAAACCACCCAGACTGGCCAACGCCACCAGCGAAAGAATGACCAGTCCCACTACCATGATAATTCCCTGGGCAAAATCGGTCCAGGCCACGGCACGCACTCCTCCCATCATGGTATAAACCAGCACTATCGCCCCACCCACGGAAATACTAATGATATGAGGAATTCCAAAGATAGCGTCAAAGGTTTTTCCGATAGCGGTGAACTGCGCTGCCACATAAGCCATCATGCAGGAAAAAATGATCACAACCGAAACCATGCGCAGGATATGGCTCTTGTCATCAAAGTGGTTTTCAAAATAATCGGGAAGGGTGATCGCCCGATTCTCTTCAGAATGTTTACGCAGTTTCTCGGCAATGAATAACCAGTTAATCAGATAGCCCAGCAGGCAACCGGGCATGAACCATATTGCCGACAAGCCTTCCTTATAAGCCAGGCCCACGGTTCCCAACACTGCCCAGGCACTTTCAGAACTGGCGGTGGAAGAAATGGCTGTCACCCAGGCTTTCAATGATCGGTCAGCGAGAAAAAAATCCAGCGGGGATCGGGTCATCCGCGCCGTCCACACGCCAATGCCCAGCATGGCCAGTACATAAATAATAAAAACAACCGCAATAGTTCCTGAAAGTTCTGTCATATCATTAGGCTTAAGCCAACGCGAAATGGCCTTCGTTTACTCGCAAATGTTTTGTCCCCGGCTTTATGCTAAAATTTGTACTCTTAAATTTGATTCAACCTTTTTCTATGGATAATGCTCAATCTATGAACCCCTACGAACCCAATTCCATCGAAGCCAAATGGCAGGCTTACTGGGAAGAACAGAAATCTTTTAAAGTCGAGTTATACTCTTCCAAAAAAAAATATTACCTGCTGGAAATGTTTCCCTATCCGTCAGGGAGAATCCACATGGGCCATGTGCGCAACTACACCATCGGTGATGCGTTGGCCCGGTTCAAACGAATGCAAGGCTATAACGTCATGCACCCGTTGGGCTGGGACGCATTTGGGATGCCAGCAGAAAACGCCGCCATTAAAAATAAGACCCACCCCGCCGAGTGGACATTTGAAAATATCCGCACTATGCGAAAGCAGATTAAGGCGTTGGGACTCAGCTACGACTGGGACCGAGAAATCGCCACCTGCCATCCCGGCTATTATAAATGGAATCAATGGTTTTTTCTGAAGTTCCTGGAAAAAGGCATCGCCTACCGAAAAAACTCCACCATCAACTGGTGCGAAGACTGCCATACGGTGCTCGCCAACGAGCAGGTTGTGGACGGCTGTTGCTGGAGATGCGATAACGAAGTCCTGCAAAAACAGCAGGAAGGCTGGTTCTTCAAAATCACCGACTATGCCGATCGGCTTCTGGAAGGTTGCAAAACCCTTGCAGGAAAATGGCCGGAACAGGTGCTGACCATGCAGACCAACTGGATCGGCAAAAGTTTTGGTGCGGAAGTGGACTTTAAAATTCAGGAGAGCAACGAGGTCATTAAAGTGTTCACCACCCGTCCCGATACCTTATACGGTGCCATGTTCATGGTGCTGGCTCCCGAACACCCGCTCACCGAAAAACTTTCGCGCGGAACCGGGCAGGAAAAAGCCATTGACGCTTTTGTGAAAAAGGTAAAACTTCAAGACACCATAGCCCGGACCAGCGAAGGCGGCGAAAAGGAAGGCGTGTTCACCGGCGCTTATGCTGTGAATCCTTTAACCGGAGAAACCATTCCGGTATGGACGGCCAACTTTGTTCTCATGGATTATGGCACCGGCGCGATCATGTCTGTCCCCGCTCACGACCAGAGAGATCTGGATTTTGCCCGCAAATATAATTTACCGGTCCGGGTGGTCATCCAACCTGAATCTGGCCCGGTAGATGCAGACACTCAAGCATTCACAGCGGATGGTGCCATGGTGAACTCCGCTTCTTTCAATGGACTGATCGGCCAGGAGGCCCGCCGAGCCGTTTGCCAGTATCTGGAAAAAGAAGGCATTGGAAAAGCCACGATCAATTACCGGCTGCGCGATTGGGGAGTCTCCCGGCAACGTTATTGGGGAACACCCATTCCGGTCATTCATTGTTCAGCTTGCGGCATCGTACCTGTCCCTGAAAATCAACTGCCGGTCGAATTGCCTCTCGACGCCCAATTGGGGGAAAATGGTCAGTCTCCTTTACACACCTTGGAGTCTTTCTATAAAGCATCCTGCCCAAAATGCGGAGCCGATGCGCGCCGCGATACCGACACACTCGATACTTTTCTTTGCTCTTCCTGGTATTTTGACCGCTACACGTCACCCCGAATGGAAGAAGCACCTTTCAGCAAGGAGAATAGCAATTACTGGATGCCGGTCGATCAATATGTCGGTGGTATTGAACACGCCATTTTGCATCTTCTTTATTCCCGGTTCTTCAATCTTGTGCTGAACGATCTTGGATTGACCCAGGCTCTGGAACCTTTTGATCACCTGCTGACACAGGGCATGGTCATTAAGGATGGTGCCAAAATGTCCAAGTCCAAAGGCAATGTCGTGGACCCGGACGAAATCATCAGCAACTACGGTGCCGATACGGCCCGAGTCTTCATTCTGTTCGCCGCCCCACCTGTGAAAGACCTGGAATGGAGCGATCAGGGTGTGGAAGGATGCTCACGGTTTTTAAAAAGAGTGTGGCGGATTTTTAGTGAATTCATCGAAGAAACCAAAACCGTAACATTGCCGGGGGAATCTTTCACGACCGCCGTCCCCGAAATCAAAGCTCTTCGGAGAATGACCCATATCACCATAAGGCGAGTGACCGATGATATTGAAACCAGGATGCAATTCAATACCGCGATTGCCGCTATTATGGAATTGGTCAACCATCTCTTCAGCTTCAAGGAGTGGTGGGAAAACAACCGGGATGAAACAGCGCGGATGGCCCTACGAGAAGCTCTGGAAACATTAATACTGACATTGTCACCTTTCGCTCCACATATTGCCGAGGAAATGGCGTCAGAAATGGGGCTTACGAAAACTCTGGGTCAGTGGGCCTGGCCTCAATATAAAAAGGGTTTGACACAAACTGATGAAGTCTTGATCGTCCTTCAGGTCAATGGTAAGGTGAGACAGAAAATTTCTGTTGCGTCCGGCATCAGCGATGACGATTTAAAAATCCGGTCTCTGGAAGATCCCAAAATCCAGGAATGGACCCGGGACAAAGAAATTAAAAAAGTTATCGTCATTCCAGGAAAACTTGTGAACATCGTTGTCCAATGAAACATATTTTTTTTAAATTCTGGATACTGCTGCTCCTTAGTGGGTGCGGGTATAATCTGGTAGGAACGGGTTCAACCCTGCCGGAGCATTTAAAAACTATTTCCATACCCGTGTTCACCAACAACTCTTCCCAGCCGGAAATTCATCGAGAGCTTACAAGTGCCGTCATTGATTCCTTCGTTACAGATGGAAGGATCAAGGTTGTCAAGAAGAGTCAGGCCGACATGGTGATGACGGGAAACCTTTTCTACTATGACTTGAGAACCGTTGCTTTCAGTGCCAATGATTTTGCCGAAGGTTACATTGTAGAGTTGGGTGTGGATGTTGAGGTGATGGATAAAGTGAATAACAAACCCTACTTGAAGCAACATCTAAGAACCAACTGGAACTACAGAGCCACCCCTGATATTGTCGATACAGAATCGGCCCGGTTAGCCGCCCTCAATCAGGCTTATCAAGTATTGGGCAACCGATTAGTGAGCCTGCTCATCAACCAGTTTTAATCTTTCATTCCACTGTGACCCCTGACAATTTAATCCTGAAAATTTCCAAGGGCCAGACAGAACCTTTCTATTTTCTCTACGGCCAGGAAATTTTTTACCACACCGAAGTCCTCCAGGCTCTGATCCAGCAATGGATCACCGATGATAACCGGGACTTCAATCTGGAAAACTTCGATGCCCGGGAAAGCACGGTGAGCCAATGGCTGGGATCTGCCAAAACCCTGTCTTTCCTCGGTGGAATAAAACTGGTGGTTGTACGCAATCTGTACGAGGCCATCCCTCAAGACAAGGAAGCCCAGGCCCTCATTGACTATGCACACTCCCCTGTTCCCGAAGCCTGTCTGGTCATTACCTCTAATAAGGTGGACCGCAAAAGAAAATTATTTAAAACACTGACAGGATTAAAAACTGCAGTCGCCTGCGAAGCTCCAAAAGAAACTGAGCTGACAAACTGGCTGCGGAAGCGGGCTGAGACAGACAATTATTCGCTATCCTCTGATGCCGCACGTTTTCTGGTGAATAGAGTAGGGGCTCGGCCAGGAATTCTGGCAAAGGAATTAGAAAAAACTCTCCTCTATGCAGGAGCGAACAAATCTATTTCAGAGCGGGATGTCGCTGAAGTGGTGGGAGAAAGCAAAATGGAAAATGTTTTTGCTCTCACCGATGCATTGAAAACAAAAAATCCAGAAGCAGCACTCCGTTTGCTCAACAACCAAATTGACCATGGGGAAGAACCCATAAAAATTCTTGGCACTATTGCCTGGCAGTTTCGAATGATTTGGGAAGTAAAACATTATCAGAAAAGAAAACTGCCATCCGGTCAAATTGCAAAGGTCATGGGGGCCAACCCTTATGTGGTTGATAAAGCTTTGCAACACACTAGCCGGTTCAGCACACAACAACTACGCACAGGATATTTGGAGTTGGTCAAAGCCGATAGAAGTTTGAAGTCAACCTCGCAAGACCCCTTAGCGGTGATGCAAACCCTTATCCTCAACCTCTGCCACTAGCCGAGGTATTAGATAAGCTTTATCTGGCTTGAGGGGTTGTGGTGGCTGAAGGAACAATTGCTCTCAGCCTCCCGTGCAAGTAGCTAAGCAGTACGGTTGACCAACCGGGTGAGACTGGAAATTTTTCGGGATGCCGCCCGAGCGTGGAGGATACCTTTACCACCAACCTTGGCGATGACTTTCTCGGCAACCTTTAATTCTTTCTGGGCTTGATCTTTGTTACCGGCCTCAGCTTCAACACGCACCTTTTTGGATAACGTCTTGACCAGGGTACGGTAACCTTTGTTTCTTTCATTTTTCTTCAGGTTCTGCCGATTGCGCTTCAATGCAGATTTATGATTAGCCAAAAACTGCTCCTTTATATTGAGCGTTGAAAACTCGTCACCCCAAACCGGGCGACAAATAATAGCGAATTAGATTTTATACTTTATTCCATCCAGGTTGTCAAGTTCAGCAGAAAAAAACAGGGGGAAAAGCTCTATCTGTCCTCTGAAAGCAAGGACTTGAGATACTCCGTCAATCGCTGGAACTCGGTTTTGAATACTTTATACAGCTGGGGGGCCTGACTCAGATCTTTGTTTCGTCCGGCCCGCTCCAAGTGAAGTGCCGCCTCTTGGACCGGTCCTGCGCAAATATTGGCCGAAGCTCCTTTTAGCGCGTGCGCTCTTTCTTCTACTTCGTGGGCATCCCCTGCTTCCAGAGCAAAAAGAAGTTGCCGGGAATGCTCGGTGGCATCTTCAAAATAGGCCTCTACAATTTCGAGAAAAAGCTCTTCATCATCATCGCAAAGCTCTAAAGCGGCCTGCTTATTCAGAACAGGTTCCTGCTCAGGCGGCATCATCTTGCCCCAGCAAAGCTTTGATTTTCCCCAACAAGCGTTTGATATCAACCGGCTTGGTATCGTAATCATCACAACCGGCCTTGATAGCCTTGTCCCGATCTGGAGTCATGGCATGCGCTGAAAGACCTAAAACTGGGATGGCCTGGGTTTCGGGATCATCTTTCAATGTGCGAACGGCTTCCCATCCATCCATCACCGGCAGACTCATATCCATGAGAATCAGGTCGGGCGATTCGGCGCGGGCCATGTTCACCCCTTCCAGCCCGTCCACAGCAATGAGGACTTCAAAGCCCTTGCGCTCCAAGCGCCGGGACAGCATATCCCGGTTCATTTCATTATCTTCAACAAGAAGGATTTTTGTCATCAAAAGATCCTGATATCCCGCGTGTAATTATAAAATTTCCCAGAATCAGCAAACAGATTATTTAAAAATCATTATAAGAAACTGGCCTGACTTTGTCCTGCCGGGATACATAGTATCCTGCTCGCGAACCTGATTCAAGCCCCATCTAAATATCCAGCTAAGGATTATACGGGAAATCCGGCTTTTGCCGGAGAAGGGAGATAAAACAACCGTCCCACCCTCCTCGAGGGCGTGGTGAGCTTGCTGAAATGTTTTCTAGGGATAAAGTACGATGGGGGACCAGTAAAGGCAGATGATTTTTTTAAATTGTTCCATTTCCTCGAAACCTTCCGGTTTTTTCAAATAGCTGTTAGCGCCATTTTCGTAGGCGTTCTGAATATCTACAGCAGATGAAGACGTGGTCAGTATGATTGTGGGAATCCTTTTTAAGCGCGGGTCGTTCTTGATAATTTTTGCAATCTCCAACCCATTTATCTTGGGCACTCTGATATCCAGAAAAATCAGGTTTGGCTCAGGGTATAGGGTCTCATCCTGATACTCTCCTTTCCTGAACAGATAGTCTATCGCCTGGTCACCATCCTGCACCCACTGTAACGAAGCCTCGGCAGAACAGCTCTTCACAGCATCTGCCACTAAACTATAATCATCGGCATCATCTTCCATCACCAATACCGACACTTTGTTTCTAAGGGTTTTTACCGATTTAATCATCTGCTATGCCTTTCTGGAAGCCTGATATTAAATACCGACCCGCCATCATCCGGAAGATTCCTGACTGTTATCTCCCCTCCATGGCTTACCACGACTTTTTTGCAAATGGAGAGGCCCATACCGGTTCCCTCTATTTGCGGGTTGAGACGCTCAAAAGGCTGAAAAATAATATCGACATGATCATCCCTGATTCCTATACCATTGTCTTCCACAGAAATATTTATAAACCCTTCTTCCATAGTGGATAAAATTTTCACCACAGGAGGCATATTCTTCTTCCTGTATTTGAGCGCATTGGAAATCAGGTTTTGCAGCAACTGAACCATTTGGGTCTTATTGGCTTCAATGACAGGCAACGGCTCACACCGAACCTCACCCTTTGTGGCCATAATCTCGTCCGACAAAACCGCCATAACTTCGGCCATCACATCGTTCAAGTTCACCCTGTCATAAATAACGGAATGACCTGCTAGTCTGGAGTATTCCAAAATATCATCTATCAACAAGCGTAGTGTATTTCCAGCATGCAATATTTTATTCAGCTTTGACTTATCGCCTTCTGCAAAAGAAGTGTCGCTTTCAAGCAATGCCCCTGCAAAGTTTACGATCTTTCTAACCGGAGTTTTTAAATCGTGCGAGGCAATGGTGGCGAAATTTTCCAGATCCTGATTACTTTGTTTCAATTCCCCCAGTTTAGTATTCAGGTAGGCATGCATTTTATGTTGCTCGTCATGAACTTCTTTTAACTCTGCCTTGTCCTGTTCAATCTGCTGAGTATGCTCAAGCAATTCTTGATTAGCCTCCTTCAGTTCTTTCAGCTTTATATTCAAGACTCTTTCAAGTTTTTTCCGGCCTGTGATGTCTTCCCAATTCACCACATAGTATTCCACCTGCCCCGTTTCATCGCGGATTGCATTTATCGTGGACTCTAAGACCACCTCTCCAAATTCAAAATCTACCTGATGAGGAAGAGCCGAGGGGCTTGTTAAAATAGCTTCCACTTTTGCCGAGTTCCTGTGAAATCTATGGATAGGCCCACCCAGGATATCGTCAACACTTATCTGAAACTCACTCCGCAGAGTTGGCTCAAACACTGCTAGAGATTTTCTGGCACAAGTATTCATAAAAACGAGATTAAAGTCCCTATCTGCAATAAAAACATTCACCATTAAACTTTCGGCAAAAGCATGCAAATCTGTAGACACATCAATCAACATGTTAATCACTCTCATCCAATTAAGCTGGGGGCTCTAATCAATTTTTAAATGAGGGAAAACATACAGAGTTATAGTCAAATGTGGTGTATGGGAACATGATCAAGCGGCGTTCCTTTGACG
>JACKQG010000663.1_pt1 | contig 16700 bp, 17 predicted proteins | sample 8237621 | NCBI WGS metagenome assembly JACKQG01 (sample SAMN15677084, study PRJNA649215) | marine metagenome | biome: marine; feature: Black Sea; material: saline water; isolation source: suspended particulate matter (SPM) from the Black Sea western gyre | collected 2013-06-09/2013-06-10 | depth...
GCGCAGGTCACCGTGGTGGGCCGTGAGGGACTTGAACCCCCGACCCCCTGCGCGTCATGCAGGTGCTCTAGCCAACTGAGCTAACGGCCCCGGAGCGCAGCATCGTACCAGTGGCCTCCGAACGGCACACCGGGAACAGATCAGGTGGACGTGTCGGCCCCGAAGGCCCAGGGTCCGCGATCCAAGAAAGCAGCGAGCACCAGAAGCACTCCTCCGGCGGCAACCACGGGCAGGCCGAACCCGACCGAGTACGTGTAGCCGTCGAACGGGTCGAGGCTCAACACATCGGCGATCTCGAGACCTGCGGCAGCCATGACAACCAGCCCTGTGAACGACAAGACCATCTTCAACACGAGGCCCCGCAACCCGGTCCAGAGTGCGCCGGTGGCACCCGCAGCCACCAGCCCAACCACCAGGATCAGGACCGCCGTCACGGCCTGGTCCCAGCCGATCAGGTGGGTGACGAAGCCGCTCTCGTGGGTTTCCAACTGCCATGGCAGGAACGTTCCGATGATCGCCGCGACGACACCACCCGACGACGTCAGGGCAGCCAGCCAGTTGGGCGTGGGCCGCTCACGCGGACGGTGTCTTGGCGTCGAGTCAGGAGGAGCGACAGGTGGTTCGTCGCCGGGGTGGATGGCCCGGATCCCCATTGGCGGGGTGTGGGGCAGGGGCGGTCCAGCGCCGGACTCCGACGATCCGTAACCACCAACCTGGTCAGCCATAGGGCCCCACAGTACCGATCGGCCGGACAGCCCACCTCATGAGCCTCCGACGTACCTGTTGCCACCTGAATGGAGCACCGGGCGGGATTTGAACCCGCGGCTTTACGGCTTTGCAGGCCGTTCCCTTGGTCCGCTCGGGCACCGATGCAGGCTCCCACCGGGGTGGGAACGGGACAAGCGTACAGTCGACCTGAACCGCACCGTCCGCTGAGCGAGTCGCGTAGTGTCACCATGATGAGCGACGACAACTACGAACCCAGCCCCAACGAGTTCATCGCAGGCCACGTTGAGCAGTACCTAACGACAGAGGGCCAAGAAGGCTTTGAGATACAGGGGGCCGGCTGCATCGTGTTGACCACGACCGGTCGCCGAACCGGCAAGGTCAGGCGCACTCCCCTGATCAGGGTCCCCCACGACGACGGCTACCTGGTCGTAGCGTCGCTGGGCGGCGCACCCAAACACCCTGTCTGGTATCTGAACCTGCTGGCCGACCCGGATATCACGATTCAGGACCGGGCCGAGGTGCACGAACTGCGTGCACGAACTGCCACTTCTGAGGAGAAGGCGGCGCTGTGGCCCATCGCCGTTGAACGATGGCCCGACTACGCCAACTACCAGGCTTCAACCGACCGCGACATTCCGGTCGTCATCTGCGAACCCCGCTGACCAACCGGGCAGTTCAGGCTCCCCGCCGCCGAGAGTTGATCACACCGGTGTCGAAGCCGGCCAGGTGGAGGCCGCCGTGGAACCGGGCGTGTTCCACCTTTAGGCAGCGGTCCATCACCACCTCCAGCCCACCGGCCAGTGCACGCTGGGCAGCGTCCACGCTCCACAGGCCGAACTGGGTCCAGAACACGCTGGCCCCCACCTCGACGGCCTCGTCGGCCACGCCGGGTACGTCCTCAAGCCTCCGAAAGACGTCTACGAGGTCAGGCTTCTCAGGCAGGTCGGACAGGCTCGGGTAGGACGGCCTTCCGAGGATCTCGTCGATTGCGGGGTTCACGAAGTAGACGTCGTAATCGGTCGACGAGCTGAGCAGGTAGGTCGCCACGAAGTTGGACGGCCGATCCGGCTTGGCCGACACGCCGACCATGGCAACCGTCCTGACAGACCTCAGGAGCGCAAGCCTCTCTGTGGCCGAGGGTGCCTCCCAGCCCGGAACCTCAGCGCCCACGGAGGTCACGTTGAAGCCCCGGCGAGGGCCTGGTCCAGGTCCCAGCAGATGTCGTCCACGTCCTCGAGGCCAACCGAGAGGCGGACCATGTCCGGTGTTACGCCGCCGGCGACCATGTCCTCGTCGGAGAGTTGCTGGTGGGTGGTGGTGGCCGGATGAATAACGAGGGTCCTGGCATCGCCCACGTTGGCGAGGTGGCTGACCATTGTCAGGCCCTCGATGAAGGCGGCGCCGGCTGCCCTTCCGCCGGCCACGCCGAAGGTGAAGATGGCGCCGGGTCCGTCGGGCAGGTAGCGCTGGGCCAGATCGTGGTACGGAGACGACTCGAGACCGGCGTAGGCGACCCATGAGACCGCCGGATGGTCCTCGAGGAACCGGGCGACCTTGTGTGCGTTGGCAACGTGTTCGTCCATTCGCTGAGGAAGGGTCTCAAGCCCCTGTAGGAGCATGAAGGCGTTGAACGGTGAGAGGGAGGCACCGACATCGCGCAACTGTTCGGCCCGCAGCATCGTGCAGAAGGCATACTCGCCGAAGTTCTCCCAGAACCGCAGGTCGTTGTAGCCGGCCGAGGGTTCGGTCATGCGGGGGAAGCGGCCAGAGCCCCAGTCGAAGCGGCCGGAGTCGACCACCACCCCTCCGATTGAGGTCCCGTGGCCACCGATGAACTTGGTCGCCGAGTGGACGACGATGTCGGCACCGTGTTCCATGGGTCGACACAGGTACGGCGTGGCGAAGGTGGAGTCGACCACCAGAGGCAGGTCGTGGGCATGCGCCACGTCGGCCAGGGCCGCAAGGTCGGCGATGGCTCCGGACGGGTTGCCGATCACCTCGGTGTAGAGGAAACGGGTCTTGTCATCTATCTGGCCTGCGAACGCCTCTGGGTCGTCGCCGTCAACGAAGCGGGCCTCGATGCCGAAGCGGCCGAGGGTGGTGTCAAACATTGCGTGGGTTCCGCCGTAGAGGGCCGACGAGGACACCAGGTTGTCGCCTGTCCCGGCAAGCGATGCCGCTGTCAGGAACTCGGCCGCCTGGCCACTGGCCGTTGCCACCGCTCCGATTCCCCCCTCGAGGCTTGCCATTCGCTCCTCGAAGGCTGCTGTGGTGGGGTTGGAGATACGGGAGTAGATGGTGCCGTACTTCTGGAGGGCGAACAGGTCGGCTGCGTCGGCGGTGTCCTCGAAGACGAAGCTGGTGGACTGGTAGATGGGGACGGCGCGGGCTCCGGTGGTTGGGTCGGGCCCTCCGCCGGCATGCAGCGCACGGGTCCGAAAGCCCCACCTGCGGTCGCTCATGTCTCAGAGCCTACGGAATCCGGCAGCGGTAATATTGCACTTTGTATCTTACCGTCCCTAGTATCACCGACATGAAACGGAAGTTGCTGGCCCCACCCCTGTCCAGCCAACTCGACACGAGCGGTGAGGCGTTCATCCAGAACCGCTCCGACATGCTCGAACAGTTGGCGGTCATCGACGACCTCCTCGACGAAGCAGACGGAGGAGGAGGCCCCGCTGCCATGGACCGCATGCGCTCCCGGGGCAAGATGCCGATCCGTGAACGCATCGCACATGTCCTCGACCCCGACAGCCCCTTCCTCGAGATCAGCCCGCTGGCCGGATACGACTCCGACTACGCGGTCGGCGGCGGGTTCGTGATGGGCATCGGCGTGATCGCCGGAACCGAGTGCATGATCCTGGGCAACGACCCAACCGTTCTGGGTGGCGCAATCACCCCCTACATGGGCAAGAAGTGGATGCGGGCCATTGAGATCGCCCGAGACAACCGGATGCCGTATGTCAGCTTCGTGGAGTCAGCCGGCGCTGACCTGCGGATCCCCACCGGCGACGGAGGCTCGCGACTCAGGGTCCAGACCGAGCACTTCGCCGAGACCGGCGGCTTCTTCTACGAGATGATCGAACTCTCCAAGCTGGGCATACCGACGGTCTGCATCGTGTTCGGCTCATCCACCGCAGGCGGCGCCTACCAACCCGGAATGTCTGACTACAACATCTTCATCAAAGAGCGCTCAAAGGTGTTCCTTGCCGGGCCGCCCCTGGTCAAGATGGCAACCGGCGAGGAGTCAGACGACGAGACCCTCGGCGGTGGCCAGATGCACGCCGAGAGCTCGGGCCTCGCCGACTACCTGGCCGAGGACGAGATGGACGCAATCCGGATCTGCAGGGAGGTTGTCTCCCACCTGGACTGGGCGAAAGAGGGGCCCGGCCCGACGCTCGTTTCCGAAGAACCCGTTCACGACGCCGAGGACCTGCTCGGCCTTGTCAGCCGCGACCTGCGCCAGCCCGTTGACATAAGAGAGGTCATTGCCAGGGTTGCAGACGGCTCCAGATTCGAGGAGTTCAAGCCCCGCTACGGCCCAACCATGGTGTGCGGCTGGTCCTCGATCCACGGTTACCCGATCGGAGTTCTCGGCAACAACGGGGTCATACACCCGGAGGCTGCCGAAAAGGCCGCCCACTTCATCCAGCTCTGCAACCGTCAGGACACCCCCCTGCTCTTTCTGCAGAACATCACCGGCTACATGGTCGGACGTGACGCAGAAGCCGACGGGATCATCAAGAAAGGCTCGCAGATGATCAACGCCGTCACCAACTCCACGGTCCCCCACCTGACGGTGATCATCGGATCCTCCTACGGTGCCGGCACCTACGGCATGTCGGGGCGCGGCTACCGAAACCGGTTCACCTTCTTGTGGCCCACGGCCAAGATCGCAGTAATGGGGCCCAAGCAGATTGCCGGCGTCATGTCCCAGGTGCGCCGAGCCCGGGCCGCCCGCAAGGGCGAGGACTTCGACGAGGCCGCCGACGCCGAGATCGTGAGAATGGTGGAGGAGATCCAAGAAGCCGGCTCTCTGGCGCTCGTGGCCACAGGCGCCGTCAGCGACGACGGAATCATCGATCCCCGCGACACGAGGACCGTGCTGGCCCTGTGCCTCTCAGCCGTGCGCAACAGGGCGATCGAGGGCGCCCGTGCATACGGGGTGTTCCGGCTGTGACGATCACCTCGCTGCTCGTAGCCAACCGTGGCGAGATCGCCCGCAGGGTCTTCCGCACCGCTCGCTCCATGGGCATCCGTTGCGTCGCCGTGTACGTGGATTCTGACTCGGATGCACCCTTTGTGGCCGATGCAGACGAATCGGTCCATCTGGCGGGCGGATACCTCGATGGCCCAGAGATCATCGCAGCGGCGCTCACCACAGGCGCCGATGCGATTCATCCCGGCTACGGATTCCTCGCCGAGAACGCCGGGTTCGCCACCGCTGTCGAGAAGGCCGGCCTCGTCTGGGTGGGCCCGTCACCACACGTGATCGAGACCATGGGTGACAAGCTGACCGCCAAGCAGGCCGCCACCGCAGCAGGGGTGCCGATCCTTCCCTCGAGCGACGACCCGACCCTCGCCGGCGAGGTCGGGTTCCCGCTGCTCGTAAAGGCAGCTGCCGGAGGCGGCGGCAAGGGAATGCACCTCGTTGAGGATCCCGACAGCCTCGCCGAGGCCGTCGCCTCGGCACAGCGGGAGGCCGCCGGCGCCTTCGGTGATGATCGGGTCTTCCTGGAGCGCTGGCTCCCCCGGTCACGGCACGTTGAAATCCAGATCCTCGGCGATTCGCACGGCAACCTCGTCCACCTCGGCGAACGCGAGTGTTCCATTCAGCGCCGCCACCAGAAGATCATCGAGGAGTCGCCGTCGCCTGCCGTCGACGACACCCTCCGTGCGGCGATGGGCGAGGCTGCCCTGAGCCTGGCTGGCGGCATCGGGTACAGCTCCGCCGGAACCGTCGAGTTCCTCCTGGACGACGACACGGGAGGGTTCTTCTTTCTCGAGGTAAATACCCGCCTCCAGGTCGAGCACCCCGTCACCGAGGAGGTCACGGGCATAGACCTCGTTCGGGAACAGATCAGGATTGCCGCCGGCGAACCCCTCGGCTACCGCCAGGACGACGTCACCACGACCGGACACGCTGTCGAGGCACGGCTCTACGCGGAGAACCCGTCTGCCGGCTTCCTTCCCGCCACCGGAACCCTCGCCGCCTTCGAGGCCGCAGCCACGCCAGAGGTCAGGTGGGACTCCGGGGTCGAGACCGGATCACACGTCGGCGTCGAGTTTGACCCAATGCTGGCCAAGGTCATCGCGCACGGGCCGACCCGCACTGAGGCTGTGGGACGTCTGGCTCTCGCTCTCGAGAGGCTCCACCTGGCCGGTCTCACAACCAACCGGGACTTTCTGGCAGCGACGCTCCGCCACCCCGGCTTTCTCTCAGGCGACACGACCACCGACTTCATCCAACGTCTCTCTCCCGCCACCGAACTGGAGCCCGACGAGGGTGAGTTGACACGGGCATCCATCACGGCCGCCATGTGGCTACAGGAACAGAACCGTGCGCATGCCATGGTGCTGGAGGGAATCCCCAGCGGTTGGCGCAACGCCCGACTGCCCGACCAGCAGGTGACGCTGGGCCACGGCGACACAAGAATCGAGGTCACCTACAGTTCCCGCCGAGACGGAGGCTTCAGGGTCAACGGGGAAATCGAGGCCCGGGTTCACAGCTGGTCTCCGGACGGGATCGACCTTGAGGTTGACGGCCGCCGGTCTGCGAGCCGTGTCACCGGCACAGACGACAAGGTATTCGTGCAGGTCTCCCGGGGCACGGTCGGGTTCGATGTCATTCCCCGGTTCGTTCTGCCGGGGAGCGAGGAACCTTCCGGTGGCCTTATCGCACCCATGCCCGGAGTCGTTCTAGACGTCCGCGTGGCCGCCGGCGACACGGTCACGACAGGACAGACCCTGGTTGTGTTGGAGGCCATGAAGATGGAACACCACATGAACGCACCGTTTGACGGTCAGGTCTCAGACGTGCTGGTCGTTCCGGGCCAACAGGTCGACAGCGGGGTCGTGTTGCTGGTTGTGGACCCCCTCGAAGCGGTCGAAGGAGACGCCTAATGACCGAGCCGGCCCGCATAGCCAACTGTTCGGGCTTCTACGGCGATCGCATCTCGGCCGCCTCTGAGATGGTCGACGGTGGCGACATCGACTTCCTGACCGGCGACTGGTTGGCCGAGTTGACCATGTTGATCCTTGCGAGGACCCAGGCCAAGCGACCGGGTGGCGGCTATGCCCGCACGTTCGTGACCCAGATGGAACAGGTCATGGGTTCATGCCTCGACCGCGGAATCAGGGTTGTGTCCAACGCCGGCGGCCTCGACCCCGACAGTTGCGCCGAAGCCGTGGCAGAGGTGGCCGACAAACTCGGGCTGTCACCGACCATTGCGTGGGTGGCGGGCGACGACCTGCTCCCCCGCCTCGACGAGTTGTTGGAGGCCGGCGTCGACCTGGCCCATATGGAAACCGGCGAGGCCATCGGCGACACCTCCAGGTTCATTAGCGCCAACGCCTATTTGGGCTGCTGGGGAATCGTCGACGCCCTGGAACGTGGCGCAGACATCGTCATAACCGGTCGCACCACCGATGCCGCCATCGTCTGCGGACCGGCCGCATGGCACCACGGATGGTCCCGGGACGACTGGGACCCGCTGGCTGGAGCCGTCGTGGCCGGACACGTCATCGAATGCGGCACACAGGCCACGGGTGGCAACTACTCGTTCTTCACCGAGGTGGAGGGCATGGAACGCACCGGCTTCCCGTGGGCCGAGGTGGCATCTGACGGATCCTCGGTGATCGGCAAGCACGACGGCACGGGTGGCGAGGTGTCGGTGGGAACCGTCACATCGCAGCTCCTCTACGAGATCGGCCCACCCGCCTACCTGGGCCCCGACGTGACCGCCCGCTTTGACACCATCAACATCGAACAGGCCGGCCCCGACAGGGTCGCCCTCAGCGGCATCGCCGGGGAGCCTCCTCCCTCGACCCTGAAGGTCTCAATGAACGAGCTGGGTGGCTATCGCAACGACATCTCGGTGGCCCTCACGGGCCTCGACATAGAGGCCAAGGCCCGCCTTGTCGAGAACGCCTTCTGGCTGGCCTGCCCCAGCCGGCCCGACGACTTCGCCGAGGTGGCCACCAGGGTGGTTCGCACCGACAAAGCCGACCCGGCAACCAACGAAGAAGCGGTGGCCCTCTGGAAGCTGACCGTAAAGGACCCCGACGAACGCAAGGTTGGTCGTGCCATCTCCAACTCCGTGAACGAGTTGGCCCTGGCGACCATTCCGGGAATGTTCGGGATCGGCGGGGGCGGCGCAAGGCCCTTCGGGGTGTTCCGACCGGCGCTGGTGCCTTCTGATCTGGTTCCCCAACACGTTGTAGTGCTCGGTGGCGACCGGACCGTCGTGGACTCGGTGGCACCTACGGGACACGTCGAGGTCGTGCCAGCCGCCGGGCCCGATACCGAAAGGCCGGACGGAGAGGTCATCGAAGCTCCCATTGGGCGTGTCCTCGGCGCAAGATCTGGAGACAAGGGCGGCAACGCCAACCTCGGTGTGTTCGCCCGAACCCCCGCAGCGTGGGCGTGGCTGGACTGGTTCCTCACCACCGACTGCCTGCGGCAACTCCTGCCAGAGGCCGCCGATCTGGACATCGACCGCTTCCGCCTGCCCAACCTGATGTCGCTCAACTTCGTTATCCACGGCATCCTCGAAGAGGGCGTGGCCGCCTCGACCCGTCAGGACGGCCAGGCCAAGGGCCTCGGCGAGTGGCTGCGCTCACGGGTGGTCGACGTGCCGGTCGAGTTGCTGGGCTGAGCGTGGACTTCGACCTCCCTCCCGACGACGACCCCCGCCGGCTCGAGGTGCGGGCATGGATGGAGGCCCACCCCGAGCCGACGGCCCAGGATCTGGTCGATGCCGGCTACGTCGTTCCGCACTGGGCCGAGCCGTGGGGCCTCGCAGCCGATCCGATGCACCAGTTGATCATCGATGACGAGTTCCGCCGGGCCGGCGTGTCCATGCCAGCCAACCCCATAGGAATCGGTTGGGCCGGACCCACGATCCTGACCGCAGGAACAGACGCGCAGAGAGACCGCTACCTGCCAAAGCTGCTCACCGCAGAGGAGATCTGGTGCCAGCTCTTCAGCGAACCGGATGCCGGCTCGGACCTTGCCAACCTGTCGACACGTGCCGTCCGCGACGGAGACGAGTACGTCGTGAACGGCTCCAAGATCTGGTCAAGCGGAGCCCACTACTCCGCCTTCGGGATCCTCATCGCCAGAACCGATCCCGATGCACCCAAGCACAGAGGCATCTCATACTTCATCTGTCCGATGGACCTGCCTGGAATCTCGATGACCCCGATCGTCGACATGACCACGGCGCACTCGTTCAACCAGGTCTTCTTCGACGATGTACGCATTCCAGCAGACCTGCTCGTCGGCAACGAGGGAGATGGTTGGCGCCTTGCCAAGATGACGCTGTCGAACGAACGGGTTTCGCTCTCCTCAGCCGGATCCCTCTGGGGAGCCGGACCATCGGCCGAGACCCTGCTGGACCTTGTGAGGCGGTCCGGCGGAACCGCCGATCCCCTGGTGCGCCAGCACCTGAGCGCCCTCTGGTGCGAGGCCGAGGTGCTGCGCCTCAACCGCCTGCGAACCCTCAGCTCCAGGTTGGCAGGCCGCACCCCTGGCGCCGAGGCATCAATCCAGAAGGCAATGGCCGATGAGCACGGCCAGCACGTGCTCGAGACCGCCAAAACACTCATAGGCGCCGGAGGGATGCTCGAGGGATCCGGGCCGTCCGGCCATCTGACATCCGCCATGGGGTCCGGGCCCACCGAGAACAACCTGAGAGCCGACCAGTTCCCCGGAGTCGACCCGATCTGGCACTACGGGTACCTGTTCTCGCCTGCCCTCACCCTCGGCGGCGGCACATTCGCCATACAGCGCAACATCGTGGCCGAGATGGTCCTCGGGTTACCCAGGGACATAAACGTGGAGCAGGGCATGACCTGGTCAGAGGCACGCCGAAAATGACCATCGTCGCAGACGTGTCGGAGTTGACAAGGCGCATCAGGGAGGTACCCGGACCCACCCCCGTGCTGGGCCGGGAACACGAGCGGGCTCTCACCGACCGCCAGCGAGATGTGCTCGACCAGTTGGGCCGCCTGTTCGACGGGGGCTTCGCCGACCTCACCATGGCCGACATGGCCTCAAGCCTTAACTGTTCGCTGCGAACCCTCTACGAGCTGGCACCCAGCAGGGAGCAGCTGGTTCTGACGGTCATCGACCGCAACCTCTGGAGGGTCGGCCGAAGTGCCATGGGTGCGATCGATGACGACCGTGGCCCGCTGGAGACGATCCGCACCTACCTCGAGGCCGCCAACGTCGCCGTGGCCGGCACGACAACGCCGTTCGCACGTGACATGGCGGCCGTACCGGCTGCCCAGCAGCTGAGCGACGACCACTCCGACTATCTGGTCACCGTGACGCGCTGCCTGTTGGACATGGCCGTCGAGAGAGGCGAGATCCCCGACGTGGACACCGCAGCGGTGGCACGTGTCATGGCCAGCCTCGGCCGTGATTTCGCCCTCGCCCAGGTGTTCGCAACACTGCGGTCGTCGCCGAAGGAGGCCGCCGACGCCCTGCTGGGGATAATCATGCGGGGCCTGACCACCAGCGACGATGATGACCCCATGGTCGGCAGCGACCGGAACGGAGCAACAGGGTGAACGTCAACGAGATCGCAGCTGACCTGGCCAGCGAACAGGAGGCACTGGACAGCGTCGTGGCGCCGATCGACGACGCTGCATGGAGCAGCGACACTCCAAGCCCCCGCTGGAACATCACCGACCAGATCGCCCACCTCGCCTACTTCGACATGGCCGCCACCACGGCCATCACAAACCCGGACCGGTTCCGCTCAATGGTCGACGACCTCATGAGTGCGGCCGCCGGCGGAATCCTCGCCATCGACGAGTTCACGCTCGGGCGCTACAGGGCACTCGGACCACAGGGCCTGCTCGCTGAGTGGCGCGAGGGCCGCACCCGCCAGTCCGAGGCCGCAGCCACCCTGTCTGACGACACCAGGGTCATCTGGTACGGGCCGTCGATGGGTTCCAGGTCCTTTCTCACGGCCAGGCTCATGGAGGTCTGGGCCCACGGCCAGGACATCGTCGACACCCTTGGAGCCACCCGACCGCCAACCGATCGCCTGCGACACATCGCCCAGTTGGGTGTGATCACACGGGCATGGACCTACATCAACCGGAAGCTGGACCCTCCTGAGACCGAGGTCGACGTGGTCCTGACCTCACCGTCTGGAGCGGAGTGGGCATGGGGCCCTGGCGACGCCACGGACTCTGTCACGGGCAGCGCCGTGGATTTCTGCCTCGTGGTGACCCAGCGACGCCATCTGGATGACACAGACCTGACCCTGGTGGGCGACTCCACGAGAGATTGGTTGACCATGGCTCAGGCGTTTGCCGGACCTCCGACCGACGGCCCCGCCGGAGGTGACACCTGATGGCTCTCGTGGAGACAAGCTTCGTCAACGGTGTCATGACCGTGACCCTCAACGACGTTGACAACCGCAATGCCCTGAGTGCCCAGCTCACGGTCGAACTTGTCGATGTCCTCGACGCAGCCGACTCCGATCCGCAGGTACGGGTGGTGGTGCTGACCAACGCCGGGAAGGTGTTCTGCGCCGGCGCCGACCTCTCCGAACGCTCATCTGGCGATGCACCCTCACGGGTGATCAGCCCGCTTGAACTGTTCGGTCGATTCCGGAACGCGCCCAAGCCCTACGTGGGTCGAATCGCAGGCCACTGCGTAGCCGGAGGCATGGGGCTGGCTGCAGCTATGGACATATCGATCGCCACCGAAGAGGCCAAGTTCGGCTTCACCGAGGTCCGCATCGGTGTGGCTCCCGCCATGATCTCGGTTATCTGCCTTCCCAAGATGCGCCCGGCCGACGCCAACGAGGCCTTTCTCCGGGGCAGCCGCTTCTCGGCCACGAGGGCTGCCGAGTTGGGCCTGATCAACAGGGCCGTTCCCGCCGACGAACTGGATGCCGCAGTCGAAGAGGTGGTGTCGGACCTGTTGCTGGGAGGACCAGAGGCCCTGGCCGCGACCAAGCAGTTGACCAGCCGAGTTCCACAGATGACGGCTGACGAAGCCTTCGAGTGGACCGCCCGCCTCTCAGCCGAACTCTTCGCCGGTGACGAGGCCAGCGAGGGCATGGCGGCGTTCCTTGAGAAACGTTCGCCACCGTGGGTCGCGTGACCCCCGGGCCTTCCCTGCACCGCTGACCCGTACAGGTCCCCCAATAGGCTGATTCCACGATGAGCGTCGATCAGGTAGCCACTTTCCTTGCCCTGCTGACGCTGCTGGCGGCCGCAGTAGCCGTCGGAACGGGCACCGCACTTGCCACCTCGACGGGCAGGTCCATGCTCTCCACGCTGGGTGACACACCCCTTCGCCTGGCTGCCGCCGTTGCCACCACATCAGTGGCCGGGAGCCTCTACTTCTCAGAAATTGCGGGCTTCAGGCCGTGCGAGCTGTGCTGGTACCAGCGGATCGCCATGTACCCGCTGGCCGTGATCCTCGTAGTAGCAGTGCTGCGCCCCGGCAGCGACGTCACCCGATTCGCCCTGCCACTCTCAGTCGGTGGAGCCGCCGTATCCATCTACCACTACCAACTGCAGTTGTTCCCCGATCAGGGCTCATCGTGCGAACCCGGTGCATCATGTGCCTTCAGATGGGTGCACAAATTCGGGTTCATCTCGATCCCGCTCATGGCCCTGGCTGGATTTGCCGCAGTGACAGCGCTCATGGTGGCCCATAGCAGACAGACCACAACCGACACCCGGGAGACAACAGAGTGAACGCCTCAACCACAGGATCCGAACGGAGATCACGGACCGGCCTGTTCGTCGGGCTGGCCCTGGCTGCCGCCGTGGCCGCCGCGCTCGTGGCGTCGATGACCACCGGTGGTGAGACCGCGACCCGTCAGGTCGCAGAGGTCGGCTTCGCCGAAACCACGGGCGGGGTCCTACCACCGCTGCCCCGCTCCGGTGCCGATCCGGCTGTCGGCATATCTGCTCCCACGATCAGGGCCATGACGTTCGACGACACCCAGGTCGACGTTGTTCCCGGCGGTGGCCGGTCGCTGGTTATCGGCTTCTTCACCCACTGGTGCTCCCACTGCCAAGCCGAACTACCACGCCTCACCGAGTGGCTGAACCACAACGATCCACCCGCTGGTGTCGAGGTATTGGCAGTCTCCACGTCGGTTGATTCTGGCGCCCCCAACTACCCACCCTCAGCTTGGTTTGACGGCGTCGGCTGGCCAGAGTTGGTGCTCCGCGACTCCCCTACCAGTGCAATCGGTGCCGGCTTCGGTCTCACCGGATTCCCCTACTTCGTGGTCATCGGTCCCGAGGGACGGGTGCGCCTTCGGGTGTCCGGCGAGTTGAGCGTCCAGGACTGGGAGTACCTGCTCGGGGTGGCGGCGGCACCATGAGCCACGGCGGGAAGCTGGCGGCGAGGGCACTAAGGGACGCCGGCGTAGGCGCAATCTTCACCCTCTCGGGCGGCCACATCATGCCCATCTACGACGGAGCACTCGACGAGGGAATCCCCGTCATCGACGTTCGCCACGAGCAGGCCGCAGTCCATGCCGCCGACGCATACAGCCGCTTGAACCCAGGCCGCATCGGGTGCGCCGTCCTGACCGCCGGCCCAGGGGTAACCGACGGGGTAACCGGCATCGCCAACGCCTGGCGAGCCAACAGCCCCCTGCTGGTGATCGGAGGCCAGGGCCCGTTCACCAACCTGCGCCGCGGGTCCCTCCAGGAGATGGACCACGTCTCGATGATCAGGCCGATCAGCAAGTGGGCCGACGCCTGCTACCAGACCGATCGCATCCCCGAGTACATAGAGATGGCGGTGCGTGCCGCGGTGACGGGTGTACCCGGGCCGGCGTTCCTGGAGATCCCGATGGACGTCCTCATGGGGCCTGCATCGCTCGACGAGGCCCACTTCCCCACTTTCCGCACCACGCCGCCCATGGTCTTTCCCGATCCCACCGACGTGGCAGCCGCCGCCGAGGTGCTGGCAGGCGCTGAGCGGCCGATCCTGCTGGGTGGAACAGGGGTCAAATGGTCAAGGGGCGGGCCTGCGCTCACCCGCTTCGCCGAGGCAACCCGCATTCCCGTCTACCTGAACGGAATGGGTCGGGGCATGCTGCGCGCCGACAACCCCCAGTTCTTCAACCGGACCCGCCGCGAGGCCATGCAGGGCTGCGATGTGTTTGTGCTGGCCGGGGCAGCGCTTGACTTCAGGCTCCGCTTCGGTGCCTCTATCCCGGCTGACGCCACGATCATCCAGTTGGACATGGAGGCAGGCCTGATCGGGCAGAACCGCTCGGCCGATGTGGCCGTGGTAGGCAACCTGGGAGCCTCCCTCGACCAGATGCTGGCGCTTGTCGGAGAATCCGAAACCGGACTGGATTTTGGTGAATGGAGCGCAGAACTGCGTCGCAGCGAGGACAGGTTGGCGGCGGCCCTTGAGGAACAGGTCACCTCCGACGAGAGCCCTGTCGACCCGCTGCGGTTCGCAGCCGAGATCCGGGACTTCATCGACGAGGACACGATCCTCATCGGCGACGGTGGCGACATCGTCGCCCAGTCCTCAAAGGTCATACCCGTGCTCCGGGAGAACTGCTGGATGGACCCGGGCCCTCTGGGAACCCTCGGTGTCGGCATGCCCTTCGCCCTGGCCGCCCAGCACAGTTTCCCCGACAGGAAGGTCCTGATCATCTACGGAGACGGCGCCTTCGGGCTGAACGGCTTCGAGTACGACACGGCGGTCCGCTTCGGGCTGCCGATCGTCGGAATCATGGGCAACGACGCCGCCTGGGGTCAGATGCTGCGCCCCCAGGTGGGCCTCTACGGTGCCGACCGAAAGGTGGCCGTCGACCTGGCCGAGACCCGCTACGACAAGGTGGTCGAGGCTCTGGGAGGGCACGGTGAGTACTGCGAGAGACCAGAGGAGATACGTCCGGCCCTTGAGAGGTCCTTCGCCTCGGGCAAGCCAGCCCTCATCAACGTAAAGATTCGAAAAGACGAGGGCATCCCCAAGGGAAGCACCTACGTCTGATCTGAGGGGTAGCTCGTCAGCCCGGTTCCGGACCGGTTGCTGCCGGCCGATCTGTGGCGCTCCACTGCGACCAGGACCCCACGTAAAGCCGACCCCGGCCCAGCCCGGCGTGCTCCATCGCCAGCAGGTCGTGACAGGCGCTGACCCCTGAGCCGCAGTAGACGACGACGTCGGCGGCATCGCTGACACCCAGATCCAGGTAGTGGGTTGCCAGATCATCGACGGGCCTGAAACAACCGTCCGACATGTTCTGAGCCCACGGTGCGTTGAGAGCGCCGGGAACATGGCCGGCACGACTGTCCATGGGCTCCGAGTCGCCCCGGTAGCGCTCAGGAGAGCGGGCGTCGAGCAGGAGCCCTGCCCCACCAAGGTCCTCTGCCTCGACAAAGGACGTGTCGGACCATGGCCTCACAGGAGAGTCGACGGGATCGGGAACATTCGGTTCGGTCTCGAGCGGGCCCGACCATGAGAGCAGACCACCATCCAGCAGAGCCGCAGGTTGACCAAGGACGCGGAGCATCCAGATGAAGCGGCCAGCGCTCACTCCGCCAGAGTCGTCGTAGGCCACAACCGTGTCATCTAAGCCAATGCCCAGAGACCGGAGAGATTCGGCGAATGCCTCTGGCGACGGGAGTGGGTGGCGGCCACCGCCCTCGGCTGGGTCGGCTGCGAGTTGGGTATCCATGTCGACGAACACAGCACCCGGGATGTGGCCCCGCAGGTAGGCATCGTGGCCGGAACTGCCGTCGAGGTACCAACGAACGTCACAGACGACTACGTCGCCGATCAACCCCTCGAGTTGACCTGCCGTGACGATGGGTGCAATCGACATGACTCAGTCCACCTCAGCCGGCGATGGACGTGACAGGGCGGCGGCGGCGAGCAGCAATGTCCAGACGATCCCGGCCAGCAGAAGGTGCGTGGCGACCACACCGCTCCAGCTGACCTCGGTGAACACGTGGACGGCACCCAGTGCCACGTTGACGGCGTAGAAACCGGTGGCGGCGTGGAGCAGACGACGCTCGATCGCTGGGCGTCTGTTCTGGCCAGCAGCCCTGGTCAGGTACACGAGGTACACGAGCCCGAGGCCTGCAACGAGACGGTGCGTGAAGTGGACTGCCGTGTAGCTGTTCGACAGATCAGGAACCAGCTGGTTGCCGACGAGCGGCCATCCCGAGAAGAACATGTTGTGCACGTAGGCCCCCAGGAGCAGGAGCACATAGGAGCCGGCTGCGGCGATCACCAGCAGGTTGGTCCAGGCACGGTTCTCATCGGTCCGGACACGGCTCGGCGACGTGGCCACAGCCACCAGGGTGAGAAGACCCACCACCACCATCGAGATGGCCAGGTGCAGTACGACCAGATCGGCATCAAGATCGGCCTTGACGACCATGCGTCCGATCCACGCCTGGATTCCCACGACCACCACTACGGCTGTCGCTGTACGCACGAGTGCCTTCCGTGAACGATGGTGGCGCCAGACGCTCACCGCCGTGGCGAGCACCAGCAGCCCGACGATCGCGGCTACCCACCTGTGGGTCCACTCGATGACCATGTGGTACTCGGCCCGTGGAAGCAGGCCGCCGAGGAGGCCATTTTCGCAGAGCGGCCAACGGTCAGCACACCCGTAACCACTGCCGCTGCCGCGTGTGAACCCACCTACACCAACCAGAAAAAGGGTCGCACCGAGGGCGATACGACTGAGGCGTGCGGTCGACGACATCACCGAAAGGCTACGGGCACCACA
>JACKQG010003118.1_pt2 | contig 16694 bp, 23 predicted proteins | sample 8237621 | NCBI WGS metagenome assembly JACKQG01 (sample SAMN15677084, study PRJNA649215) | marine metagenome | biome: marine; feature: Black Sea; material: saline water; isolation source: suspended particulate matter (SPM) from the Black Sea western gyre | collected 2013-06-09/2013-06-10 | depth...
AATACTAACAACAAATTTTTATCAACGAAATGATGGTCACTTCAAATGCCTGTACTGTTAATAAAATTAATTATGTTCAAGATATTAGATTAAAAACTTCATTTAAAGTAGCTCTTTAATATCTCTCTTATTTATATATATCTATATATTAAATTTTGAATACACATTTTATCAAATAGGCAAAAAAAAGTCTTGAATGATAACACTCAAGACTCTTCTAAAAAAAATTTCTTTAAAGGCTAAATGACTATGGTGTCATCCAATCCCACACCTGTTTAACAAATAACCCAACTACTCCCATTCCCATTGTGGTTCTCCACTTAGTAGTATTTTCTCTAAATGATGTGTTGGTCTTTACTTCTGACCATAATCCATCGTGTGGGTTAAATAGGTTTTCTTTGATGAATTTTATATCGTCGTGGATTTCTTTACGGTCAATATCCGCCTGTTTCATTCGTTCTAATATGACGTTTAGATCCTGTTTGTCGTGTCCGTTCACTGTGGCGTTCTCCAGTTGTTGTTTTTAATTGTTTAAATATTAACCTTTAGAATTTAGATGAATATATTACTACCATCGTCCACTAATAAATATCAACCAAATTTAATAATCAATCCTTCGGAGGCTATTAATTCCTTTCCTACTCTACACTGAGATCCCTTACCTTCACCTATATGTTGTATTAAATTAAAATGTTCATTTTGAGTAATCAAATCATCAACTGCGTGTTTTACTCCTGCTCCTGGTAATCCGTAGTCATCATATATAATATATCCTCCATTGGGTAGTAGAGTGGTGGCATTCTTAGTATCACTAATTACTGATTCGTATCTATGATCGGCGTCTATAAATATTACATCTACGTCTGGAAAGTTCCATGGGTGTTGATAGATATCATGTTGAATAAACTCTATATTGGTTCTATCTTGATTTATTTTTTTAGCATGATCTAATAAATCTGTATATAGTTCTACGGCCAATACTTTTTTGAATATATGACTTAGTAGAAATGTACTATATCCTTTATTACAGGCTACTTCTAATATTACTCTATCTCGCCATTTAGACTCACTAAAGAATTCAAATAAATCTATTTTTAATTTATGTGACGTGGTATTCTTGTCTTGTCTTTTATCTGGTACTTTACTCAGTATATCATCTATATTAATCATCTTTGGAAGGTAATCCCATCTCTTTAAATAAATCATTAAAGTTCAGCTCTGGATCACTTATCTCTAATAAATCCGTATCAGTATTCTCAGTAGTTGTTCCCAATCTTTCTTTTGGAAATACTTTCTCGTCTTTTTTAGCATCCTCTTTATCAAGTAACTCTCGTTCTTTTTCAGTTGGTTCAAATACTTGATGCATTTTACGACGAAGAGCTGCCACATCAGTTGGTGTTTTTAATAATCTACCGGCAGGTTTTATTAGATAAAAACAATTATAACACAATAATCTCATATTATCACGAGAATGATTATGCCCGTCATTATCAATAAAATCTATCAAGAACGGCCCCCTATTATCCTCTCGTCTAAGTTGATTATATCCACAGTTATCACATTCCTGAATCATGTGTCCAGTTTTAATTAATAGCTGTTGAATCTTCCAATGAGGATATTTTGGATGTTTTCCTTCAAACAAATCTGGAACCTTTATTATGTATCCAGTACTACCCATCTTAGGAATTCCTGCCCCTCCGGAGTTGGGATTGAAAAGTCCATATAGTATGGCGTACTTTTTAAAAGTCGGATAGCTTACTTGTAAGAGTCTGGCGGCAGCCTTCATACTTAATGAATTTTGAATTGCCCACTCCATTCTACCGACCGGGATTGGTTTCTGTTTAAATGGGTTCTTCCCCCTAATAGGTTCTTGCTTATAAGCCATTTATTTCTTTTTTTTAAGTTTTCGTTTTGTTCTGGGTCTGGGTTTTGGGGATGTTAATTTATTTAATTCATCCCTTAACACTTTTCGTTGAAATCTGAGATCCTGTATTTCACGATAAAGGTCATCCAGTTTTCCACTCATCAATAAACCACTTAGTAGTAGTCCAATTGATCCACCAATACACACTCCAACTAATACCCATAATACATCATTCATAACTTTTCTCCTAATACTGTTATAACTCCAAAGTTGTCTAAATTGTCATATACAAATTTATGACGTTCTAAAACCTTAATTACTATTTCTCGCATCTTAATACTATTCCCCGTAATAATCTTTAGTGGTGTATCATTTAACAATACAAAGTTTTCTACTATTCTATCAACTTCACTGTGTCGACATCCATGTAGATCAAGTTCCACTAAATCTCCCAGTCATAATAGCTCTTGATTCTTCTTCACATTCTAAATATCCATCACCATGACTAATATTCATTTCTTCTCTAATTTTAATATACTCAGATAACTCTTTTAATTCGTGCGGAAGAATAGCAAACTTGTTATCTCTACCTGGTAAATCTTGATCAACTGTAAAATGTTTTTCTATATAGTCTATATCATATTCCAACGCGACTTTACTTCCTTCAACTCCAGGTGTGTGGTCACTATATCCCACTTTAGCATTTGGGTAAAATCCACTTAAATTTCTTAATGAGTTGATACGAGGTAAATTAACATTTTTATACTCTAATGGATAGGCCGACACACAGTGAAGAAATACAACATCTGAGTGTTCAATACTTTGAATACTTTCCCGTACCTCATCTACCGTAGAGGTTCCGGTTGAAATTATTATAGTATCAAATAACTCATCACAACATTTAAGTAATTCAGTATTACGAGATTCAAAACTCGCTATCTTAACCATCACAGTATCAATTTGAGATAACATCTTAGCATCTTCAATTGAAAATACGGAGGAGAACATTGGAATTTCTAAACTTTTAGAATACTTAAATAATTCTAAGTGTTGTTCCACTGATAATTCTGCCTTTTCATAAATTTCTCGGCGACCATCTTGATCCCATGGTCCGGCTTTTAATCTATCAACTGACCATGTTTGAAATTTAACGAAATCTGCTCCGTTTTCTTTTGCAGAAATGATCATCTTTTTAGCTAGAGTCATATCGCCCATATGATTCCAACCTATTTCTGCTATTATTTTTGTTTTTTTCATTTAAAACTCATCAAATTTGGTTGGTTCTTCTTTCCACCATTTATATTGACCTAATATAGGTCTTTTTTTACTACTACCCACTCTAACACTAAACAGTTCATCAAATTGTTTACCTGGAAGTTTTTTAATTCCTTTAAAAAATGTTCTCGCCCCACTTACTCCAACACCACTTTCTAAATCTGAAGAATCTACTATTTCGTTTGTACGTTTGTTTACTAATTCAAATTTCATTTGTCATCTATCCCCCCTACGTTAATTTTTTAAGAGTATCAACTGACTTTAATCTCTTGACAGATTCGTTGTACTCTAATTGCCAATTAGAACCACTAATGTTTTCCAAATGTTCCAAAATATCACCAGCATCTGCTTCCCATCCACCCGTAATACTATGTGCCGCTACTAATTTTTCTGTTAATTCTTTATCAAATGAAGTTCCAAGTTTTTCAAAATGTTTTCGCTTCTCATACTCCGTACCTGTCAAAGTATTTTTATCTGGATTACCATATGTAAAAGAATCACCTGCAGCTACCAACTTACCATTTGCCCACACGACCGACCCATTCTTTAAATCTTCAAAAACATATACATCAAAATCACCTTCTAATTCTTCAAATTTAAACACATGCACTTCTGGCTCATCCCATTGATTCCACCAATCTTCACCGTCATTCTTGTGAGATTTTGGGTGTTTCCCGGCATCTTCCCATACTTGGTCTCCGACTCCCAAGTGCTCCATTGGTGTAAAATGTTCACTCCCACTTGGACCCGCTCCATAGTAATTAAAAGTTAAGTCCGGTCTATAAGATTCCCAAGATGCATGATAACAAATTCCATGTGTGAGTGGTTCCGCACATGCACTAGCTGACGTGTGTTGCATATTATAAGGATATTCAAATGTGGTGACCAATGAAGAAAAATCATCAAACGTAGTTTTTACCACGCGGGGTACTTTTTTAGATTTTATAGACACTACTTCGGCATGTGTTACTTTATTAAATCTCAAATGGGCATTGTCAAAACCCTCTCCGGTACTATATGACTGTACAGTATCTCCTATTTGTATATCTTCTACGTTTTTTAGTGTCCCATCACCCATTCGGATAGTAGTCCCTTTTAACAAACCAGAATTAAACATTTTCTTTCCTCCAAGTTGTATTTTTTTCTCCAGTTGTACTGTGATACCAATCTCCACTCCATTCATCTACTTTATATGGGTCGTCATCTTCACCTTGTTCAGCAGTACTTTTTCCTGCCCCTATACAAATTCCGTTTGCAAATATAGTATGACCTGAATTGATCCACCCCACACAATACATTTCATTTTCAGTATCCCCCTCTAATTCTTCAAGTGATACTATTTCTTCTACTGATAACGTCTTAGCATCGTCACAATAAATATGTTTTCCGACGCCTAATCTACCCGGAAAATTTCCAGATTGTCTACCACTTGGATGCATTGAGCCAGGTTTAGTAGTATTGGCTCGTTCGGTTGGTGGCTGTCCAGATGAATACCACTCAGTGGCATCTTCGTGAATTCCGGCATGGTCATCTGAAATCACCTCAACATCTGGTCTAATAATTTCTTCTAATTCTTCTATGGTATCTATCGATATATTTTTATAGTTTTTTACATACATGAATGCATCATATATTTGCCACCCCGCCGATTTCCCACCACCAATCAACGGATAATCTTTAGTAACTACAATTTCATACCCATTCGATAATGTTATTTTTACTGTATCACTTTCAGGTATTAGTTTCTTCCCCAACCTAGTAATAATTCCTGGAATTTGTTCATTGTTTTCTAAATGGGCCCCATCATAATTTTGAGCGTTTTGATTAAATGTCTGTACAGTATCACCGACTTTTAATTTATCAACTGCTTTCAACTTCCCATCTGAAAGTGTTATAAGTGTGTCCTTAGCTATAAATGAATTAAAATACAATAAAAAAATTCCTAATCTAAAATTACATAAAAATCAATACCCGTCATATCTCCATAATAATCGATATGGGCTACTGTTACTTTAACGGTATCACCTCTCATACTGCGTACTGGTCCGAACATTTGATTGAATTCCCCACCACTATTACTATAACTTGCAGGATTAATTGTAGGAACTTCCATTCCGTTGAATCCCGTAACATATACAGTATCATAACTAACATATTCTAAATTATCTGTTAGTCCTCTCTTTACTATGTAGCCAAGTGTATCACCCAAATACCAATAATGTGAAGATTCCCATTCAAATCTATTTCCTTCAATTGGAGACTTACCCTCTTTCATAACCACACTCCCAGAAAATCTATGAAGTGTCTGCCACCGCGTAACATCAAGTGTTAAATGGTAATAATCGTTGGAATCCTTAGATAATCTCGTATCTACATTCCAAATTATTTCTGGTGATTCCCACTGTGGTCTATCGAATGGCTCACATCCGATTAAAAGAAATAAAACGCTATTTAGACTTATCAGCAATTTTAACAACATTTCGTCTCCTCTTAGTAACCCAATTTTTGATGTTATTCTTTTTAGTAATTTCATCTTGTATTTTCTTCCATTCCTTTTTAGTATGTTTTTTTTCTTTATGATTGGTTTTCTTTTTTAAATGTTCTTCCACCACTTCGTCTTCCAACTCATCAGCGAAATCTAACCAATCTCTATTGTTAATTGTAGCCATTTATACTATACTCCCCATTAACATAAGTGAATATACTAATAAAACCATATACAAGTCAAGCCCTTTTAATCTTTAATTTCCCTAAAATAGAAATAAACTCCTCAAGAGTATAAGAAGTACCTTGTTCATCTTTTATACGTAGAGTTTCTAAAATCTGTGATTTGATATTTGACAATTCCATTAAAACATCCATTCCCTGTTCTGGGTAAAATACTCCGAAGCTTTCATCACCGAGTATATTCGAGGAAAAATAAACATCTGCCTCAGTGTCATCTTCTAATAATAAATAGTACAGCATAATCTAAAATACTAAAATTAATTAGCTAACCGATCCCCTTCCAAGTATTACCATCCGAGGTATAATGATGAGTACATTCTAACGATGGCTCATATAAAAATTTATAATTATCATGGTAATTGTGTCGTTGTTTAACTATGTGTTGTGCCCAATATCTATCTTCTTTACCCGACCAATGTTCATCAAATGGATATCGCTTAAGTAGTGGTGTTTTATATATTGCAAATGCGTTATGTAAAAAATATCTATCTTCCTGTTCTGAATAATAATTTTCTCTTGGAGTGTCGTCGAAATGAGCCCACATATATCTTGGAGTAATTTTCTTACCAAGATACACTGGTAACTGTTTACCAAAAATACACGGCACTTTCTCATCTTTAAATTTTTCTCTAACTAGTTCGACATCAAATGATTTTATCTCACAGTGGGCTGACAACACTAATGAAAAATCTCTTTTACTTTGTCTAACACCTAAATTAATTGCCTTTCCTGGGGAATACTCTGAATTACCTATATTGATCGTTTTTATATCAAGATACTCAAATAAATTAAGGACACGAATACTATCGTCAGTTGAAGCATTATTTACAATTATTATCTCACAATTCTCCCCAATATTATCAACCACTGACTGAATAGCATATCCAATATATTGTTCTTCATTTCGTACCCTAAGTATCACACTATAATTCTTTGATCTATCCATATCGTTTCTCCAATTTATCTACAGCCAAATTATAAGCAATTTCTCTAGCCTCTGTAGTCATACCTGCTATATGAGGTGTTATTATTATATTTTTATTTGGTTCGATTGATTCTTTAACTAACTTACTATTACGAATATCACTAAACTCATCCACAACTACATCCGTGGCATATCCTGTCAATTTTCCGTTATTTAACCCGTCTATAACATCAGCTTCATTTACAATTTCACCTCTTGAAGTATTAATCAAATATGGACTATTATTCATTTGAGAAATTGAGTGTCTATTTATCATTTCACGAGTCTCATCAGTAACATGAACATGCAATGATATGACATCCGACCTATTAAACAATTCTTCTAATTCAACCGAAAACATATCAACATGAATACTATACGTAGTTGCATCTGTATTTCCAACTGCCCACTGTGCCATATGATCGTATGGGTCATAAACCAATACCGTCATCCCCAAGGCATGACAATATTTTGCCATTAGTTTTCCCAATCTACCGTACCCAATGATTCCAATAGTTAAAGAATTCATCTGACGGCCAACATATGGACCCCAATCCCAATTCCCATCTCTAACAGAATGAAATCCAATTGGGATATTTCGTATCAATGATAACATTAAAGCCAATGAGTGTTCAGCCGTAGATGATATTTTATCTATTACGTCGTGGTCATCAGTTATAGATATTATCTCAATATCATTCTCATCACAATATTTTTTATCAATATGATTTGTTCCAGTGGAAGCTGTACATATAATTTTCACATTAGTATTTTTTAATACTTCGGCATCTAACATAAAATTCTGTTTATTCGGGTTTGTAAAAATACAATCAAACTTCCCAGATACTAGGTTGGAATATAATTCTGATTTAGTAATCGTAGGACTATAGCTAAATTCATATGCCATGTTTTCCAGCCTAGTAAATACATTATCGATTCCCAAGACGGGTGTTATGCATATCAAATTCATAATTTTAATAACTCTTCCATATATACATCAATTGACGAAAAATCGATTCCCCCCTCTACACTATTCACTATAAACTCAGAATAATTTACTCCTCTTAATTTATCTAAATATATTGAAAACAAGTCATCATTGAATGAATAAAGGTCTTGATAAGTTTCATATAAAGCCACATCACCAAATTCCTTTATTAAAATTGTGGGGATATTTTTCAGTATAGATTTAAATGCCATAGTTGATGGTGGACTAATTACTATTTTAGATTTGGCTACCAATTCACTATCATCTCCGATGTCCATTATGGTACTGTAATTTAAGTCATATGCAATACTATCAATATAATCAAAATCTTCTTGAGGATATGGATGATCTGCTCGACTTTTTAACTTAAATTTAATTGGGATATTTAATTTATCCTGTAATTCTTTTAACTTTAAATTTTCAATAGTGCTTCTATCAAATTTATAAAATGGTCCCCATCTATTTCCTAAAAAATTACATATTACTAATATATGATCACCACTATTTTCAATATCTTTTAGTTTATCACATGAGGGTAATCCCCCCCTGATCATCACCCCATCGGGTACATTGCCTTTATCTCTATTAAATTCACTCTGTCCAATTACAAATACTTTATCAAAGGCTTTTTGATATCCATTGGTTATGTGAGGTTTGCTTATATTACCATGAGTGTTTCCAATTACCAATGTATTACATTGTTTAGCAAAATCATAAAACTTATCCAAATTATATCTTGGTCGTAAATCATCAAGCAATACAAATTTATAAGGTGTTAAATCTAAATTGCCTGGTTTAACATCCTCGTATGAAGATTCATATGAATTGTCAAAATATTTCCCCCATTGGTCAAAAAATTTTATTCTCAAATCGTCATTCCCATACCAATCATAATCAAAACACATTTCATTCACGGTCAATAAATCAACTGAAAAGTGTTTAGTTAATTCTGGTATGATGGGAAATATTTTCTCACCAGTGCGATAGATAGAGGTTACAAATAAAATTTTATCCATTTTTTATTTCTTCTATATAATCGTTTAATTCTCGTGTTGGTTGATATCCTACTGTAGAAAATGCCAATCCCGTATCACATAATGTTGACCTCATTTCACCTGGCCGTTTATCAATATGTTGTCTTGGATAATCTTTACCAAACATATCAGCTAAATCATTTATTGAATAATTTTTTCCTCTACCAAGTTCTATTGCCAATCCCCAACTTGAAGATTCTGATGTTAATATCAATCCATCAACAATATCATCCACATGAGTAAAATCTCGTCGCTGTTCACCATCCCAAGTAATTGTCAATGGTTCACCATTTTTATATTGAGTTTCAAATATCCCAACTACTGTACAATACGCCCCGTCTGTTAATTGATGAGGCCCGTATACATTATAAAATCTACAAACATTTACTGGAACGCTAAAAACCTCACTATACATATGACATAACTTATCACCTTGCCATTTTGTAAAAGTATATGGGTTTTTATAAACTCCACCATGAACTGATGATGACCCAGCAAAAACAACTTTAATATCATTTTTTCTACCATACTCTAATATATTTAATGTACTTACATAATTGTTAAATATTGTTTTATAAGGGTCTTTAAATGATGGTTGGATTCTAGCCAATGCACTCAAATGAAATATTACATCATATTTTTCATCTCTCCAAAATGGATAACTGCCGTGGTCTACATAAATCCCAAGTGTATGTGGACTTGATAAATCAAAGTCGTGATACCTACACCCCTCTAGGTGATTTTCCTTTTTTCCAGTAGAATAATTATCTATTGATACTACTTCATGTCCATCTTTTAATAATCTCTTTATGAGGTTAGTACCGATAAAACCAGCGCCACCTGTAACTAATACTTTCATCGTAATAATATCCTTGCTAATTCTAAATCAATTGGTTCATCTATATTAATTGTTCTTTCTTCGGACATAATATATGGCACAGTATCTTTATCATACCGAGAACCTTTGACATTTATTTGTTCCCAGGTCATTGCATATATTGAACCATTTCTAATATAAGCCGGGGGTGTTAAATCTTGTCTTCTACTTTCTAATACTTCAGGATAAACATCATGCATTCTATTTCCCTCTATAAACTTAACTCTTGAAGGATGATAATCCCATACTCTCACAACGGAACAAACTGAATCAACTCCCATAATATCAAGTTTCTTTATTACTCCATCAATATCTTCAACAGTTTTTAATGGATTTGTACACATAATCTCCACAATATAATCTGGTTTATCCATAGTTTTTAAAACTTCCAATAACCCATCCGAAGATTTTTGTGTATCATCTGCTGGACTTCTATCAAAATATGTTTGTTCTAATTCTCTGCATAGTTTTTTAATATCTTCATCATCTGTACTAACAACATAGTGATCAATATATTTACTTTTCTTAACTTCATCTATGGTATATTGTATTAGTGGTTTCCCATTTATATCTATAACATTTTTTCGTGGTACTCGTTTAGAGCCGCCTCGTGCTAATGTTAAACCCATTACTTTTTTTCCATTAATCATATTATATTACTCTCTTTTAATATGGTCATAAATCAAAACTCTCTAAGCTACCATACATTGGGTCATGTTCATAAAACTTTGACAACAAAGTATTTTCATATTTGTCTCTCACTTGTAAAAATGTATCTCTATTCTCATAGTCAAATCCCCAACGTGTTTCCCACACACCTAAATGCCCCCACTTACCATAAAAATGTTCACGTTTGTTTCCGGCTCTTGGTGAGTTGGCCGGAAGACCAAGTGACTCTTTTAGCCGTTGGTCGTGTTTGAAATCAAAATCTGGAATACAAATATTATAAATATTCTTATTTAAAAACTGAAAACATATATCATCCCATGCATGAAAGAAATGATAGTCTCCAGTTGGAACTATATTTGATAAATACGATTCAATATTGACACCCGTTACATACCAAGCAGTAGATTCAACAGCAAATGGCTTATCAAATCCCAGAGCATCATATCGAACTCGGGTATTTGGATAGTATTTTACATTTCTATACCACTTATCACCTAATTCTAAGGGTGTTCTTGCTGTATTGTCTATAAAGTGGCCATTAAGCTCGAAATCATTGTGTGCTCTGCCCGAATGAAAACAATTGAATCCAATGGCACCAAAATCTGTTAATTCATTACCTTGGACAAAATCATTAAACTTAGTAAAAAAATTAGAGGTTAGTGGAAAACAATCGTGCTGAAACCAAAGTATAAATTTAACATCACGTTCTGCAAAGTAATTACAGGCCGTAACTAAATTATTCTGCATACCTCGTTCTTCTCTGTCTTTATACACAACGTTAAACTTATCACATATTGACTTACCAGTAGTCTTATTCAAATCTGTAGAATCTTCATCAATATTCAATATATCAAATCCTTCGGTATCTACATTGTCCAACCAACTATGAAATAAATTGTAGTTATTTCGACTGGTAAATAGTATTCCTATTTTTTTATTCATACTATGTCTTCTGATTCTAAACTATCTAATATAATTTCACTAATAAGTTTATGGAATTCTTTGGATGGGTGCTCGTCGGTTACTCCACAATGTCCCAAATCTCCAAGTAATTCTCCGGTATATTCGGTGTGTGGGTGACCCAAACAAAATTCTGGATTATCAGCTACCAATTCATCATAACTATTATATTCTTTATCACCAGTTGGTATTTTGAGAAAATATGGCTCATCCTTGAAGATATATGCAATATCTCCAGGATAACTCCACACAAATAATTTTATATTTCGTGCGTTACAGATAGTATGTATATCACGAACTCTATCTAGTGTATCTTCCATGATAGAAACATACATTTCGTCTCTATCCCTGTTACCAAGTCCAAAATTCTTTCCCATATATTGGTCCATCCAGCAATTAAAGTGTCCTTTAATATTATCAATTTCTCGGTCCGGTGTCATTCGCAATTCTTCACCTGTAAATAAATTTCTATCTGGGTGAGTGAGTTGTAATATAACAAAATCTATTTCCCTGTTTAATAATTTATCATTTTGAAGAGTGAAATCTGGTCTAGCTTTTGAACCAGATTCATGAAATTGTAATCCAGTTACCCCATCGCCTGTAGTTTCATCCATCCAATGTGGAGGTCCCCAAACTCTATAGTCGGAGGATTCTGGATTCCACTGGTCCTGGTTCAATATAGTTTCTATGCTTGTGATACTTGAATAATTATCACCCCCATTAGTCACATCTGTTATATAATCCATATCTAATTTTTGTGATATTAAATCTATATATCGCAATTTTCTCATAGATTCCATATCACGTTGTGTAATTTTTGAATGCAAATTTGCCCATTGGTAATGTGATCCGTGTAATTCCGTCAATAAATACTCCTTAATTTCATCACCCGACATTTCACTTTTTTCTATCCAATCATAATATTGTAATCCATGTCCCCAAGTGAAAGAACATCCGTAAGCTAAAAATATTTTTTCTTTAGTCATATATTTCTACCCAGTGATCTATCATATCATCCAACATAGTTTCAAAAGTATATGTGTGTTCCCAATTGAGTAATTGTTTGGCTTTACTTGAATCACCTTTTAAATCATTTAATTCTTCTGGTCTCATATATTTTTCGTCAATTCCCACGTAGGCCTTATAATCCATATCTAGATGACCAAACACATATTCACACAAGTCCTTGACTGAATGAGAAATACCTGTGGCACATACAAAATCGTCCGGTGAATGGTGTTGTAACATTAACCACATACACTTCACATAATCTTTAGCATGACCCCAATCACGGGTGGCATTTAGATTTCCAAGATTTAATTTATCAGTCAACCCGTACTTAATTTTCACAGCTTCCTTGACTACTTTATTGGTTACAAAATTAGACCCCCGTCTTGGGGATTCATGATTAAATAAAATCCCATTGGAAGCGAATAAATTATAGGAATGTCTATAATTTCTAACAATATTATAACCATACACTTTAGCACAGCCATACGGACTTGTAGGATTCATATGCGTAGTTTCTCGTTGAAATCCGTCGTTATCAAACGAATTACCAAACATTTCTGAGGATGAGGCCTGATAGAACCTTGCCGAGGGACATATTAATTTCATTGATTCCAATATGTTCAAAGTTCCTATTGCCACAACCTGAGTGGTATATATTGGCTGATCAAATGAAATTCTCACATGAGATTGAGCAGCTAAATTATATATCTCATCTGGTTTTACTTGGGCTAATACTCTATTGAGTGAAGCCAAATCTAACATATCGGCATACTCAAGATTAATTTTCTTAAAAACACTATCTAATCTCGCTGTTTGATTTTCTGCCACTGAATTTCTTTTTAAAATTCCACAAACCTCATAACCCTTTTCTAATAATAATTCAGCCAAATACGATCCGTCCTGTCCGTTAATTCCTGTAATTAATGCCCTTTTCATTTCGATAACTCTCCATTAATAATATTTGTAATAAATACAATTTCATCTGCTGTTAATTTTGGGTGATTTGGAACATAAAATCCATCCTTATCTATAATAGATACATTTGGTAATTCTAATCTTTTATAATGTTTAACATACAATGGCTGTGTTCCCATTGAACCACAAATCATAGGTCTAACCTCGACATCATTTTCTTGTAATTTCTTAACTATCTTATCTCTATGATCACTTATTACTGGATATGCAAAATTAGAAGTTAAAGAATCAAAATATGAAGTTGGTTTCCATTCCGTCTCTATTAAGCCCTGATAAAGATAGTAATTATCCTCTCTCTGTTTTCCCCAATCATTTAAATTATCTATTTGAGATAGTCCGATATATGCCTGTAAATCTGTCGACCTCATATTAAATCCAGAATAATAAAAAGTATACATTGCATCAAATTCTGAAACTCCCCACTCCTCTTGTAATTTAATTTGAGTTTCTTTACTCAAATCTCTATCCCACCCGTGACTTCGTATAGATACTAACAGTTCATAGAAGTCTTTATCATCAGTTGAAATTATACCACCTTCAATTGTAGAAATATGATGACCAAAGAATGTTGAGAAAGTTGATGCTAAACCAAATGTTCCAAGTTTTTGTCCTATATATTCACAGCCCATCGACTCACAGGTATCTTCCAATAATATAACTTCATACTGTTCACACAATTCTACTATCCTCTTCATATCTGGAACTAATCCAAGGACTGATACTAATAATAAAGTCGAGGGGGATTCTTCTATAAATATTTTTTCCAAGTGTTCTAAATCTACTGATAAGTCTTTCAGATTAGAATCACACAATAAAGGTTTTAATCCTAATTGTATTACTGGTGCCAAATCTGTTGCCCAGGCTGTAGACGGTACTACAATTTTATTATTTCTTAAATAATCTCCTTGCTGTAATGCTGATAATACTAATAAATTTGCAGATGAGCCAGAATTTACAAATACTGAATGTTTTCTTCCTAACCAATTAGAAAACTTTTCTTCAAATTCTAATGTTACGGATCCTTTTGTTAATCTTGGATAAGTTTTTAACCATTCTACTAATCTATCAATATCAGTATTACCAATTGTATCTTTAACTAAACTAATCATTTAAAACCTCATTCAATTTATCGTATGTTTTTTTCATACCATCTTCCAAACTTGTAAATTCAAAATTAGGATATAGTCCTAATAATTTTTCAGAACTAATATCTTTTCTAAATTGTCCGTCTGGTTTATCACTATCCCATTCAATTTTTAAATTTTCTTTACCACAAACTTTTAATGCTACTTCGGCCATTTCCTTAATTGTGAAATTAAAATTGGGAGCCACATTAAAACTTTCAACTATATCATTCTCAATAACAAATTTAAATACTTTAGCTAAATCGTCAGCGTACATAAATTGTCTATATGGGTTTCCTGAACCAAATAATTTTATCTTGTCTGTCGCATAATAAATCTTTTTAAGTAATGAGGGTATAAAATGGCTGTGGTGATCTTCAAATTTATCATACTCTCCATACAAATTACATGGGGCTACCCAATTCCAACGCAGACCGTACTGTTTATTATAAGATTCTATTCTGGTTAGCAATGTTCTTTTAGCCATAGCATATGCAAAATTTCCCGATGGAGCCTTTCCTTTAAAAACATCATCTTCCGTCATTGGGTAGTTATCAACCACATCAGGAAAAATACAACTTGATAAACACGCTGTTAATCTTTTTACTCCTTGTTCTTGACTAGCCTTTAACACATTAGTATCTATTGATAAATTAGTTTCTAAATAATCAATAGGATAATTCATATTATCCTCAATACCCCCCACTCTTGCGGCTAAATGTATAACCCTTTTAGGTTGGTATTGTGCTAAAACTTCTCTTGTTTCTTTATAATTAGTTAAGTCCACATCCAAACTTGATAAATATTTTACCGTATCTCGACCATTTGAGTCTAACGAATGATTACCAATTATATATTTTTGTAAATGTTTTCCAACTAATCCACTCCCACCGGTAACTAAAATCTTATTCATTTATTTTCACCTTGTGTATTCCTTTGTGTTGAAAGTGTGTACACTCTCTAACATCTTCCTTTATCCAATTAAAATTTAATCTATTTTTCCACGCCACATAATTAAAACTCATTTGATCTAAATGACTATAATATTTCATTTCTTCCCACCATTCTTCTCCTACCTTCTTCACATCCGCTTCATTATGTCTTCTAACCAATACCATTGCACTTAATAATCCAAAATTGGGTGGATAATTTTCTCGCATATATTTATCAGTTTGTTTCTGTATCAATTTAGGATCATCTTTATATGCCTTAATCCCCTTCCAAGGTTCTCTTGCTAAATTCGTTTCACCAAACTGAAATATCCTTCTTGCTTCTTCATAGATACAATTCCACGGATCAAGAGCACAACTCATTTTATCATATACTGCCATATTTGGGGTAGGTGAAGAATGTGCCGGAATGATTGCCCCTGTTTGTCCACCACCAGAAGCCTCATTATGATTCCACAAACATCCGTCTATCAATTCATTAACATCACCTCGACATTGAGCATTTCCATCAACCCAAACACTATACTCATATTCTGATAAAAATCTATGTGGTAGTGCCTTATGTTTTCTAGCATTTCTAACTGCTGGATTTTTTAACTCTGGATTATTATACAATGGTAAAGTATATCTAATATCCCAAGTATCCGATTTCATATCTTTACTATCAGTAAAACACACATAATCTACATTATCGGGGTTAACCAATGGGTCATATAAGAAATCATATCCACCAAAAATTGCAGTATAGACAACGACATTACTCATAAATAAATCTCACCATCTACATAATTATGTTTAATTGGAAACTGTCGTTGAACTGTATAAAGTTTAGAATATCTACTTATGGTTTGTAAAGTACCACATTGATTACCTACATTTAACTTTGATTTTGACCTAATATATAACTGAATTCTCAAATCCATATTTCTCATATCTAACACAGTGTCTGTAAAGAAGAATGGTGTTTCTCCAATGGATTTATATGTCCAATAAAAATATGGTAATGGATTTTCTTTTAAAACTTTAGTTATCTTTTTAGTTTCATTCTCTAAAGTTTTTTCATCGGGAGTTCCATATTGTGTTCCAAATCTATCAGATACTAATAATCCACCAAAATCACTATCGCCCACAACTTGTTTTATAATCCCACCACCTAACTCTTTTTCCACATCACTCCAATACATTTCTGGTCTACAGTCTTCCATTTCATTTTCTTCAAACTGCCAAAACTTTAACATTTGTTTAAGTAGTGGAATGTCCGTGTTATCTTTATCGT
>JACKQG010004263.1_pt1 | contig 16694 bp, 12 predicted proteins | sample 8237621 | NCBI WGS metagenome assembly JACKQG01 (sample SAMN15677084, study PRJNA649215) | marine metagenome | biome: marine; feature: Black Sea; material: saline water; isolation source: suspended particulate matter (SPM) from the Black Sea western gyre | collected 2013-06-09/2013-06-10 | depth...
CGGAATGAATCACGATGATGCTCTGCTTTCGCTTGAGCGTCATGCAACAAGTAAAATTTTGGAGTTGGATGATATTCACAATATTGACACATTGGGATTTCGTGGAGAAGCATTGCCAAGCATTTCAGCAGTTTCAGAAATGGAAATTTCATCACTTCCACAAAATAAAAAGAATCAATCTGCTACAAAAATTTTTATATCAAACGGAAAGATAAAAAATGTAACTCAAATTTCTGCAAATTCTGGAACGACAATTAGCGTGAAAAATCTTTTTAAAAATGTACCTGCGCGGAAAAAATTTCTCAAAACGGAACAGACAGAAATGCGACATATTATCAAAAATATTCAGTATCTCGCTTGCACGCATTTTGCGACAAGTTTTCGATTATTTCACAACGGCAAAGAAATTTTAAATTATCCGAAAGTTGACCTGCTTGAGAAGAGAATTTCAGATATTTTAGGACGGAAATTTTTCCAGCAAAATGTCATTCCAATTCAGAATGAAAAGCCAATAATAAGCATCGCTGGATATATCGGTTCGTTTGATGAAAGCACCAATTGGTCGTCGGCAAGTTGGCGAACAATTTTCGTAAATAACAGATTTGTAAAGGATAAAATAATTTTTTCTGCTGTGCGAAAAGCATACCAACCATTCACAAAAAAAAGTGGCCTGAAATCGCAACTTCCAATGTATATTGTTTTTATCAACATTTCAAACGACCAGATTGATTTCAATGTATCGCCGACAAAAACGGAAGTTCGCTTCGCAAATTCGAATCTTGTCTTTAGTTTTGTGAAGGATTCGATTAGCAATTCACTCTTGGAATTTGAGAATAAAAAATATTCTGATGTAAAATTTAATATTTCAAAATCACAAGATATTTCAAAATCTTCAAGTTTTCGAAAGTCAAAAAATGGACGCCAAAAATTTTCTTCCATAAAATCCGAACTTGATGAGACATTTTTGACATTAAAGGGAAAAAAAGATATTCAAATGGTAAGTTTTTTTAACGAAAAAATTATTAAAGATAAAAATAAAATTGTAGAAGTTGAAATTGTAAATCCTTGGCAAATCGGCAATTCATTTATTTTTGTTGAGACGAAAAATGGAGTTTTAGCGATTGACCAACACGCAGCTCACGAAAGAATTTTGTATGAGAAAATTCTGAAAAAATTTCAAACTTCAAAAGATATTTCAGGTGAGAAACTCCTATTTCCACTTGTGATAGATTTGCCCAAATATCTTCAACAAACAATTCCCAATTTAGTTGGAGAAAATCTTACTACATTTCAGCAAATTGGATTCAAAATAAAAATTTTCAGCGGAAATTCATTAATTGTTGAAGAGATTCCTTCGGAATTAAAAAATTGGAATAATGGTGAAGTTTTGATAAATATTCTTCAGCAGATAGAAGCAGAGTATCAGCCGTGCACTGATTTCAAAGAAAAATTGGCTCAATCTTTTGCCTGTCACGCGGCGATAAAAGTTGGGCAGAAATTGACAAAAAAAGAGATGCTGGCTTTGATAAATGAACTTTTTGCCGCACAAAATCCATTCTTCTGTCCGCACGGCCGACCTGCCATTATTGAAATTTCATTCGATGAATTACGGAAAAGATTCAAGCGAATTTAGTTGCGACAATTTAATATAAAATGAAACAAGAAAATATCAGAAATTTTTGTATAATTGCGCATATTGACCACGGCAAATCGACTTTGGCAGACCGATTTCTCGAACTCACAAAAACTGTAAGCACTGGCACAATAGCTCAAATTCTTGACGATATGGATTTGGAACGCGAGCGTGGAATTACGATAAAGGCGCATTCCATCCGAATGAAATATTCTTACGACAACAAAAAATATATTCTCAATCTTATCGATACGCCTGGGCATGTCGATTTTTCTTATGAGGTTTCCAGAAGCATTGCCGCTTGTGAAGGAGCAATTCTTCTCGTCGATGCAACGCAAGGAATCGAAGCCCAAACTTTGAGCAATCTTTATCTTGCGATGGATCATAATTTGAAAATTATTCCCGCGATTAACAAAATTGATATGCCTGCAGCTGAGCCAGAAAGAGTAAAATTGAATCTTTCAAAACTTTTGGAAATTTCAGAGGATGAAATTTTTCTTATTAGTGCCAAAGAAAATATCGGAATTGAAAATCTGTTGAATTCTGTTGTAAAGCAAGTTCCAGCTCCAATTTCTGAATTCTCAAAAACTCGAGCTTTGATTTTCGATTCGCAATACAATCAATATCGCGGAGTTATCGTTCACATCAGAATTTTCGATGGAACGCTTCAAAAAGGAGACAAGATAAAATTTCTCGCGACAGATAAAATTTTCGAGATTGAGGATATCGGACATTTAGGTTTGAAGATGGAATCTTGCGAAAAATTGACCGCTGGTGAAGTCGGATATATCATTGCTGGCGTAAAACAGGTGAGAGAAGCAAAAGTTGGTGATACAATTACTTTGGCTGAGAATCCAACTTCGCAACCTTTGAAAGGTTTCAAAAATCCCAAGCCGATGATTTTTAGCGGAATTTTCCCGATTGATGGAACGGATTACAACAAACTCCTTGATGCGCTTGCAAAATTTCAATTGAATGACACATCTTTAATTTACGAGCCAGAAAATTCGCTAATACTCGGTTTCGGTTTCAGATGTGGCTTTCTCGGACTTCTTCATCTCGAAATTTTCAAAGAGAGAATTAATCGCGAATATGGAATTCCAATTATCTCAACAACTCCGAGTGTGGAATTTTTGGTAATTTTGAAAAATGGAGAAATAATCGAAGTGGACAATCCAGCGCAAATGCCAAAAATTATTGAAATCGAAAATATCAAAGAGCCAATTATGAATTGCGAAATTCTCGTTCCGACCGAATATATCGGAAATATTATGAAACTCGCACAAGAGCGGCGCGGAATCCAAAAACATATGGAATACATCGACCAGAAACGAATCTCCATCGAATATGAATTTCCGCTTATTGAAATTCTTTACGATTTTTACGATAAATTAAAATCTGTAAGTCGCGGATTTGCTACTTTCGATTATGAATACAAAGAGCACAAAATCGCGGATGTCTGCAAAGTAGATATTTTAGTAAACGGCGAAAAGATTGATGCAATGTCATTTATTGCTCATTCAGACAAAGCGTATTTTTGGGGAAAAAGTATCACAAATGAGCTCAGCAAAGTAATTCCGCGACATCTTTTCAAGATTGCGATTCAAGCATCCATCGGAAGCAAAATAATTGCGAGAAGCACAATTAATGCACTGCGAAAGGATGTTACTGCAAAATGTTATGGCGGTGATATTACGAGGAAACGAAAACTTTTGGAGAAACAGAAAAAAGGGAAAAAACGGATGAAAATTATGGGAAATGTCGGCATTCCACAAGAAGCATTTCTTGCCGTTTTGAAAGCTGAAAGAGTTTAGAATTTTACGATAATTTCTTCTAAAAAACTTCTGCCAGTACTCATTTTTTCCACATTAAATATCTCGGAAATAGTCGTGCCAATATCTGCAAATGTCTTTCGAATTCCAAGATTAATTCCAGTTTTGATATTTTTTCCGTAAACTAAAATTGGCACATATTCTCGCGAATGGTCGGTGCTTTCTGTCGTCGGGTCACAACCGTGGTCTGCTGTGATTATCAGAATATCATCTGCTTTCATAAATTCAAATAATTTCGGAAGCATTCTATCAAAATTTTCCAAACCTTTTGCAAAATCTTTGAAATTATTTCGATGTCCCCATTCCGTATCGAAATCTGAAAAATTTGCAAAAATAAGTCCTTCATCAAATTCTACCATTTTCTCAAAAATTTCCCTCATCGCCTCTTCGTTGTGATGAGTATGAATGGAATTTGTTAATCCTTGAAAATTGAAAAGGTCCTCAATTTTTCCGATGCCAATCACATTATGATTATTTTTTTTCAGAATATCTAAAACCGTTTTTTTCGGCGGTGAAATCGAAAAATCCTTTCTATGTGGAGTTCGAACGAAATTTCCATCTTTTGTTCCGACAAATGGTCTTGCGATTACTCGCCCAACTTTGTGCTTTCCAATCAGAATTTCATTTCGCGCAATTTCACACATTTTGTATAATTTTTTTGTTGGAAAAATTTTTTCGTGTGTTGCAATTTGAAAAACGCTATCGGCAGAAGTGTAAATAATTGGGTATCCAGTTTTAAGATGTTTCTCGCCTAATTCGTTAATAATTTCTGTTCCGGATGAATGCTTGTTTCCGAGAATCCCTTTGCAGTCAGTTTTGCTGATAAATTCATTTATAATTTGATTTGGAAATCCATTTGGATATGTTGGAAAAGGTTTTTTTGTGATTAACCCCATAATTTCCCAATGGCCAGAAATGCTATCTTTTCCAGCTGATTTTTCCGCCGCTTTCCCGAAATTTCCAATAGGATTTTTTTCAGGATGAACACCTTTTATCGCGGAGATATTTCCAAGTCCAAGTTTTTGCAAATTCGGCAAATTGAGTCCACCAACAAAATCGGCAATATTCGCCAATGTGTTGCTTCCTTTATCGTTATACAAATCCGCATCGGACAATTCGCCGATACCGACTCCATCCAAAATAATTAGAATAACTCTCTTTTTCATAAAATTTTATTTCCCGAGAAATTTAGAAATTTTTCCTTCGATAAAAGACAAATTAATTTCAGATGCCGTGATTGTCAAATCTATTTTTGATTTTGCAAACCAAGTGAATTGTCTTTTTGCATAATTTCGCATATGCTGTTTGATGAGTTGTACCGCTTCATCAAAGTCCAATTTCTTATTCAAATATTGAAGAAGTTCTTTGTAGCCAAGCGTGTTCATTCCAACATTTTTTTCTAAATATCCCATTTTTTTTAATTCTTTTATTTCATCAAGAAGTCCATTACTCAACATTTTTTCAACACGATTATTAATTTTTTCGTAAAGTTTTTTTCGCTCATCTATAAGATAAATTGTGAAATTGTCATATCTTTTTTTTTGTCTGAATTCCTTCCAGAAATCTGAAAGCGGTTTTCCTGTGTATCGATAAACTTCGAGAGTGCGAACTATTCTTTTAGAATCATTTGCGTGGATTTTTTTTGCTGCAATTGGGTCAACTTTTTTTAATTTTTCATAGAAAAAAGATGAGCCATTTTCTGAAATTTCTTTTTGCAAATTTCGTCTTACTTTTTGCGGAATTTTGGGAGTTTTGCAAATCCCATAAAGAAGTGTTCTAATATAAAAACCGGTTCCGCCAACGACGAAAGGAATATGTCCCCTATTGTATATTTCTGTAATTTTTTTATCTGCATTTCTTGCAAAATCTCCAGCAGTATATTTCTCATCTGGATTTTTTATATTGATAAGATGATGTGGAATTTCTGTGAGAATTTTTTGCGTCGGTTTTGCCGTTCCGATATTCATAAATTTATAAATCTGGCGCGAATCCGCGGAGATAATTTCGCCGGAAAATTTTCTTGCTAATTCAAGTGATAAGGCAGTTTTGCCAACAGCTGTTGGACCGCAAATTATGACTATTTTCTTCATAAAAAATTTAGTACTTTTGTGTGTTTAGATTTTTGATATTTTAGAATATCAAAATTCAGCATTTAGTGAGAAGTAAAAACTTGGATGCTGCTTGTAAATGTCCTTGTCTGCGCGCCAAGCCCAATCGAATTTCAGCACAAAATATCCGAGATTCATTCGCGTGCCAAATCCATATCCAATTTTTATGTCATTCATTCGGTTTGATTTAAATTCATCATAACTATTCCATACATACCCAAAATCTGAAAAAATTGCTCCTCTGATATTTCTCAACCAAATTGGCAAAGGGAATCCAAGGCGGAAACTTTTTATAAATGGATAGCGAAATTCAATACTCGAAAGTGCAATATTGTTTCCGAGAAATTCATTTTCAGAATATCCTCGCAAACTATAATATCCACCTAAAACAAATTCTTGTTTATCTTTTCCAATTGAACTATTAACTTCTAACTGATAAGCAAATTGATATTCTCTTGATAATGGAATATATTTCCGAAAATCACTATAAAAATTCAGATAACTCAATTTTTTACTGAAACTTTTCTCTACTCCGACATTTATTCTTGAGCCCTTTATCGGACCTGTATAACCCCAAATTGCTGTATCATGAACGAAAAAAAGTGCTGTGCTAAAAATTGTAGATTTTTCAGAATATCCTGATTCCAAATGCCAATCATCATTCTGCCAGCTAAACCATTCTTCATTCCAAAATCTCAGCATATTATAAAAATCAAAACGATTGAATTTGTCAATTGGATAACTGACTAAAGTTTGAACACCAATATCTCGTTTCTTTCTTAATCCATCATATAATTCACCATTATTTTCCCAAAGATTCAAATAATAATAATTTTCGACCAGATTAAAAAATCCAATTCCAAAATCAAGTCGGTTTTTCAAATAATAATAATTTATTATAATGTTACTTTCATCAACAGAACCGGTTGCGTCAGTCACAATCTGTATATGATGATTTCCCAAAATATCACTCAACGCAATCCATAATTGTGCAGATAATCCTCCCATCGTTGAATAACCAAGTCCACCAAATAAAAGGTCTGGCGTAAAAATCAGATGATAATCTTTAATCTTGGGTTCTCGATTTTTAGTCGTATCTGGCTTGGCTTCCAAACTATCCTTTTCTAAAAAGAATTTAGAATAGTATTTGGCTCTTTGTTGCGGAAAATTAGATTTTTTTTTCTTGTAATATTGTTTATAATCAGAGATAGAAAAAGATTGTTGAAATGAGAAATCTTTGGTTTTTTGTAATGAAGAATGCGCAAAATATTCCAAACTGTCGAGCGGATTAGTGCAAAGATACAAATCCCAGCCTCGCTGATGGAATGCTGAAAAAACAAGATAATCGCCCATTTTAGAAATATCTGGCGAGAAGCATCCTGAAAAAATATTTGTAATTTTCGACATTCCTTCATCTGAAAAATTGTATGCATAAATATTTGCCAAACCATCTTTGTAAGATGTAAAAACTAAATTGTCTCCACTTTCGCTCCAAATGGGATATTGATGATTATATTGCTCGTTCGTCACAGCCAAAATGTCATTCTTTTCAAAATCATAAATGAAAATATTGTAATATAAATTTGCGAATATAAATTGTTCATCATCGTTTTTTACTTTCAGAGAATCTACAAATCTTTCGGAAGCAAAGCAGATTTTCTTTTCATCTAGAGACCATTTTGGATATCTATCATCGAAATAATCATCGGTTAATCGTGAAACAGATTTTTCTTCAAAATTGTAAATGTATAAATCGTTTTGCGCATCTTTTTGTCCGACAAACACAATTTTATCACCTTTTGGAACGACATCTAATTCAAATATTGCATCAAAATCCAAATCTATTCTTTCAAGTTCCTTGCCATTTTGCAAATCGCAAATTGAAATTTTATCTCCTTTTGAAGTTTTTGTGACGAATACAAATTTTTTTCCATCTGGAAAAAGTGAGATTGAATTTTTCATATAATGAAAATCTTCAAATTTCCCCGAACTTCCACTTGAGACGAGTTTTTTCTCTTCATAAAGTCCCATTGTAGAAGTTTTGTAGATGCTCATATTCATAGATTTATCCGAGAAAAATAGAATATCAGTTCCGTCTGGTGAAAAGCAGGGATTTATGTTGTAAGAATTTTCTCCATTTTTGTGATGAGTTATCTTCTCAAATTTCTCTTCGGGAACTTCATTCTCAACAATGAATTCGCTGTATTTTCTTTTTAAAGATATTTTCCATTGTTCTTCCAAACTTTCTAACGAAACTCCGAATGTCTTTTTGGCAGATTCTTCTAAATTTTTGTATATTTTGAAATTATATAAAAATTCGACAATGCTTTTTGCTCCAAATTTTGATTCGAGAAAGAGAAGAAATGACTCGCCTTCACGATATGCGTAGTAACTATAACCGATATCATCAAGTGGAACAATCGCATCATTTATGACTAAATCAATCATAAACATCTCATTATAATTTGATGTTCCGTGAACTGAACAGAATTCCGCAAATCCTTCTGTAAGCCAGAGTGGCATTGAAAAAATAATACTACTTGTGAAATTTGATAAACTTGAACCTTGCAGTGCGAAGAAGCAGAAAACATGCGTCAACTCGTGAATTAATGTTAATTCAAATCTTTTATATGAGCCATCAAATGGAACTACAATACGATTTTTGATAAATTCTGTAAATCCGCCAGTTCCTTCTTCAATCAACTGATATATCACATTTGTCTGCTGAAATTCGTTATGAGAATTGTAAATAATCACAGGAATTCGCTGCGGCAAAGAGTATTCAAACAGGTCTTGAAAACGATAATATGCTTCTTCAATTATCAAGGCAGAAGTTTGCCCGACAAATTCAAGATTCTTCTCAAAATAAATATCAAAATGCGTTGTCTCCATAACTGACCATTCAAAATCTTGATATTTTATTTTATTTTTTCCAAAATTCGTCGCATTTAAATTCATGGCGAAAATGATACAAAGAATTAAAATAACTAAAACTTTTTTCATAAAATCCTTTTATTCTGAAATTAGTTTTGCCGAAATTCCTTCATTTTGGAAAAAAATTTTTTCAGCAATAACTTTTTTCAATTCACCTTTTTTAACATTTTTATTTTTCAAAAATATTTTCACATAATGATCAGAAACTGAAGTCCAAAAGCCATTTTCCATTTTTTCTAAAACTACTTGTATAGAAATTTCGTTGTCAATAAGATATTTGAAATAACGCTTTTTCTTTTCATTATTCAAGCTAAAAAGGCGTTTTGCCCGAATTTTATTTTCAACTCCATTCGATTTCCATTTCATTTTAGCAGCAGCAGTATTCGGGCGCGGCGAATATCTGAAAATGTGCAAATATGTGATATCGAGATTATCAATAAATGAAAATGTCTTTTCAAATTCCTCATCTGTTTCACCTGGGAATCCAACAATTACATCACATCCGATTGCAGCATTTGGAATTTTTTCTTTAATCTTTTCAACAGTTTCACGAAAATTTCTGCTTGAATAACAACGATTCATCTTTTTCAAAACTTTGTCAGAACCGCTTTGCAAAGGAATGTGAAAATGCGGACAAATTTTCTCATTTTTTGACAATTCATCAATCAATTCGTCGGTAAATAAATTCGGCTCGATTGAACTCAATCTTATTCGCTTAATGTCGGTTTGTGAACTCAAATCTTTCACAAGTTCAAGAAGAGAATAATTATTAAAATCTTTTCCATAAAGTCCGAGATTTATGCCAGTTAGAACAATTTCATTCACTCCATTTTTTGCTAATTTTTTCACTTGTTTGATTATATTTTCTGTTTTTCTGCTTTTTGGTTTTCCGCGGATAAATGGCAAAATGCAATACGAACAGAAAAAATCACATCCATCCTGAATTTTGATTGGAACACGCGTGTGAATGTTGAATTTGTCTGTCGTCAACTCCAAAAATTTCTTTGATAGATTTTTCTCTTTTTGTGATTCAGATTTGTTTGCGATGCAATCGAAAATTTGACATTTTTGAATATTTGAAAAAGTGAATAATTCGCCATCAAATTTCTTAAAAAAATCCAAATTGTTTTCTACATAACATCCAGTAACAATTATTTTTGAATTTGGTTTTCGATTTCTGATTGCTTTGCGAACAAGGTTTCGTGATTTGTATTCGGCACGATTTGTAACGCAACAAGTGTTTATCAGATAAATGTCAGCGGATTGTGAAAAATCGACAAGCGAAAAGTCAGATTCAATAAATTGATTAAGTATAACTTCGGTTTCATATTGATTTGTTTTACAGCCAAGAGTCGCAACAGCAATAGTTTTCATCAATTTTTTCCGAGAAACTGATAAGCTAATTTTTCAATCACTTTTGGATAGATTTCGTGCTCAATTTTCAAAACTGAATGTGCAATTTCTTCTGGAGATTTTAAATGCCCAATTGAAATTTTTTTCTGAAAAAGTATTTTTCCATCATCGTATTTTTCGTTCACAAAATGAACTGTTGCACCAGAAAATTTTTCTCTATTTTCGAAAACTATCTTATGAACTCGCATTCCATACATCCCTTTACCACCATGTTTTGGAAGCAGAGCCGGATGAATATTTATTATCTTTCCATTAAATGATTGCAGAAATTCTGATGACAATTTTCGCATAAATCCAGCGAGGACTATTAAATTTATTTCATATTTGGAAAGCAAATTTAGCAATTCATTCTCAAAATTTTTTTTATTCGGAAGCAATATGTATTTCACATTATTTCTCTTCGCCTTCTGAATAATTGGAGCATCAATTTTGGTTACGACGAGAAATTTTGGGATGATTGGTAAATGGTTTTCAAAAATATACTTTACAACATTTTCAAAATTTGAGCCACGACTTTTTCCAGAAGTCAGAAAAGCAATGTTGAATTTTTTTTGCATCAAATCGACTTTTTCAGATAATCGATATAATTTATTTCAGATGGATTTACGCGATTCAAAATGCCAAGATAATAACTTATCATATCGCAAAAAAGAATTGTCGAAAAGGTCTTTCCTAATGGAGTTTTTCCGTCAGTGCGTATTTCCAAAAACTCGATTTTCTCCTTTTCGAAAATGCTTTGCAAAGCTTCCAAACGATTCGAAAAATGTTTATTTTCTTTGAAATCTCTGATGAAAATCGGAATCAAATTATCAGAATATTTAAATTCCCAACCTTCAATCTCGTTATGATTCATCTCAGAAAATGTATTTGAAAATGCTTGATTTTTTGAGTTTTCGTTTAACTGACATTTGAACCGATAAGCGAGCGGATATAATTTGGGATGGCTACTATAAATCACAGGGATTTTTTTGAACATTTTCCTCGCCATTTGTTTAGCAAGATTCTTTTTCGTAGTAACATTTCGTGAAATCAATTTCAATTTATTTTTAAGATTAATATTGGCGAGTTTGGCATTTATTTTTTGATTAGGAATGATTTTTAGTTCTTCTAATATATTTACAATCGAAAAAAACAGATAGCCAATTGCTGCTCTTGGTTGATAATCTCGCGGAATAAGTTTTATGATGTATCCTTCGTTTGAAAAATGCTTTAGAATCCCACCAGATGTAATCATAGCGATTTGTGCACCACATTTTTGTAACGCTTTGAAACATGAAACTGTCTCTTCGGTATTTCCTGAATAACTGCAAACAATTCCTAAAGTGGAACTATCGAAATATTGTGGAATCTCATAATTTTTGATTACATAAATTGGAATTTCGTCTTCAAAAAGAACTTTCGCAATATCACCAGCAATTGCCGACCCGCCCATTCCACAAATTGCAATACTTTTGATATTTTTGTAATATTCCAGAAGTTCAGGTTTGCTTTTGTTAAAGTAAATTTCTTCAATCTGATCTGCAAGTGAAACAATTTGTTGATACATATTTTCAGTGTCAAATCTGTTGAAATTTCCGACATAATTCAAGTTGATCAAATCCATTATAATCCTTTCGTTTCTTTTGTTTCTTTCATTATTTTTTTGTAAAATTGAAATATTTCTATTTGAGATTTTCTCTTTATTTTCGTATATTTTTTGCGTAAAATATCTAATTCATAATTTGAAATGTCATCTTTTATATTCAGATAATTTTCTTTACTTATACTGAAACATTTCAAGCCCATTCCCAAAAGTAGCGGAACAGCAATTTCATCGCCAGCCATTTCCCCACAAATACTGATTGGAATATTTCGCTTTTTTGCCGCATTAATTGAAATCTCAATTAGTTGCAAAACGGCTGGATGAAAATAATTGAACGATTCAGCAAGAGTTTCATTGTCCCGATCGGCTGCCAAAATATATTGAGTTAAATCATTCGTTCCGATGCTGAAAAAATCGGACACATCAGCCAATTGTTCAGATTGTATCGCAGCTGCTGGAACTTCAATCATTATTCCAATTTCAATATTTTCATCAAATTTCATCTTACTTTTTTTTAGTTCAAATTTCACATCATTAATAATTTTTTTTGCTCGAATTATTTCATTTTTTGAAGTTATCATTGGAAGCATAATTTTCAAATTCCCGAATGCTCCAGCTCGCAAAATTGCTTTGATTTGGTCTTTGAAAATTTTTGGAAATCTTAATGAAAATCTAATTCCTCTGCAACCGAGATATGGATTTAACTCTTTTGCTAAGCCAAATTCATTGCTAAGTTTATCGCCGCCAATATCAAAAGTGCGAATGTAAATCGGTTTATTTTCAGAATAAAATTTAATTAAATCACGATAAAATTTGTATTGCCTTTCTGTGGTTGGAAATTTATTTTCAATATAATATAAAAATTCCGTTCTAAAAAGTCCAATTCCATCAGAATTTTTAACTTCAATTTTCTTTGCTTCATCAGGAATTTCGATGTTTGACATTATCTGTATTCGCTGATTATTTTTCGTCGAAGTTGGCAATTTGGCTAATTTCAATTTTCCCAAATATAATCGCTTTTCTTTTTTCTTATTTTTCTGAAATTCCGAGATTTTTTCATCACTTGGACTTACAATTACGGTTCCGGTATTTCCATTTAGAAGAATGAAATCATTATTTTTCATTTCTACCAAAGCATCTTTCACCTCGAATACGACAGGAATATCCAAAGATTTTGCGATAATCGCTGAATGGGAATTTGCTGTTCCATTTTTTGCGATAATTCCGAGAACATTTGAATTTTTTGCTTCGAACATAAATGAGACCGAAATATTATCGATGACAGTGATTTTATTTTTTGGAATTGAATGGAAATTTCGTGTGGAATTTTGACTTAAATTTTTGATAATTCTATCTTTAATATCTCTGAAATCCTCTTTTCGTTGAGAAAGATAATTGTCTTCAATTTTAGAAAAATCGTTTATTAATTTTTCAAAAAAGGAGTGAATTGCAAATTCTGCTTCGACAAGTTCGTCATTAATTATTGAGATAATTTCATCGTGAAATACTTTATCTTTCAGCATTTCTTGGTGTGAAAGAATTATTTCTCGAGCATCTTTCGCATCTGATTCCATAAACGAAAACAATAATTGTAATTCTTCCAAAGATTTTTTTATCGATTGTTTAAACATTGAAATATGTTTTTCTACTTCTGATTTTTTGATACTTTTTTGAAAAGTTGCGTATGAAATACTTTTTATTATCGTTACTTTTCCAGCGACAAGTCCCGATGAGATTGGGATTCCGCGTAAGATTTTCATCATTCTTCACCGAATTTATTTTCGAAAATGGCAACCATTTCGCGCATCAATTCATCTTCATCAACGCCATCAATGATAAATTTCAATTTCGTGCCTTGTCCTGCTGCGAGCATCATAATTCCCATCACGCTCTTCCCATTTATCACCATATCATCCTTTTGAATGGTAAAATCCGATTTGTATTTTGATGCGGTTTTCGCAATGAGCGAAGCAGGTCTGACATGTATTCCCAATTTATTTTTAAGCATAACTTCTTCGGAAATCATCATTCTTTATCTTCTTCAAGGTAAGTTCTAGTGCGGTTTTTTCGTTCGATTTCTCTTTTTATTTTTTCATTAAAAATTTTTGCAGCGTTGTGTCCATAAATTTTCAGCATATGATTTAATGCGACAACTTCGATTATATCAACAATATTTTTTCCTGGGGAAACTGGCAGATAAATTATCGGAATTTCAACATCGAGAATTCGGCAAAATCTATCCTTCAAACCGATTCTTTCATAATCCATATTTTGCCGCCAAGGAGTCAATTCAACCTGAATTTCGATTCTTTTTTGCATTCTTATGGCTTGAATTCCGAACATAGTTTCGATATCGAGCAATCCGATTCCGCGAATTTCCATAAAATGACCTAATTTTTTATTCACTTCGCCAACAATAATTCCTTCTTTATTTTTTATCTTTATCACATCATCAGCGATAAGTCGATAACCTCTTGAAATCAATGAGAGTGCGCATTCGCTTTTGCCAATTCCACTTTTTCCAGTAATTAAAACTCCGATTCCAAGCACATCGACGAGAGTTCCGTGAATTGATTTACTTGGTGCAAAATAATCCTGTAAAAATGCTGAAAGACGATTCATAAGATTGCTTGTTGATAATCTCGATTTGAAAACTGGAATACCATTTTCATCTGCTAAAAAAAGGAGTTCTTTGTCAGGCAATAATCCTTTTGAAGTAATGATACAAGGAATTTTGAAACGAGTGAAAATCTCTTTTATGATATCATATCTTTTTGATTTTGTCATCGATTTCAAATATTTTATCTCAGTTTCGCCCAAAACTTGAATTCTATCAAAATCGAATGTGTCAAAATGACCTGCAAAAACCAATCCTGGTCTGTGCAATTCCGAAGATTTAATCACATTTTTTAGACCATTTTTTTGGGAAAGTAATGTCAGCGAAAGGTCTTTTGCTTTTATTTTAAATATCTCTTCGATTGTAATTTTTTTCATATTTTCCCCATTTACTTTATTTCATAAAGTTCGAATGATTTTCCAATAATTTTTAATAAATTAATTTTTTCGGTATCTTTATTTTTAAAAATTAAAAAATTCTCAGTACTATCTTTCAACTTTTCGATAGCTCGTTCAGTATTCAAAACATCGAGAATTAACTCATTTTTTGATATATTATTTTCTTCCTCAAGATTAAAATTTGAAATATTTTCAACGCTATTATTTTCCCGTTTATGATGATTTTGTAATTTTCCGAAGTGCCGTTTTGTCTGCTTTTCAATCTTTCTAACTGCATTGTCAATCGCGAGATACATACTTTTTTCCTTTGATTTACTAAAAAAATGAAATTTTTTCATCTTCAAATTAATTTCTGCTAAATTTCTGTTTTTTTCAACTGTCAGAACCATTTCAGCTGAAATAATTTGGTCTGAATATAAATCCAACTTTTGGATAGAATCTTCTGCATATCCTTTTACAGCAGGTGTTAAGTCAAAATGACGGGCTGTAATTGAAATTTTCATCTAAATCACCTCTCTTTTATTTTTTAAAATTTCTTTCAAATCTATGGTATAATACGAACTTCGAACCAAAGGAGCAGATTCCACATAAAAAAATCCCATTTCAGTCGCAACATTTTTGTAATTCTCAAAAACTTTTGGCAAGATATATTCTTTTACTGGAAGATTTTCTTTTGCAGATTTTAAGTATTGTCCGATTGAAATTATGTCAACAAAATTTTTTTTTGCATCTTCAAGAAGGTCTATCACCTCCTCATTTGTTTCTCCAAGTCCAACCATAATACCAGTTTTGGTGAAGATATCAGGATTTTTTTTCTTCACAAATTTTAGAATGGATAATGAGCGATAATAATTTGCTTGCGGTCTGACATTTTTGTAAAGTCGTTTCACGGTTTCGAGATTATGGTCGAATATTGTCGGATTTTCATTTATAATTGATTTTATCGCTTCTTTGCTTCCACCAAAATCAGGAGTTAATACTTCGATGTAAATTTTATTTCCTAATTTTTTTCTCAATTCTCGTATAGTTTTTACAAATTGAGATGCGCCGCCATCTGACAAATCGTCACGAGTTACGGATGTAATTATGATATGATTGAGACCGAGTTTTTTTGCCATTTCCGCGACTCTTTTTGGTTCATCTGAATCTGGTTTTGGGAGGTTTTTTCTCGTTTTCACGGCGCAAAATTTGCAATTTCTAGTGCAAGCATTTCCCAGAATTAAAAAGACAGCTCTGCCCTTTTCGAAACATTCGCCTTTGTTCGGACATTTTGCACTTTCACAAATCGTATGTAAATTATTTTCAGCCATAATTTTTGAAATTTCAACTGTTCGCTTTCTTCCTAATTTTTGTGATTTTAACCAATCTGGCTTTCTCAAAATTGATTTCATAATCAGATTTTATGAATCGCTAAATTCTGAGAATCCAAAATTGCTTCGTGAATTGTTTCTGATAGAGTAGGATGCGCAAACACGATTTTTTCGATTTCTTCAAATGATATTTTTGAATTTATAAGAATCGCACCTTGAGCTATCAATTCAGTTGCACAAAATCCCAAAATGTGTAAACCAATCAGTTTTTTTGTTTCGTCGTCAAAAATTGTTTTCACGAATCCACTTTCTTTTCCAATAGCCAATGCTTTGCCATTTGCTCGAAACATAAATTTCCCAATGGAAATCGAATTGAATTTTTTTCTAGCTTCAGATTCTGTCAATCCCACACATCCAATTTCCGGTTCAGTAAAAATGCAACGAGGAATATTTTCGTAATTAAGTTTGGAAATTGACATTTCACGATTTTCTATAAGATTTTTAATATACGAAGCAACCAAAATCGCTTGCTTGCTAGCTGTATGAGCCAACATTTGTTTTCCAATGACATCGCCGATTGCGAAAATATTCTCAATATTGGTTTGAAAATTTTCATCTACGAAAATCTTATTTTTGAAAAATTTTTTATCTGAATTCATCTCAATATCAAATAAAGGTTTTCTTCCAATACAAATTAAAACTTTGGCAGCAATAATTTTTTTCTGGTTAGAAAGATTCAGAATTACATTATTTTTTTCGATTTTGAAATCTTTTACAAAAGTGTTGAGATGAATTTGTATTTTTCTTTTTTTCATCTCGAATCCAAGTTTTTTTGAAATTTCTTCATCTTCTGTCGGAATCAAATTT
>JACKQG010004266.1_pt1 | contig 16689 bp, 16 predicted proteins | sample 8237621 | NCBI WGS metagenome assembly JACKQG01 (sample SAMN15677084, study PRJNA649215) | marine metagenome | biome: marine; feature: Black Sea; material: saline water; isolation source: suspended particulate matter (SPM) from the Black Sea western gyre | collected 2013-06-09/2013-06-10 | depth...
GGCCATCTGTGTTGATATGGACCGGATGCCGCCGCTTAATGACAAGAAGAAAACCATCGCCGTGGTCCGCGACTATGCCGCCAGGCTGGAAGCAGAACCCGCCGTTCAGAATATGAAAAAGCTGGGCACTGCCATGGTCGCCGACATGACCAATTACACCGGCGGCTTGCCGACCCGTAATTTCAGCGCCGGGCAGTTTGTTGATATCGACAAGGACACCCTGCTGCTGGGCGGCCAGCATGTTTATGAGCGCAATGTTGAACGCGGCGGCGATCCTTCGCACGCCTGTATGCCTGGTTGCGTGATTATGTGCTCCAACATTTATGTGGATAAAGACGGCAAGGAAATGGTCTCGCCGCTGGAATATGAAACCCTGTGCCTGATGGGTTCCAACTGCGGTGTTGCCGATCCTGACGATATCGCACGGATCAACAATATCGCCAACGACCTCGGCATCGACACCATCGAAACCGGTGCCACGCTTGGTATCCTGATGGATCACGGTAAGGCCGACTATGGCGATGTCGACTTTATGATTTCGTCCCTTGAAGACATCCGCCTGGGCAATGAAAACGGTCGCTTGCTGGCCAGGGGTACGGCCCGTGTCGGTGAACACTACGGCATCAAGCGGGTGCCGGTGATCAAAAAACAGGCCTTAAGCGCCTACGACCCCCGGGTCATTGAAGTGACCGCCATTTCCATGATGGTGACAGCCCAGGGCGCGGACCACACGGTTGGCAATCTGCCTGCCTATGAATGCGCAGACAAAACTGTCGAGGAACTGGCTGAACAAAGTTTCCAGATGCTGGTCCACAGCGCCGTTGCCGACAGTTTCGGTCTGTGTATTTTTGGTCGTTCGGTGACCAACACCCATCATCAATTGATTGCCGACGGCGTCAACAATGCTCTCGGAACCGACATTGATCCTGCTTTTATCTGGCAAATTGGCGTCGATACCCTGCGCCTGGAAAACCAGTTCAATGAAGCCGCCGGTTTCACCGAAGAAGATGATGAACTGCCGGACTTCTTCCATCAGGAAGCCCTGCCGCCGACGGATCGCAAGGCGCGTCTTCATGCCAGGGAAGTCAATCAATACATCAACGATTTGATCGGCTAAAATCCAGCCATGCCAGATTCGCAACCCAGGCCCAAACCCGTCGTTCTTTGCATTCTTGATGGATGGGGGGAAAGGTCGGAGCGTGACAACAACGCCATCGCCCTGGCCGCGACTCCAAACTGGGATCGTTATGTGGATGGCTTGCCGAAGTCATCCCTGCAGGCATCGGCTCTTGATGTGGGTTTGCCTGAAGGACAAATGGGCAATTCGGAAGTTGGTCACACCAACCTGGGGGCGGGCCGTGTTGTCATGCAGGACCTGCCGCGTATCGATGCCGCCCTTGCCGACGGTACGCTTGCGAAAAGCCCGGTCTTGGCTGATTTCGTCTCGATACTGAAAAAAAGCGGTGGCGCTTGTCATTTGATGGGACTGTTATCGCCGGGCGGAGTCCACTCCCACAGCGCCCATATGACAGGACTGGCCAAAGCCATCGCCGCGGCAGGTGTGCCGGTTATTATCCATGCCTTTCTTGATGGTCGCGACACACCGCCTAAAAGCGCCAGGGGATTTATGGAAGAATTCCTCAACGATATTTCCAATATCGAGGGCGTTCGGGTTGGCACGGTCAGCGGTCGCTATTACGCCATGGACCGGGATAACCGCTGGGAACGTGTCAGCAAGGCCTACGATGTGATAGTCGAGGGCAGGGGCGAGGCAGCGACCAATGCTCTGGGCGCCATCACAGACAGCTACGGGGCCGACATCGTCGATGAATTCGTCCTGCCCTGCACCATAGACGGATACGCCGGCATCAGCGATGGCGATGGTTTGTTCATGGCCAATTTCCGGGCCGACAGGGCACGGGAAATTCTGGCGGCTCTGGTTGACCCTGATTTTGACGGCTTCAAGCGCTCGCGCACCGTTCAGTTCGCCGCTTGTTCAGGCATGGTTCGCTATTCACGTGCCCTCGACCCATTCTTAAGTGCCTTGTTCCCGTCGGTGGAATTAAAGAACATTCTGGGCGAAGTCATTGCCAATGCGGGCTTAAAGCAACTGCGCATTGCCGAGACCGAGAAGTATGCGCACGTCACATTTTTCTTCAATGGCGGTCGGGAACGGGAATTTGATGGCGAAGAACGTATTCTCGTGCCTTCACCAAAAGTCGCCACCTATGACTTGCAGCCTGAAATGTCGGCCCCGGAAGTCACCGACAAACTGACCCGGGCCATCGCCGGGGGAACATTTGATCTGATTGTCGTCAATTTTGCCAACGGTGACATGGTCGGCCATACCGGTGTGCTGGAGGCAGCGAAGCTGGCGGCGCAAACCCTTGATCATAGTCTGGGGCAACTGGAAGAAGCTGTCGTACGGGCCGGTGGGGTGCTTTTGATTACTGCCGATCACGGAAATTGTGAACAAATGTGGGATGCCTCCGAAGACCCGGCCCAGCCGCACACGGCCCACACCACCAACCCGGTGCCGCTTTTGATGGTAAACCCACCCGACTGGGTCCAAGGCCTTAAAGACGGATCCCTGGCCGATATTGCGCCGACCTTGCTCAGGCTTCTGGACTTGAAACAACCTAGGGAAATGACCGGGCAAAGCCTGATCAGGGAACAAGGCCGTTGAAAATCATTGCCCTGCTGATTTTGATGTGGGGGGTCGGTCTGTCCGACGTTACATTCGCGGCTGAAACCAGCACAAAGCTCAAGGAAATCGAGAAAGCCCTCGATAAAGATAAAAAACAGCGCGACACCCTGAAGTCTGAATCCCGCGATCTGGCCCGCGACCTTGAACGCCTGAAGGCGGAAACCGTGAAAGTGGCGGCGACTATTCAAGGCCATGAGTCAGCGGCTCTTGATCTGCAAGACAGGCTCGCAGAGCTGGCCCTGACGGAAAAAGACAAACTCGTTCTTCTGGAACAAAGGCGCGAACAGTTCGGTTTTGTTTTGATGGCTCTGCAGCGCATGGCCCGCTACCCGCCAGAAGCGATGATTGCTGCTCCCATGAGCCCGTCCGATACGGTTCGCGGCGCGATCTTGTTGCGCGCCGCCGTGCCGGCCATTGAAGACCGGGCTTTGAGTCTGCGTCAGGATTTGGCGGCGCTGACACGGGCCCGAAAGCAAACGGTTGAAAAGCGCCAGCAACTGGCGTCCGTTCGCGCCGGTCTGGATGTTGAACGTCAGCGACTTGATGGCTTGCTGGCGAAAAAACTGAAGCTGAAAAAATCGACTGATTCGAAAGCCCTGCAGGCGGAAGAGAGAATCCGCGCCCTGGTCAAGAAATCAAAAAATCTGCAGGATCTGATGGCACGCCTGAAGGCGGATAAATCAAAGCGCAAAAAGGGCGACACTGAAAGTGCGGCAAAAACATCTGTGCCGACTAAAAAATCAACCGCGTCGCTGATCAGCAAAGCCAGGGGAACGCTGCCTTATCCAGTGATCGGGCACCTGGTCGGGCGCTACGGTCAAGCCATGGAAACCGGCCTGACCCGTAAGGGAATTACCATTGAAACGGGGGCCGGGGCGCAAGTCGTTGTCCCCCATGAAGGGACGGTTGTTTTTGCCGGCCCTTTCAAGGGGTACGGGCGGCTCTTGATCATCGAACACGGCGAGGGATATCATAGCCTGCTTGCCGGACTCGACCGTATTGATAACGTTATCGGCCAACTGGTGCTATCGGGCGAGCCAGCGGGTATTATGGGGGGCTTGGAAAATGGTCCGCCGGTGCTCTATGTGGAATTACGGCGCAACGGGCAGCCGATCAATCCTGTGCCGTGGCTGGCAGCGCGCAAAATTAAGGTAAACGGATGAAAAATCGATTATTCAAACTGACACTCCTGGCGGTTGTTTTCGCGCCTTTTGTCGCCTTCGCCCAGGAAAAAAATGACAATAATGCCGAGACCTACCGGCTGCTCAACCTGTTTGGTGATGTCTTCGAGCGGGTCCGTTCCGACTATGTGGAGGAACTGACCGATGAAGAGCTTATTGAAGCGGCTATTGGCGGTATGTTGTCATCCCTTGATCCGCATTCCAGTTACCTGAATTCCAAGAACTATCGTGACATGCAGGTTCAGACCCGTGGCCGTTTCGGCGGACTGGGTATCGAAGTGACCATGGAAAACGGACTGGTCAAAGTGGTCTCGCCCATTGACGATACCCCGGCCTTCCGCGCCGGCATCGAAGCCGGTGACCTGATCACCCATCTTGATGAAGAACCGGTGCTCGGCCTGACTCTGCAACAGGCGGTCGAAAAGATGCGTGGCAAGGTCGGCACCGATATCAAGCTCACAGTGCGCCGTGAAGGGGTAGACGATTTTGATGTCAGCATCACCCGCGCCGTCGTCAAGATAAGGGCGGTGCGCTCGCGCATGGAAGGCAATGTTGGCTACTTGCGTATTACCTCGTTCAGTTCCCAGGCCGATGACGGCGTGAAGAAAGCCATCGCCAAGTTCCGTGAAGCTGTTGGCGATGAACTGCAGGGGGTGATATTCGATTTGCGCAACAATCCGGGCGGCTTGCTCGATCAGGCCGTCTCGGTCACCGATATCTTCCTCGACAAGGGCGAGATCGTCTCGACCCGTTCGCGCAAACCCGAAGATACATCACGCTATAATGCCCGCAAGGGCGACATGATTGACGGCTTGCCGCTGGTGGTTTTGATCAACGGTGGTTCGGCGTCGGCCTCTGAAATCGTCGCCGGTGCCTTGCAGGATCATAACCGGGCGATTTTGCTGGGTACCAAGTCCTTCGGCAAGGGTTCGGTGCAGACCATCATGCCGCTGTCCAAGCAGGGTGCCATGCGCCTGACCACGGCCAGGTACTTCACACCTTCAGGCCGTTCCATTCAGGCCGTGGGTATTGAGCCTGATATTGTCGTCGAATTGGCCAGGATCGAGGAAATTACCCGGCCGAAAACCCGCCGCGAAGCGGATTTGCGCGGTGCCCTTGATAATGGCGATGGCGACGGCGACGGCGAAGCCGAAAAGCCGAAGGATGCCGATGCCACACAGCCCGACGACAATGACAAGGCGGCAGAAAACAAGCCCCGCGACTACCAACTCGACCGGGCGCTTGACCTGATCCGGGGCGTTGCCATGTTCTCAGGCATGAGCGCCGTTAGTAAGTGACGTTTTTTGACAGGCTGGTGGCATAAGTGAAACTGCCCTTCAAAATACCCAGCATCAAGCTTCCGAAATTCGGTAAAAAAAAGACCGATGACGACGACGAGGATGATGACGACGATTTTGACCCTTCTGATTTTGAAGGTGACGATGACGGCCCTTCGGGTGAAGCGCCGGTTTCTCCGGCTGACGAAGGGGGACCTGAAAAAAGCGCTGACAAAGAGACGGCCTCCGAACCCGAGTCCGGTGGCGATGAGGGTGATGTCCCGAGCGAACCTGAAGGGGAGGAGTCGGGTGAGCTCAGCGGCGATCTGGACCCAAGCGAAGAACTTGAGGATATCGATTTTGGCGATGACGACGATGATGACGATGAAGAAGACGGCGGTAAGTCCAAACGCAAGATGCTTCTTTTCGGCGGTGGTGCTACGGCGGCGTTACTGCTGATCGGCGGCGTGGCGTGGTATTTCATGTCCGGCGACGGCGAAACGGAAAAGGCGGCTAAAGAGGAAACCGGCATTCCTACGGTGACCCTGGACATTGCCCCTAAGAAGAGGGCACTGGGTTCAAAATCTCTCAACGCCATTGCCGCCGGTGCGACCGGCCCGGGTGCCGGGGTGCTGGTAGCGGCGATGTCACCGACGGCGTTTTCCACCCTTGCCCCGCCAGCCGTTACCGATGCTCCGCTGACTGAAGGTAATGACCCGGCTTTAAGCGAAGCCAGCCCGCAAGGGCCGTTGCCGATCATTGCCGAAGATGGTCGTATGTCATGGCAGGTCTATGCCAAGCCATTTGAAAATCAGGATGCGCAACCCCGGGTGGCCATCGTCGTCAGCGGTCTTGGTTTAAGCGCCATTGCTACCGATGCGGCAATCCAGTTGTTGCCGGGCAATGTCACCCTGGCTTTTGACCCCTATGCTCCGGGCTTGCTGGACTGGATCGCCAAGGCCCGTCAGGCTGGCCACGAAGCGCTGATCATGGTTCCCCTGGAGCCCGTCACTTTCCCGGTCTCCGATCCGGGCCCACAAGCCCAGATGACCACCAACGCGCCAGAAGAAAACCAACTGCGGCTTGAATTTGTGCTCAGCCGGATGACCGGTTATATCGGCGTGATGACGGTGCTGGGCTCAAAGTTCAACACATCGGAAGAACATCTGAAGACGTTACTTGGGGAAATCAAAAACCGCGGTCTGATGTTCCTGGAAGGAGCAATGGACGAGGATTCTCTGGGGCCTAAATTAGCCACGGAAATGGGGGTGCCGCGCGCTCTTTCCAACATTATTGTCGATTCAATCCCGACCAAAGATGCTATTGATGATCAACTGGCCGAATTGGAGAACATCCTGATCCAGCAACCGGCGGCTGTTGCCATTGCCCACGCCTACCCTTCATCTATCGAGCGACTGGCGAACTGGACGAGCGGCCTTGAAGCAAAGAATCTGGTGTTGGCACCCTTGTCGGCCCTGGTTGACAAGCAATTCCTGCCATGAATCCGGTTCCCGGCCAGATGAAGGAAAACTTACCCTATCGGGCCTGTGCCGGTGCAATGCTGATTAATGCCCGGGGCCAAGTGTTCGTTGCCAAAAGGATCGATTTCCTTAGTGATGCCTGGCAAATGCCGCAGGGCGGCATTGAAGAAGGGGAAGACCCCCGGCAAGCGGTATTGCGCGAGCTGGCAGAGGAAACCGGCACTGACAAGGCGGACATTATCGCCGAGAGTGAACACTGGCGGGAATATGACCTGCCCGATGAACTGGTCGGCGCAATCTGGGGCGGCAAGTTTCGTGGCCAGAGGCAAAAATGGTTCCTTCTGCGCTTTACCGGCGGGGATGGGGATATTGACCTTAAGGCCCATGGAGAGGCTGAATTCAGTGCCTGGAAGTGGGTCGGGATCGATGAAATTGTTGATCTGATTGTCCCCTTTAAACGCGCCTTGTATGCGGATATTGTCGGCGAATTCCGCCCCTTTATTGAAGGCACCAGATAATCCCATGATGTATTTGAAAGTTTTGCTGGGCTTTGTCTTCTTGTTGGGCAGCGCAGATATTCTTGTTCGCGGCGCCGTGGGACTGGCTCGTAGGCTGGATATTTCGCCTTTGGTTATTGGCATGACGATTATTGCTTTTGGAACGTCGGCCCCCGAATTGCTGGTTAGTATGGACGCAGCGCTCGCCGGATCATCGGCGATGGCCCTTGGTAACGTTATCGGCTCCAATATGGCCAATATGTTGTTGATACTGGGTGCTGCGGCTTTGTTCATGCCAATTTCCATACAGCCCTACGCCTTAAAAAACGATGCCATGATGCTGCTTGCCGCCAGCGCATTGTTCGGATGGTTTTGCTGGTCGGGTCCTATTGGCAGCTGGCAAGGCGCTGTCCTGATTGTCCTGCTGGTCGGTTTTCTGATCCGGGCTTACCTTAGGGAGTCCCGTAATGGCGGCGTTAGTGCCGAAATTTATGTAGAGGAAGTCAAGGATTTTGAAGGGCTTACATCCTTGAAGATAATCTGGATGGCGATACTGGCCGGGCTGGCGGGTGTCGTCATCGGTGCTGATTTACTGGTTGATGGTGGGGTGGAACTGGCCAGGGCCTTGGGCGTCGCAGAAGAAGTTATTGGCTTGACGGTTTTGGCTTTTGGCACGTCCTTGCCCGAACTGGCGGCTTCGGTTGTTGCCGCCATGCGTGGTCATACGGAAGTGGCGCTGGGTAATGTGGTTGGCTCCAACCTGTTTAATGTGTTGGCGGTGATCGGTACGGTGGCGTTGGTGACGCCCCTTCATGTCCCCGCGCAAGTGCTTGATTTTGATCTCTGGTTGATGCTGGGGGTGACGGTCGCATTGATGCCGTATCTGATGGGTGCCTGGCGGATCGGCCGTGCGACAGCAATCGTCTTTTTGAGCGCCTACGGGGCCTATATTTTTGCCCAGGTGTACGGTGTTTCGGCGGTGTTGGAGATTCTGGGTTGAAACGTCTTCGGGTATCGCGCAAAGTCGGCCCATGAAGACAGTTCTTATTACGGGCGCTGCCCGGCGAATTGGCAAGGCCATCGCCCTTGGGCTGGCCAGGGATGGCTGGCGGGTGGTTTTGCATTACGGCACATCTGAAGAGGCCGCTGAAAACCTGGCCGGGACTATTCGTGAGCAAGGCGGCGAGGCTGTAGCGATTCAGGCTGATCTGAATAATGAACAGCAGGTCTTGGATCTCATTCCGAAAAGCGTTGAACAGACCGGCCCGCTTACCTGCCTGATTAACAATGCTTCGATTTTTGAAGAAGATTCCGTCGACACTGCCAGCCGCCAGTCGTGGGACGACCATATGCAGGTAAATCTGCGCACGCCGTTTGTTCTGGTTCAGTCTTTCAGGGAACAGTTACCGGCAGAGCTGGAAGGCAATGTGGTCAATATTATTGACCAGCGGGTCTGGAATTTGACCCCGCATTTTCTCTCTTACACCTTAAGCAAGGCCAGTTTGTGGACATTGACACAAACCCTTGCCATGTCCCTGGCCCCGCACATTCGTGTTAACGCCATTGGCCCGGGGCCTGTATTGCCCAGTTCCAGGCAGTCAGAAAAGGCGTTTATCAAACAATGGTCGTCGCTTCCAATGCGGCGTAAGATTACGTTGGAAGAGATAGTCGATGCTGTCAGGTTCATCCTTGAGGCACCATCGATGACTGGACAAATGATCGCCCTTGATAGTGGCCAACACTTGGGTTGGAGTCAGGAACCGCCGGGAGGCGGAACAAGGGAATAACGTGAGGCAAAGATGATGACTGGCAGTCCGATGGAACTTGTACAACCTCGAAACATAGCCGATGCGCGGGCCGCTCTTCGTCATGTTTTTATTCGCGACCTGGTCCTTGATTGTTCAATCGGGGTTCATCAGTTCGAACGTGAAGCCACTCAAAGGGTGCGTATCAACCTTGACCTTGCCGTCCGTGAAGGGGAGACCAACGGCCAGTTGAATGATGATCTGGCCAATGTGGTTTGTTACGAAGAGCTGACCAAAGGGGTGCGTCAACTGATCGCCAGGGATCATGTCAATCTGGTCGAAACCCTGGCCGAGGATATGGCTGCCATGTGCCTGACAGACAAGCGTGTGCGCTCTGCCCGAATCCGCATCGAGAAACTTGATATCCTTGAAGACGCCGTCAGCGTCGGCGTCGAGATCGAGAGATTTAATCCTGAAATCTGATTTTGGCCCTGTTTTTGCCGCTCCGTAGTTGCTTGATGAGTTTCAAAAATTCCTGCAACCCATTGCAATAAATAGATTCATGAAAAGGAAACATAACGAGTTGTGCACAGGTTAGTGTTTTCTGTTGTATCGATAGCAAAATATTCCTTGAAAAAGTGCCTGTTGATCCGTTTTCCGCTTGCTTTAAATTTTCTCTTTTAAAAACAAAGAGTTACAAATTTGCACATTTTTTAAGCAATTTTAGAAATTGTATGGCTTATTTGGTTTCTTTTCTTCAGATCGTGGGTTTTCAACAATCTTATCCACAAGAGTCGTGGATATGTTTGGTGAACGCCTGAAGAAAAGCTTTTGGAGTCGACAGAGCCGATCACACTCAAACGGAATCATTACTTGATTCCGTTTGAGTGTGATCGGCTCGATCTTTAAAAAATCGATCAGTTTTTCACGTTTCGTTCGAAGCCAACGTGTTCAGACTAAATGTGAACTGATCTAGAGCATGCGTTGACGCGGGGCCCGGTTTCGTTCAAATACCACTGATGGCGAAAAAACACCCAGACAAGGACAAGGCTGGAAAATCTGCCAAACAGGCCGATATTCGCCCCGGCGGGGTGAGAGTTATCGAAGCCCATCTGCGCACACTGGACGCCGCCCCGGGGGTATACCGGATGATCAACAGCGGTGGCGATGTCCTTTATGTGGGCAAGGCGAAAAATCTGAACAAACGGGTCGCCAGTTATACCAACCTGAAACGCCAGCCGACCCGTTTGCTGCGGATGATATCGGAGACCGCTTCAATGGAGTTCGTCACCACCCATACGGAAGCCGAGGCCCTGCTGCTTGAGGCCAATCTGATCAAGCGCTATAAGCCGCGTTATAATATTTTGCTGCGTGACGACAAATCATTTCCAAAAATATTGCTTACCGGCGGCCACGCCTTTGCCCAGGTGATGAAGCACCGCGGTGCCGAAAACCGCAAAGGTCAATATTTTGGTCCCTTTGCCTCGGTCTGGGCGGTTAACGAGACGCTGACCATCCTGCAAAGGGCTTTCTTCCTCAGGACGTGTTCGGACAGCGTCTTTGAAAACCGGACACGGCCGTGCCTGCTCTATCAAATCAAACGCTGCTCTGCGCCGTGCGTTGATCGCATTGATGTTGCCGGATATGCAGAACTGGTGGCCCAGGCGCGCGCCTTTCTGACCGGTGAAAGTCAAAAAATCCAGCGCGATCTGGCCAGACGCATGCAAACTGCCAGCGACCAGCAGGATTACGAGACCGCCGCTGGCTTTCGGGACCGCATTCGCGCCCTGACCCGTGTTCAGGCCCATCAGGACATCAATTTATCCGGCGTCGATGAGGCCGATGTGATCGCCGCCCATCAGGCCGGTGGCCATACCTGCATTGAAGTTTTCTTCTTTCGCGGTGGCCGCAATTTCGGCAACCGCGCCTATTATCCGTCCCACGCAAGGGACGAAAATGAAGCCCAGGTGCTTGAGGCCTTCATCGGCCAGTTCTATGACAACAAGGAACCACCACGCCTGTTGCTGCTGTCCCATCGCCTTCCCAATCAGGCATTGATAGCGGATGCTTTGGGGGTCAAGTCCGGGCGCAAGGTCTCGGTCGTTTGCCCGCAACGTGGCGATAAGCTCAATCTCGTTGAGCACGCTCTTGACAATGCCCGCGAAGCCTTGGGGCGCCGCTTGTCGGAGAGCGCCTCACAACGCCGGTTGCTTGAGGGTCTGGCCGAGGTGCTGGACCTGGATGCAGCGCCTGAGCGTATCGAAGTCTACGACAACAGCCATATATCCGGCACCAAGGCGATTGGCTGCATGATCGTCGCTGGTCCCGAGGGCATGATGAAAAACGCCTACCGCAAGTTTACCATCAAAAACCCGGATATCACCCCCGGAGATGATTACGCGATGATGCGTGAAGTGCTGACGCGGCGCTTTTCTCGCGCCCTCAAAGAAGACCCGGAGCGCTCACGCGGCCAATGGCCCGATCTGGTGTTGATCGATGGCGGGGTTGGACAGTTGAGCGTCACTCTGGATGTTCTTAAAGAACTTGAAATTGATGATGTGGTTGTTGCCGGCATTGCCAAAGGCGTTGATCGCAATGCCGGACGCGAGCGCATTTTCCTGCCTGGCCGCGAACCGATCAGTCTGGCCCCGCGCGATCCGGTATTGTACTTTCTACAACGACTTCGGGATGAAGCGCACCGTTTCGCCATTGGCTTTCATCGTCAAAAAAGGGGCAAGGCGGTGACCAAATCGAGCCTCGACGGGATCCCCGGCATTGGCCCCAGGCGCAAGAAAGCGCTGCTCCATCACTTTGGTTCGGCACCATCGGTAGAGGGGGCGGGACTTACTGACCTGGAAGCCGTCGAAGGGGTTAGTAAAGCGATGGCCAAGAAAATCTATGACTGGTTCCACACAGAGGGTTAAACTTATAAAAACCTGGGTATCATGACAGAACACAAAGACTGGAAAGCGCACATGCGGGTAAACCTGCCGAATATTCTGACCTTTTCACGGATCGGTTCGATTCCTGTGATCATCGGCCTGATGTTCCTGCCTTCGCCACTTGGTAACTGGTTGCCATTTGGGGTGTACACCTATGCCTGTATCACCGATTTTTTTGATGGTTATCTGGCTCGCGCCTGGCAGCAACAATCGTCGATGGGCCGGTTTCTTGACCCCATTGCCGATAAATTGCTGGTTTCGGCGGTGCTGTTGATGTTGGTCGCCAGCGACGCAATTTCGGGCTTTACGGTGATCCCGGCAGTCGTCATCCTGTTTAGGGAAATTCTGGTTTCGGGCTTGCGCGAGTTTCTGGCCGAAGTTCAGGTCAAGGTACCGGTAACGGTGCTGGCAAAATGGAAGACCTTTATCCAGATGCTGGCCCTTGGGTTCCTGCTGGTCGGCGCTTCCGGGCCGGATTTTGGCCCTGTCACAACGATGGAAATCGGTATCGTCGGCCTGTGGGTCGCTGCCGCCCTTACCGTTGGCACCGGCTACGATTACCTGAAGGCTGGCATACAGCATATAACTGAATCCGATGATAGTGGGTACTAGCATGAAAGTATTCGGCATCACCGGATGGAGCGGCAGTGGCAAGACCACCCTGATGGTTAAATTATTGCCAGAGATGATCGGGCGCGGGTATAGCGTTTCGACCATGAAGCACACCCATCACCGTTTTGATCTGGACCGCAAGGGCAAGGATTCTTTTGAGCATCGCCAGGCCGGGGCCAGTGAAGTGCTGGTGTCCTCATCAAATCGCTGGGCCCTGATGCATGAGTTGCGCGGCGCCCCTGAACCGGATATGGATGAACTGATTGCCCAGATGACACCGGTCGATCTGCTGCTGGTTGAAGGCTTTAAGGGCCGTCACTATGACAAGTTGGAGGTTTCCCGTCAGGCGACAGGAAAGCCGATGCGGTGCAGGGAAGACAAGGAAATTGTTGCGCTTGCTTGCGACAGCGCCGTTGAAGGCCTCGATATCCCGGTTATCGACATTAATAATATTGCCGCCATCGCCGATTTTATCGTCGCCCGCTGCGAGCTTGAGGGTGGGCACAATGACCCAACTTAAGGATGACTGTTTCGCCCACGGCGATGAGTTGACGCCGCTTGACGTTGCTCTTGAGCAGTTGGAGAAAACAGTCGAGGCCGTCGTCGACACCGAAGAAGTGTCCTTGGGCCGCGCTTTGGCCCGGATACTTGGCGAAAACGTCAAGGCGGAGCGTCATGTTCCGCCCCATGATAATTCAGCCGTCGATGGATACGCTGTTATCCATCGGGACCTTAACCCCGATGCCGATACCCGTCTGCCCATAGGCGGGCGGATCACCGCCGGCCATAAGTTGGATGGGTTGGCAAAACAGGGTCAGGCCTACCGGATTTTCACCGGCGCACCCATGCCCGCAGGTGCCGATACGGTGTTTATGCAGGAAGATGTGCGCCTTGCAGGCGATGATGTGATTTTGCCGCCCGGTATCAAAGCGGGCGCCAACCGCCGTTTCAAGGGCGAGGATGTGGAAACCGGGTCGGTTATTCTAGGCCGGGGAAAGCGCCTCAGGCCACAGGAAATAGGTCTCGCCGCCTCTGTTGGGCGCAGCACGTTGAGCGTCTACAAGCGCCTGCGGGTGGCCGTGTTTTCAACCGGCGACGAAGTCCGCGACCCGGACGGGGAAGCGCCGGAAGGCTGTATCTTCGATGCCAACCGCTACACCATCATGGGTCTGCTTGAACGTCTGGGCTGTCTGGTCACGGACCTTGGCATTCTCGAAGACGACGAAACCGTTATCGGCGACGCCCTGAAGGCAGCGGCCAAAGACCATGACCTGCTGTTTACATCGGGCGGGGTGTCGGTTGGCGATGAAGATCACATAAAGCCAGCAGTGGAAAAGCTGGGTTCCTTGCACTTCTGGCGTCTGGCGATCAAGCCGGGACGACCTATCGCCTTTGGTCAGGTCGCTGGAACGCCGTTTGTCGGCTTGCCCGGTAATCCGGTGGCGGCCATGGTCACCTTCATGTGCATTGCCCGGGTGCTGGTCCTCAGGTTGTCCGGGGCGCTTGATGTGACGGCCCCTACCTATAAAGTGCGCGCTGCCTTTTCCTTCAAGGGCAAGGGCGAGCGTCGGGAATGGTTGCGGGCGCGTCTGGAAAAAGACACCGACGGCGATTATAGCGCCCATCTGTATCCTGCTTCCGGCTCCGGGGTGTTGACCTCGATGGTCGCCTCTGACGGGCTCGTTGAAGTGGGCGAGGAACAAGCCCAGATAAATGAGGGAGAGCTGGTTGATTTCCTGCCTTTCACGGAAATGTGCCCTTAATTTAAGGAGAAGATGTGAAAATACTTTATTTTTCCTGGGTCCGTGACAAGACCGGTGTCAGTAACGAAGAGCTGACCCCGCCTGTCAGTGTGACCACCGTGGAGAGCCTGATCGACTGGCTGAAAGAGCAAAGTGCCGGCCATGCTCAGGCGTTCACCGATGTCAGTGTAATCCGCGCCGCCGTCAATCAGGAACACGTCAAGCTGCAGCATCCCGTTGGCCCCGATGATGAAGTGGCCTTTTTCCCACCGGTGACGGGGGGCTAACCATGATCCGGGTGCAGCGTGAAGATTTCGATTTTGGCCAGGAAGTTGCCGCCTTAAGCGCCGGAAACAAGGGCGTCGGCGGTGTCTGCGCCTTTAGTGGACTGGTTCGCGAGATGGCCGGTGAAACCGAAATCAGCGCCATGACCCTGGAACACTATCCGGGTATGACCGAAAAGGCGCTGGCTGAAATAGAGGCCGAGGCGCAGACCCGCTGGCCCCTGGAAAAGACCCTGATCATCCATCGTTACGGTCGTCTCGAACCGGGCGATCAAATTGTTCTGGTCGCGGCCTCTTCCGCCCATCGGGACGCCGCCTTTGATGCCTGTCGTTTCCTGATAGACTGGCTTAAGACAGAGGCCCCGTTCTGGAAGCTCGAAGAATCTGAAAAGGGCGCAAGCTGGGTCGAAGCCAAGGATAGCGATACACAGGCCCAGGCCCGCTGGCTGGAAAAAGATCAGGAGGATTAGGTCGATTAAGTATCAGGCAATATTTTTTGATTTCGACGGGGTTCTGGTTGAATCCGCCGAAATTAAATCCCGGGCATTCCGCACCCTTTACGCAGAACACGGTGAGGCTGTTCTCAAGCAGGCGCTGGCTTATCATCTGGCCCATGAGGGTATCTCGCGGGTTGATAAAATCCTCCATTGCCACCGGCAGTTACTCGGCATTGAGCTGAGTGAGAATGAACTGGCTGAACTGGCCAAACGCTACAGCTCCCTGGTATTGGAAGCCGTCGTCGCTTGTGACGGGGTTCCGGGGGCCCTCGATTTTCTTAAAAGCAACAGCAAAAAATTGCCGATCTTTGTTGTTTCAGGAACACCAGAGGCGGAATTGCAGGACATTATCGAGCGCCGCGGTATGAGCGGTTATTTCACCTCGGCCCATGGGTCGCCGCGGCGCAAGGGGCCGATTGTCATGGACCTGCTTTTCGAGCATAGCCTGAACGGGCCGGATTGTCTGTTCGTCGGCGACGCCATGACCGATTACCACGGGGCAGAGGAAGCCGGACTTCAATTTATCGGCCGGGTCGGCCATGGGGAAGATAACCCCTTTCCCGGCGGAACGATGATCATCCCTGACCTGACAGGTTTATCGATATAGGAGACGCACATCATGTCCGAACTGGATGACGACGACTGGCCGGTCAAGGCCTATAAGAATTCCGGCTTCCTGAAACGGCGCGAGGCCCGCACCTTGCGGATTTTGTCGGAATATCTTGAGCCGGAATCCCGCTTCGAGGATTTCAACGTCAGCGACACCATTGTCTTTTTCGGCTCCGCCCGGGTGCTTGCGCGAAAACAGGCCCGTGCGGCCTTGAAAGAGGCCAGGGAAAGTGGCGCTGTCGAGCGGATTTCAGATGCTGAACGGGATCTGGCCATGTCCCGATATTATGAAGATGCCCGCGAACTGGCCAAGCGCCTGACCAAGTGGTCGAAGGGACTCGAGAAAGGACGACGGCGTTTTGTCGTCTGCACCGGTGGTGGGCCGGGCCTGATGGAAGCCGCCAACCGGGGGGCTTCGGAAGCCAGGGGCCTTAATATCGGCCTTAATATTTCGCTTCCCCACGAACAGTCCGATAATCCCTATGTTTCGCGCGAACTGAATTTTGAATTCAATTACTTCTTCATGCGCAAATTCTGGTTCACCTACCTGGCCAAGGCGCTGATCGCCTTTCCCGGTGGTTTTGGCACCATGGACGAGTTTTTCGAGCTGATAACCCTTATCCAGACCCAAAAACTAAACAAGAAAATGCCGATTGTGCTTTATGGGGCATCGTTCTGGAACGAGGTTATAAATTTCGATGCGCTTGTCCGCTATGGAACCATTTCGGTCGATGATTTGAATTTGTTCAAGCGTCTGGAAACCGTCGACGAAGCCTTCGACTATATTACCAGCGAGCTTAACAAAGCGGCGCTGATGCGACCGGGCGGCAGTTTGTAGGGCCGTCACGGACAAAAGAACCCGGTTAAAAAGACTCCACGGAAGGCCTGAGTTCGACCTCCCATGTCCAGGCACTGGAATCCTGGCGGGCGATGTTGAGGTACGTTTTGGCGATTGCCGCCGGGTCAAGTGACGTTGCCGGATCGTCAAAGGGCGCGCCACGTTCTTTGTTAAGGATGTGCCCGTCTATGACGAAATGAGCGACGTGAATGTTTTGCGGTGAGAGCTCACGGGCAAGACTTTGACAAAGACCACGCAGCGCAAATTTACCCATGGC
>JACKQG010004267.1_pt1 | contig 16689 bp, 11 predicted proteins | sample 8237621 | NCBI WGS metagenome assembly JACKQG01 (sample SAMN15677084, study PRJNA649215) | marine metagenome | biome: marine; feature: Black Sea; material: saline water; isolation source: suspended particulate matter (SPM) from the Black Sea western gyre | collected 2013-06-09/2013-06-10 | depth...
TTGTTCAGGTCGGCGACCAGCGTCCTGAGACCTTCGTGTGACCGCCATTGCAGCAATTCCCACTGCAGTTGCCCATCGTGGTTCCATTCGTTCCATTGCCCGAATTCGCCACCCATGAACAGCAGCTTCTTGCCGGGATGGGTCCACATGTACGAGTAGAGCATTCTGAGGTTGGCGAATTTCTGCCACAAGTCGCCGGGCATCTGCCCGATCATCGAGCCCTTCTCGTGTACCACTTCGTCGTGCGATAATGCCAGCACGAAATTCTCGCTGAACGCGTAGATGATGCTGAACGTTAATTCGTTGTGATGGAATCTGCGATGGACGGGTTGGTGACGCATGTAGCCGAGCGTATCGTTCATCCACCCCATGTTCCACTTCATGCTGAATCCCAAACCGTCCGTGTCCGTCGGTCGTGACACGCCCGCCCACGAAGTCGATTCTTCGGCAATCGTCAGCACGCCGGGGAATTGCAGGTGTGTAACTCGGTTGAACTCCTGCAGCATGCTCACCGCTTCCAGGTTCTCGCGCCCGCCGAATTTGTTTGGCACCCACTCGCCCTCGGCGCGGCTGTAGTCCCAATACAGCATCGACGCCACGGCATCCACGCGCAGACCGTCCACGTGGTACTTGTCAAGCCAGAAAAGCGAGTTCGCAATCAGATAGTTGCGAACCTCGTTGCGCCCGTAGTTGAAGACCATGGTTCCCCAATCGGGATGTTCCCCACGTCGAGGGTCTTCATGCTCGTACAGCGCCGAACCGTCGAATCGGCGCAGTCCATGGCCATCGCGCGGAAAGTGGGCCGGTACCCAGTCGATGATGACTCCAATGCCGTTTTGATGGCAGTGGTCCACGAAGTACATGAAGTCCTCGACGGGACCGTAACGCCCCGTCACGGAGAAATAGCCGATCGGCTGATAGCCCCAACTGCCGTAGAAGGGATGCTCGGACACCGGAAGCAGTTCCAGATGGGTAAAACCCATCTCGCGACAGTAGTCGACCAGGCGATGAGCCAGCTCGCGGTAGCCAATCCACTCGCTGCCATGCCGTCGCCAACTGCCCAAGTGAACCTCATAAATGGAGATCGGCTCTTCCAGGAAGTCGGATTTGCGGCGCCTGGCAATCCACTCGTCATCGGCCCATTGGTACTGATCGAGGTTCGCAACGATCGAAGCCGTACGAGGTGGGACCTCGGCGGCAAAAGCATAGGGATCGGCCTTCTCCAGCGTTTGGCCGTCGTTCGTCTTGATTCGATACTTGTACAGTTCGCCTGGGCCAACGCCCGGTACGAACAGCTCCCAAATGCCATTCGCGTAGTGCCGGCGCATTTGGTGCTGTCGTTCGTCCCACCCATTGAAGCTCCCCACGACGCTGACTGCGGACGCGTTCGGAGCCCAGACGCCGAAGTTCACTCCCGAGACGTCGTCGATCGTCCTGACGTGGGCACCCAGCCTGTCGTAGATGCGGTAGTGGGTCCCTTCGCCGATCAAATACAGATCGAACTCGGATAGAAGCGACGGAAATGCATAGGGGTCTTCGATCGTTTTCATATCGCCGTTGTTGTCCGCCTCGCACAACTGGAGCGGCCGCTGCCCATCGGTTTCGATCACATGCGGCCCCATTGCCTCCGACGGATTGGAGTATGTTGCGCCCGCGATCGCTCCTGCGCTAGAAAGTGACAAGCTGGTTTGCACTACCACGATTCCTATCTAGATCATAATGGTTTTCCGGATTCAACCAAGCCGCCAGAACCGGTCGGACCTGAATGCGATGGGCCCGTCGTAGCCCCCATAATTCGGATTATTCTCCGGCCAACCGTAACCCGAAGCGTCAACGAGGGATGGCCGACGAGCCATCCCTCGCTGACGCTTCGGGTTACTGCCATGCACGCCCCAACTCGTGAATGAACCGGGATATGCCATGCGGAACCCCGCGAAAATCAGCGAACGCGCGTTCGCGACCTGTCTACGCCGTCTGCGCGTCCATGGCGGTTCTCGCGTTCGGCCGTAGTCGTTGCAGCATGTCGCGGCACAGGCCGGCGCATGATTCCGTGAACCGCGAGCGGCGAGGAGTGGTCGCCCGGTTCGTGTGTGACATCTTGGTCCCCTGGCGCCGGGGCGAGTGCATTTTCATGGCCGGCGACCGAACGCGTGAATGAGTCTCGGCCGGATCAAACCGCCAAATGCGACATTCCACCTGGTGGAACTGCATTGCTCGGTCGACTCGCCGCCACAAGTCGCCATTCTTCACCGGCGCCATCTCGCCGTACCTTTCCCAATGCCAGTCATTTTCGCGCCATTCGCTCAAACCGAACCGGAAGCCGCGACTAACGTATCGGCTCGCCGTGAGGAGCGTGACTCGAGATGGCTGATTCAAGGCTTCCAGACCTCGCACCACGGCCAACAACTCCAGCCGTTCCAGTTCGGCATCGGGCTCTTCGTCCGCGGCCTCGAACCGCGCCGAGCCGTCAGCGGTCTCCAACACAAAACGCCACTCGCCAATGTGCGAGTCGTCCAAGGGCTGGTTGCGGATTCGCGCACGCCTTGCACGCGACTCGGAAAACAGCAGATAGTGAGGGGCAGACGCGTTCATTGCTCAGGTCTTTCTACGGCATCAAAGTCGGATTGTGCAACGTGTTTCCCTCCTGGCCTCAGCATGCTGGGTATCCGTACGATCGATCCATCCCGCAGGTACCCACCCGCGGCCGGCCGACAAACTGTCGGTTGCGTTTCACTTATCGGCAAACGCGACCTATATTCGCCAATTCACGCACTCAAACTCTTGCCGGTTTTCCACGGAAATCAAATCGGAGTGGGATCGTAAGCGTCGGCGCACTGAAAAGACAAGACACAGATGCTACGAATAGCACGGTCTTGACAGTTGTTTCGGTCTTCTGTCGCGTACGTGGCCGAGACGCAAATCCTGATGTTGCGTGTTCCAGGGAAACGTGCGAGAGATCATCGCGGACTTCCAGAAGTCCGCGATGGTCCTTCGTTGCCCAACGACCCTGGGCCCCCACGTTTTGACTGCATACTTGCGGTCGACCGAGGCAAATTACGTTGAAAACTCCGATCCGATCCGATAAAGTTTACATAGGGGAAGATTAGCCGGTTCGGAGAAGAAGGAGTCAATCGGCATGTCCTTTCGTGCTTCTACGTTCGCGGCGTTGTTAGTTCTGTTTCTGGCTGTAACTGCGCAGGCTCAGCAGAACACGACGGTCCAACTGCCAACGTTCAACTTCACTACCACTTCCACCACCGCTTCCGTACCGGACGGCGGAACGGGGTTGTTGGGTGGAATCATGCGCGCCAGCGAAAGCAGCGTGACGCGAGGCGTGCCATTGTTGAGCAAGGTCCCGTACGTCAACCGCCTGTTCAAGAATCGTGGGATCGGGCGGGACGTCAGCAGTTGGAATCAAACGGTTATTCCGAGAATCATCATCCTGGAGGAAGAAGAATTCTTCCAGACAGGCATCTCGCCGGAAACGCTTTCGGGTAGAGGCGGCGGCGGAGCCGGTGGAGGGTTTGGTGGAGCCGTGGATCCTGAGACGGCTCGCAAAGCCGATTTCATCAATAGGAATGTTGCCAGGCATACCCCGGCAGCACCCACGATACCGTCGGACCGTCGGTTACCGTCGGTCGAGGAGATCCGCCATCGGCACGACTTGGCCAGAGCCGAACGCGCGTCGGAAGCGGCCGAGTTTTTCACGAAAGGGCAGAAGGCCGAACTGGACGGCAAGCCGGGCGTAGCCAAAGTCTACTACCAAATGGCTTTGCGCCGGGCCGAGGGCGATTTACAGCGTTCGATCGCCGCGCGTTTGGCCGATCTCGACGGCGACGAAAGAGAATAAGCCAAGCAGGCCGATCACCGGGCCGTCGCCGAAGGCGAACCTGCCCACTCATTAGCATGTCTTGCGTGTACGGCACCGTTGCGCGTCCCCTTTTGCGCACGCGCTGTGACTCTTACACTTAAGATCAGATTCGAATCACTTCGACATTTGTCGACGACACTCGCACACAACGACGGATTTGCCTAACCCCGTTTCGTCCGCGCCATGATCCAAAATCTTCCGATAAAGAAACTTGTTCACAAAGGCCTGACGATCGAGGGCTACTCGCGCGCGGCCGTGCAGACCTACTGGCGTGTTCCCGAGTTGAAATTGGGATTCGACTTCGGCGCCCAACCGTGGGATTTCATGGGGACGTCAACGTGGTTTGTCAGCCACACACATCTGGACCACGTCGTGGCGTTGCCCGTCTATGTGGCCCGCCGGCGCATGATGAAGATGGACCCGCCGACGGTCTACTTGCCGGAGCACGCGTTGCCGGCGGTCGAACAAATGCTCAAGGCTTTCAGCCGCTTGGACCGTGGTCGCCTTCCTTGCCAGTTGATCCCTGTCGCGGCGGGCGACGAAATCGAAATATCCAGAGAGCTGGTGGTGACCGCATGCGCGACCAGGCACACGGTGCCGTCGCTAGGTTACGTCGTCTGGGAGCGTCGCAAGAAGCTGAAACCCGAATATAGCGAACTCGCTGGCGAGCAGATTCGCGATTTGCGATTGTCGGGCGTCGAGGTGACGGAGGAACGCCGCATGCCGGTGTTGGCCTACCTGGGCGATAGCGAACCGCGCGGGTTGGACGCCTGTCCTGACATGTACGAAGCCAGAATTCTAATCGCAGAGATGACGTTTGTGGCGCCGGACCACCGCAAGGAGAAGATTCACAAGCACGGGCACATGCACCTGGACGACTTTGTGGAACGGCGCGACCGGTTCAAGAACGAACGTGTCATCGCATCCCATTTCAGCACGCGTTATAGCGACAGACAGATCCGATCGCTGGTCGAGAAAGCAATCCCGGACATGCTGGATGGGCGACTGCACTTGTGGCTGTAAACGCGGGAAATGACCAATGACCAAATCCCAATGACCAACGGCGGAGTCGGGGACGACAACTCGACGACTACTTTCGATTTTTTGACGACCACGCCTTCAACTGCTGCTGCGTCTCTTCGAGCGACAGCGTTTTCTGTGGAATGATGGCATCGAGTTCCGTCGATTGGTCGTTCGCGTGGTCAAGGTCGCTGGCTACGCCCATTTCTTCCTGCAAAGCGACCAGCCAGGCGGGAACATCCAATCCGACGCCAGTGGGCTGACGGGTCAATTCGTCGGTTTCTCGCTGGAGAGCTTCGAAGCTGGGGCACGGACCATCCTGTCCGGCTTCGTGCATGGCGGGACCGACCAGCGCGCGAATCCGATCGATCGCCATGGGTCTGACGAATCGCTCGCCCAGACGATCCGCAACCGTTGGCATGCGCATGGCATACTTGTTCTGCAGCTTGGCCAGTTTCTCCAGGAATTTGCTCGCCTGCTGACTCGTCTGTTCCGCCAATTCCCCGCGCCACATTTCGGCTGCCGCGTGTTGCTCGTGCCGAACGAGCAGTTCATGCGCCCAAATCACGGGCTTGAGCTGCCAGCAGATCCGGTCGTACTCCGTGCGTAGTCGCAGGAAGTCGAGCAGAGTGTACAGGAGTTCGCCACTGTCCGACTGGGTGGTCATGCTATTGTAGTCGCGGTACTCGCCGTAGTTTTCCACCACGGCTTCCAGAATCAGCGACAAATATTCGACGGCTTCGTCCCGGTCCACTCGACCGACTTCCAGGTCGTCCAGCAATCGCCAGTCGATTTCGACAGGTGCTTCCTCCTCAAGTTGATCTAACCACTCGTCCACGCCTTCGTACAAGATCGCCCTCAGGTTGGCGAGGTTCAGGAATCGCTGAGTGAAAATATCTGCACCGTATCGTTCGACGAAGTTGACCAGCCGGCCCCACCTGCGTTTATCCTTTACCTTCTCCAGCACGGACAGGCGGAGCGTCTTGCTGTGGGCCAACCAACTGGAAAGTAGGGATTCGGTCAACTGCTTGAGGCATTCCACCAGCACGGCCTGACCGGATTCGTCCGCACGGCTCGATGTCCCATCACTGCCCCATGAGGGAGCCGAGTGAATCGCCATTCTTACGAGAGCCTTGTAGCCGATCTTGAACAGCTCGTCGAATTCGGTCACTGCGCCCGCCCCAACGGGATGCAGCCGCTCCATCTCGCGGGCTGTCTCGATCAACTGGCAACTTTCGCGAATCAGCCCTCGGCGCGGCAGCCACGCCAGCAAATCTTGCATCGCACGTTGTCGCACCCGGGCCGTTACAATCTTGTGCGGATCACCACCTTTTGTGGGCGGCACGTACAAGAGCGGCAGTTCCATCAGCGAGTCCACGAAATCGTCCCAGTGTTTTCGAACCGCTTCCGCGTCGCCGCGCAAAACAGCCGAGGATACCGTGATCGCTAATGATTCTTCCAAGCTCCACCGACTCGCACCGCTGTCGCGAACAATGTCTGTCTTCCCGTCGTGCGCCACAGCCGACAAGATACGGCTGGCGTCGGCCGTATCTACGCTGGCGGCGATGATCGTCTCGACGATCGACTCCTTGATCAGTCGCACGCGGTCGTATTCGACCATCGAGTCGTGGTCGCCTGTCGGCGTCGGCAATTCGAACGCATCGATAGCATCCAACAGACCGCGAAGACGCCCCCGATTCTCAGCGGCTTGGTCGATCCAGCGATGCACGATTTCAAGACGATGGGGGTCATCTCCGTTGGGAGGCTTCGGGATCGTTACGGCCAACTGCCACAGTTGGGCAACGGTACTGGTGAACGACAACCGTTCGCCCAGTCGCTTCGATTCGCCCATCAACTCGTCGTCGGACGGTTGACCGTAATCGAACAATTCACTGTCCACGCCGTCATCCGTACTGTCGCGATAGACCATTCCTTCGTAGGCGGCCTCGTACAGCTCTTCCTTCTGCTCTTCGTCGTCCTCGTCTGGTTGGCCTTCGAGGAGTTCCTCCTCGCGCGACGATTCCTGCGGCCCGCGAGATTCGCCCATTTCGAATCTGGGCGGATCCCAATACTCCTCCGCATTTGCCTCCAAACGGTCCATAAACTTACAGACCAGTTCCCAGGCATCCCGCTGGCCACTTTGCGAACCGCCGTCACGATGCTTCTCCCTCAGATCCAGCATCCACTTTTCGGCCAAGTGGCAAAACGAAGTATCTCCTTTTTCAAGGCCGATCTGTGGGGCCTGTCCGAGCCAGTGCATCAGCAGCGCCATGGAGGCCACGAAATCGCCTCGCTCGAGCAGTACGCATACTACAAGTCCATATGCTTTTGGCGAATCGAACATATTGGCATGCGGGGCCCAGAAACGCACGTCTTCGACCGCGGCACCGCCCTTGTACCAGAGGTTCAACGCATGGGCGACGAGCTCGGCGGCGTTGTAGGCGTCTTCTACGTCGACTGCGTCGAGGCTGGAGACCTCGTGGGCTGCGTACTTGCGCCACCAACTGGCCGTCTCGCGGAATTGTTCGGCCATTCGCCGGCACAACGGTTGATCGTCCCTCGCCGCAGCCTCGCTCCAGACGCGCGAATAAATCCCGAAAATCTGGTCCATCAAAGCGACCAGATCGTCAGCTCGATGATCGCGTATGCTGTTCTCCAGAGCAGGGAACAGGCTGAAGTTCGCGTCAAAACCCAGCATGTTCCACGGGTCGACGATCGCCCCGCATTCGATGCCACGCCGAAGCCAATCCATGATTTCTTCCAGCAGAGACGCGGTCCGCTCAAGTTCGCCGGCAGCGACAGCCTGGTCTCCGTCGGTCAGGCAGCAATCGATCTGACACAGCATCCTGGCAGATGCGGCCGGGACGATGTTGGCCTGCTGAGTCGCCGCCTCGGGATGGCCCATGCGAGCAAAGATCGCCGCCAGGTGAACGTGTTCCAGTTGTGCGGCACGATGCCGCGCGAGCGCCGCGTTCAGATGCTGGCGAGCACCGCCGAAAGGCTGCCTGCGCTTCTCGACTTCCACTCGCAACCGCTTGCCGTGGCGCCCGCCGATGCGGCTGAGCAGCCGCTCGTAGAACGCGTCCCGATAGCCAGCGATTCTTGGCAGCAGATTGGCCAGCGTTACCGTGGAATCGTGCGTGTCCGGTCCTGCGCCGCTGATCCCAGTGGACATGATGATGGTTCCGGCCATCACGGCGGCGGCTTCCAGTAGCAACTCGTCTCCCGGCAAGTCCTCGGAAGAATCAAGACGCGACATGAGCGAGTCCAGCGTGATCTGCTGCACAACGTACCTACGGTAGAAGCCACGGTTGTCGATCGAGTGCGGGTCCCATTGGCCGAAATGGTAGTTGGGGCGTTTGTTGGCTGGATGATCGAAGTCGTAGGCACGGGGATCCACTGCCAACTCGTCCAGCAACTCTGGATCGAAGCAGGCTTCGCGAAGGATGTCTTCGTCGGTTTGGTTCAACAGCTCGATCGTCGCCTCGACGACCTTTCGGTACCTCCCCACGGCAACGCCCGCATCGCGGATGTACAGCGGCAGCGGGCGCACCCATTCGTGGGCGTATGGCTCGATCTTCTGCGATTCCAGAGCCGCGACGGGTCGATGGCCGATGTAGTCATTCAGTCGTCCGATGGCTTCGCCCACGAAGCGCTCATGTTCGTCCCATGGCGGCCCCTTGGACAAGATCGCTTCGCAGACGCGGCCCACAAAGAAGGAGTTGAACAGCGATCGTTCGTCCTGATGAAACAGCAGATCCCGGTGCCACTCCAGATAGGCGGGAAGCACGTGCTCGCGCAGAAGCTGCAAGACTGCGGCAGCTTGACCGGCGTCCTTGAAGACGTTCGACTGCTCGTTCAGCCGATGGAGTTCTTGCCCCAGAAGCTCGATAGCCGCATGCCATGCCGGTTGGTCATCGGAGCCTTCCGTCAATTCGAAAACGCGGTTCAATCCTGCCAAGAAACGCGGATCGGCAGCACCGGATGAGAAGTTCAAATACCCAAGGACCTGCTCCAGGAGCTTCCCGTCCTCGGCGCTCAGATCGCGAATCTCCATGTGCAAACTCCGCCAGTCGATGACCGTCCCAACCGATCAATGTATGTGCGAAAGCCAAAATGGTCTAGCGGTGTAAGCCGGTCGGGCGGGGTTGCGGGCGGCACGCGAGGTCGACTAATGTAGGGCGAGCAGACCTCATTGTCAGGGACAGGAAAATGGCCAAGCGAGTGCTGGACGTGGGCAATTGCAGCTTCGACTATTCTTCGATTCGAAAGATGATCGAATCATCGTTCGATGCCGTGGTGTTGCAGGCCCACGACGAAGAAGACGCTCTAGCGACCCTGTCTAGCGATCAGATCGATCTGGTTCTTGTAAACCGCAGACTTGACGCCGACAGATCCGACGGAATCGAGATCATCAGGCGGATCAAACGGACCGCCGAATTGGCTGCCATCCCCACGATGGTGGTCACCAACTACCCTGAACACCAGCAGCGAGCCGTCGAAGCCGGCGCAGAGTGGGGATTCGGAAAGGCAGAACTGAATGCTCCGGAAACGATCGATAAGCTCAAGGCAATCCTGGAGTGAGACGTACGGCTAGTGGTTTGTCAATCCTTAGATTTGGGATCGGCGTCTTCGTGGCGTAAGCTTCCAGCTTGCGATGGATAGCGTCAACTACTTGGCAAGCAGGATGCTTACCCCACGTTTTAGAATTGACAAAGCACTAGGAGCATGTGAACTTTATGAGTTTTCTCGATTCGACCCGCTAAGACTCCGAATCGGTGTTGACAGGCGCGGGCTTCTCTATTGGTTCTGGCGTCGGCGAAGTATCGGCCGGCTCAGCAGTTGCGTCGTCGCCATCCTCCTCCGGCCTCGCCCCGGGAGTGCCGGGCGCCGAGAACTTCATGCTGGCCGCTACAGCGTAACCCATATCGCGGTACTTGGTGAATTCCCTGTCATATGCCTCCAGGCGGATCGTGTACGCGCGTCCTCCGACTACCGTGATCAACGTCTGCTTGGCGACTAGAGCATTTCGCTTCTTTGCCATGCCCACGTAGCGGGCACACGCCATTCTCCCCAGAATGACCGGCTGTACGGCCTCCTTCAACTTCGATGCGTCGACCGTTTGTGAGACGAGTGCGACCAACTGGTCAACATTGTCCTCATTCACATCGCTCACGCTCGCAAACGGCGAGTCTTCGACGGTTACGAGAATCCGCGGAAGGTTGTTCAGCAACGAGCCTTTCTTGTGGAATCCTACGAGATAGTCACTGTCCCCTCCTCGTGGTCGTTCCCACTCCCATTCGCGAGGTGCAGCGATTTTCAATGTCCCGCCTTCCAGAGTCGGCATGTAGTCGCCGATCTTGCCTTCGATGTCTTCGACAGAGAAGCCTGCGGTTCCCCCCGCTTCACCGGCCGCAGCCCCTTCGCCGCCGTTATCGTCACCGGTTTTGCCACATCCGGCAACTGCAAGACACAAAACACAAACTGGCAGGCAGTTTGATGGCCACAGCCCGATTCGCTTCATGGAATGCCTCCCGCGCCGGTCGGGCTATTCTTCGATGACCTCTTTGACCTTCTTGACGAAATGCGGCGACTTGCCGGACGCGCTCATTGCCTCGGCCTTCTTCTGAGCTTCCGGCTTCTGGTGATACTCGAAGATGGCAACTCGCTTCATGGACTGGCTAAACACACCCCAAAACGCCTTAATCCGCATGTCGGCCGGATCCTTGGCTTTCTTCTTCCGCTTTGCCGTTTTCCGTTTTGCGGCCTTCTTCTTGGGTGTTCCAGCCGCCTCTGCGGCTTCGACCTCTTGGCGTAAAGCCTTACGATTTACGATCTTGCGCGCCATGAGAATTCGCTTTTTGTAAGATGCCAGGGAACAGAATACCACCGGCTTGCGGAGGTCGACAACTTCTGGGCAGATAGCATAACCGATTTGTCGGTGCCTGGCCAGTTGCCGAAATGTCCGCGTCGCCCGGCGGATTGGCAATGGGAACCAGATGGATGATCCTCCCGATCCTCCAGGTTTCCGCGATCTTCATGAGTTCCCTGGTCTTACAGTCTTCGCCAATTCCTGCGACACAAATGGTGGGGCCGTGTAATTTTCCTTGAAGTCTCCCTCAGTTCGGCTTCGATCAACAACAGGTGATATGGTTGGGTGTGATGTGAATTGGAGCATCCTATTCGGTGGAGCGAGACTGCCTATGCTCATGCGATACCCACGCCCGGCGCTGGCCTTGAAACACAACCCGTCTTTCGGGGCTGTTCCAGTTGAAGGTGGAGTTCAGTTTACTGTCTTCAGCCACTCGGCTACGGCGATCAGCCTTCTACTGTACGACACCGTCGACGATCGGGAACCCGCCGAGGTCATAGACCTGAATCCTGAAACGGACCGATTGGCCGACACTTGGAGGTACTTTGTACGTGGTATCGGCCACGGCCAGTTGTACCACTTGCGAGTGGATGGGCCTCGCGATCCGAAACGCGGCTACCGATTCGATGGAACGGCCCGCCTGATCGACCCGTACGCCCAGGCCCTTGCGGGAGATTTCCAGACCGCGGACGACGGTGTTATCCGACCGCCGAAGTGTGTGGTGATCGACAACGATTTCGACTGGGATGGGGACCGAAATCTGCAATACGAATTGGCCGACTCGATCATCTACGAGATGCACGTCGGCGGTTTCACCAAGAGCCAAACCAGCCGAGTCGACTACCCTGGCACCTACTTGGGCGTGATCGAAAAAATTCCGTATTTGAAGACATTGGGCATCACGGCCGTCGAGTTGATGCCGGTTTGCGAGTTCCCCATCCTGGCCGTCGACGGCCGAGCCGCGGAACGCATCAACTACTGGGGCTACGACCCCATGGCATTCTTCGCACCGCATCGCGGGTACGCAGTGAGCACCGAACCGGGCGGGCAGGCGTTCGAGTTCAAGCAAATGGTCAAAGCGCTGCACCGCGACGGCATCGAGGTGATCCTGGACGTGGTCTTCAATCACACGAGCGAAGGCCGCGAGACAGGTCCGGTGCTCAGCTTCAAGGGGTTGGAGAACCATGTGTACTACATGCTGGACAATGGCGGTGCCGGCTACATGAACTTCTCCGGCTGTGGCAATACGATCAACTGCAACCATCCCATCGTCCGTCAAATGATTCTAGACTGCCTTCGACACTGGGTGGTGAACTACCACGTCGACGGCTTCCGGTTCGATCTGGCAACGATCCTGAAACGGGGCCGCGACGGTTCCCTAAGGAGCGACGCACCGCTGGTCGAGGCGATTGCCGATGACCCGCTGCTGGCCAATACGAAGATCATCGCCGAGCCGTGGGATGCGGGCGGTGCCTACCAAGTGGGCACCTTCTGGGGGACTCGCTGGGCAGAATGGAACGGCCTCTTCCGAGACGACGTCCGGAAGTTCTGGCGCGGCGACCATGGAACGCTGGGGGCCGTAGCCACGCGTCTGGCCGGTTCCAGTGAACCGTACCAGCAGAGCGGTCGCCCGCCCTACTGTGGCATCAACTTCGTCACTTGTCACGACGGGTTCACGCTGAACGACCAAGTCAGCTACCGGCGCAAGCACAACGAAGACAATGGCGAAGATAACCGCGACGGCGACGACAACACCCTCAGTGAAAACTATGGGGTCGAAGGCGATACGGTCCGCCGGGACGTAGAAGAAATCCGCGTGCGTCAGATCAAGAACATGCTGGCCACGCTGATGCTCAGCCAGGGCGTGCCGATGCTATTAGCCGGCGACGAATGCCGGCGCACGCAACGCGGCAATAACAACGCGTATTGCCAAGACAACGAAGTGTCGTGGTTTGACTGGGATTTGGTGAAGAAGAACCGCGAGCTTGTGCGCTTTCTCCGCGCCTTGATCCGTTTTCGCCGTTCGCAACCGACATTAAGGCGGCGCACGTACCTTTCCGGGCAGGCGAACGGATCGAGCCAGCGTCCGGATGTGAAGTGGTACAATCCCAAAGGCGAATCGGCGGACTGGCACAACAATGGTATGGCGATGACGTGCCTGCTTAGCCCGCCACCGCCCGAAGAGAATCCGGACGGGGCCGGCCGCGACCTGATGATTTTGATGAACGCCAATACGAAGCCGCGCGAGTTTGTTTTTCCCTCCGCGGCCAAATCCGAAAGCTGGCGTCTGTTCATCAACACGGACGGCGAGCCGCCGCATGATGTCTTTCCGAGCATCGCCGGGCCGGCCCCACCAAAGTCAGGCCGTTTGATCGTCGCACCGCGAACGCTGGTTTGCTACGTCGCCGAAAAACGGGACCCTGGCAAGCCGAAACGCAAGAGACGCAAATAGGACTCGGAACAACGTACAACAAGATCGTCTTTCGATTTGACGCGGTACTAGCCGTCGGTCGCTTGCTGACGGCATTGGACGAATAGTCGGACATGCTCATAACGAATGTCATCGGGCAACTGATCGAGCAGGGCTCGCATGCGGCTGGGAGGCTTTTCGCCAATTGCGTTTTCGAGTGTCGCCAATTCGTCTTCCGACAGAAACCATTCGGCTCGGACAGGCAAATTGTGCTCCAACGCAAGCAACGCGTGATCCAGGAGATCCTCAGCACCCACGCCGCGAATCTGCTCGCACTGCTCCGCCGAATAACCGTCGTGCAGCAGGCGCCATGTCCAGTAGAAGTTCGGCTTCGTCGCCTGCCGTTCGAGCTCGTGGACCGTCGTGGCCGAGGCCCGTGTTTCGGCTGTTGACGCAGTCGACTCCGTCATCTCCTTGGCGACTTCCGTGCGCCCCGTGGATTCGATCGCCGTATCTCGTTGAGTCTCGGCTGTAGCCGGGGCGTCACTTTCACAGACGCGGGACACTGCCTGCTGGCCAGAGTGTCGAGCGGTCAGGTTCAGCAGTTCGGCCCCATACGTTCGCGCCGTCGCCTTGCCGATTCCCTTGATCGCCAATAGCTGATTCCGTGAATTGGGCTTCAACGCCGCAACTTGCGCGAGTGCCGCGTTCGTCAGAACGCGGTAAGCGGGGCAGCCGGCGGCCTGGGCCTTCTCGCGGCGCCATTGTCGCAGTGCCTCGAACAGAAGCGGATCCTCCGGTGGCAATGACTCTGCGTCACTGGTGTGCGAGTCGGTCCCCTCCGCCTTTGGCGAAGCCGCTTGCACTTGGGCACCCAATTTGACCGACAACTCGACGGGCAAAACGAACGTTTCCGGCAGTTCGGCTTTGCTCCGCATGACATCGCCGCCCAATTCGGTCAAGTGAATGACCGGGCGATGACGGTCAACGTCGACCGATCGCACGAGTTGTGCTTCGTGCAATGCGTCGATCAAGCCCACCACTTCGGATTGCTTCAGGCGTTTGAGCAGACCGAAAGTGCTCAACCGGTCCAGTCGAAACTTGCGGATTTCGGCTGCCTTCGAGCCGCGGAGCATCTTGGCCAAGATGTGTTTTCCGAACCGCCCGTCGGTGCGAGCCACGCCGCTGAGGGCCATGCGCACGGCTTGGAGTACATCGCCGGAGACCGGCACTGCGCTGTGTTGCTGAGGTGAGTCGGTGGATGCATCCGACGGCACCGCACAATTGTCGCACACGCCGCATCTCGTTCGGCTGGGATCGCCGAAGTAGTCCAGAATCTCCAACTGCCGACACCGGCGCGTTCTGGCAAAGCGAACCACACGGTCTAGCTTCTCGTATTCGGCCTTGCGGCGTCGCTCCAATTCCGCGAAGTCGATCTCTAGAGCCGCGAACGGCTTGTCCGGCGTGAGCATGTGAATCGCTCGTCCACGAAACGCCGGGACATAATCGAATGCTTCCAGTTTGTCGAGTTCGCGCAGGCGTTGCGTGACGACATCGCGTTCCAAGCCGGCCATGGCCGCGATTTTCTGCGGATGAAAATATACGCGTTCGTACCGCATCTCGCCCACTTCTTGTTCGACCTGCCGAAGTACCTTGCGACGGACGCGAGCGTTCTTGGGAAGAAGATCTACCAACGTAGGCAGATTGCTGTCGATCCGCACGGACGCTTTGTTCTCCATCGAATCCATGCGTTCGATCGCACCGCACTTTTCCAGCAATCGTTCACTTGCGCCTACGCCTTCAGTACCGATCTTCAACGCAAGCCGCTCTTTCAAGTCCTCCAGCGTGATCTCAATGGGATCCTCGTCCAGAGAGCGAAGATGGTCGTAGACTTGGGCTACGATCTCGCGCGATGGATAGTTATTATCGATGAAAAACTCTTGAATGAAACGATCTTGGTAGCTGAACAGCAGCAGGCAGCGTGAAGGCTCGCTGTCGCGTCCGGCCCGGCCGGCCTCCTGGTAGTAGGCTTCGACGCTGCCCGGCATGTTGTAATGCACGACGAACCGTAGGTCAGACTTGTCGATGCCCATCCCGAATGCGTTGGTGGCGGCTACGATCTGGATGCGATCCTGCATGAAGGCTTCCTGCACGCGCCGGCGCTCGTCCGGCATGAGCCCTGCGTGGTATGTGCCCGCCGTTCGCTTCAGTTCGCTGGAAATCAACTCCGTCAGTTCGCCGCACTTCTTGCGAGTCGAGGCGTAAATGATGCCTGAACCAGGGGTTTCGCGCAAGAAATCCAGAAGCAATCGGTCCTTTTCTCGCTGATCGCCGGGGTACTGCACTTCGAATCGCAGGTTGCCGCGTGCGAATCCCGTCACGAAAACCTTGGGCTTGCGCAACAGCAACAACTCGCCCACGTCCTTGCGGACCTCGGGCGTCGCCGTCGCCGTCAGCGCGATCGTCTGCGGGAATCCCAATCGCTGGCGGAATCGGCCCAGACGAGAGTAGTCGGGCCGAAAGTCATGCCCCCACTCGCTGATGCAATGGGCCTCGTCCACGGCGAGCAACTGGACTTGCGTCTTGCGGACGGCCTCCAGGAAATGAGGGTTTCGCAACCGCTCCGGTGCGATGTAGACCAAGTCGTAACACTCGCCGGCCATGTTGGCCAATCGCGAGCGTTGCTCCGCCGCAGAAAGCGAGCTGTTGACGAAAGTGGCCTTGATGCCCAATTCGTCCAACGCGTCGACTTGATCCTTCATCAATGCAATCAAAGGCGACACAACCAGCGTTAGGCCCTGTCGTGCAATCGCAGGAAGCTGGTAGCAGAGGCTCTTGCCCCCGCCGGTCGGCATGACACACATGCAATCATGGCCCGCCAAGACCGCGGAGATGACCTCCTGCTGCCCGGGACGAAACGACGTGAGGTCGAAACGGGCGAGGTGGCGTTCTGGGTCGTTTGCGGCCGTGCTTGGCATCCAACTGTGACCTTCACATGCCGAAAAACTTCCTGGTTCTTTCGTTGATCCAGAAGATCAACAGGGGAATGGTAACCGGCATACAACAGGCACTGGTCATGCCGATACCGATAGCCACGATTCCCACGATCCAGCCAACGCGGTTCTTTGGCAGGAAGGGTGCGATGCTGTAAAACAGCGACAGCGGGGCGCCAACGATGGGCAGGATTACCCCGTACGCCTTGATTTCCATTGCGTCCACGCTCGGATCTGCTTCGATGATCTCGTCGGTAAACATCAGCAACAGCACGCCGCCCACCGTGCAGGCCAGATACAGCAAGGCCATGAATACACAGTAAACCACGTACCAAATCCAGACGCCCGGCTTCTCGCCTGGGCTTTGGAAATTGGGCCCCGGCTGGTAAGACGGCGGCTGATACGGAGAGTGATAGTCGCTCATGGATCGTCGAATCCTAAAACTGCCTGTTTCGTTCGGTTTCGCCGCGTATTATGATCTGTAACGTGGCAACGCTTCCAGTGGTGGGGCCGAATCTCTCAG
>JACKQG010004268.1_pt1 | contig 16686 bp, 16 predicted proteins | sample 8237621 | NCBI WGS metagenome assembly JACKQG01 (sample SAMN15677084, study PRJNA649215) | marine metagenome | biome: marine; feature: Black Sea; material: saline water; isolation source: suspended particulate matter (SPM) from the Black Sea western gyre | collected 2013-06-09/2013-06-10 | depth...
AGTTAATAAGTTTCTTTTTGAGCTTGAAGACGTCCTTGAGAAAAAGAATGTTTCATTGATTGTATCTGATGCAGCTCGAAAATGGTTTGCAGAAAATGGCTATGACTCTATGATGGGTGCACGTCCAATGATGAGATTAATCGAAAGAGAGGTGCGCAAACCACTTGCTGATGAGCTTCTTTTTGGTAAGCTGAGCACTGGCGGAATAGTTAAAGTAGGTGTTAGTAAGGATAAGATTGCCTTAACAATCAGTTAATGAGGATTCTTATTAGTAATGATGATGGCTATCAGGCCAAGGGAATCAAGCAGCTTACAAAGTCGCTAAGTGAAATTGCTGATATTGTAGTTGTAGCTCCGAGCGAGAATAAGTCTGCCGCAAGTAGTTCACTAACTCTTGCGAGACCCTTAAAGCCAATTCAAATTGAAAAAAATATATATGCAATTGATGCAACTCCAGCTGATTGTGTTCATTTGGCATTGTGTGGCTTCATAAAGGAGCCAATCGATTTAGTAGTAACTGGCATTAATTTTGGTGCAAATCTAGGGGACGATACCATCTATTCAGGAACAGTTGCGGGGGCTATGGAGGGTCGTTTTTTGGGTCTTCCCTCAATTGCAATGTCATTAGCAAGTTGGGATGGAATTCATTTTGAGACTGCGGGTGAAATCGCTAAGAGGTTGGTTACTCAAATTGGTAAATCAAAACTATCTTCTAGCACCATTATTAATGTTAATGTGCCAGATGTTCCTCTTAATGAGATTAAAGGCATTAAGAGTACTCGTTTAGGAAGCAGGCATAAATCTGCACCTAGCCTAAAAGATAAAAAAGATCCCTCTTTATATTGGATTGGTGAGAATGGAAAAGAAGCCGATAATTCAGAGGGCACTGATTTTCACGCCATTTCTAATAACTTTGTTTCAGTCACTCCTCTTCAGATTGACACAACTAAACATTCTGAAGTAATGCTAATGGGTGATTGGCTCAGAAAAATTGACTATTGATTCCAGGTATCTCTAAGACCAACTGTTTTATTAAATACCAATCCATCAGACTCACTATCTCTACAAAAGTAACCCTCGCGTTCGAACTGATAGGCTCTTTCTGATTTTGCATTTAATAAATTTGGCTCTACAAAGCCATGTTTTATCTCCAGAGAGTTAGGGTTAATTGAAGATGATAGATCATCAAATTTAGATGGGTTTGAATCTAAGAAGAGGCGATCATATATTCTAAACTCGGCTCTAATGGCTTTGCTGGACTCAACAAAATGAATAACACCTTTTACTTTTCTTCCATCCGATGGATTTTTACCTAGAGTGTCTGAGTCATAAGTGCAGTAGATAGTTTTTACATTACCAACTTTGTCGCTATCAAAATGAGTTGCTTTGATAATGTAAGAATTCCTTAGGCGCACTTCTTTATTAATTGCTAGGCGTTTATATTTATTACTTGGCGCTATTGCTTCAAAGTCAACTCTATCAATATATATTTCACGACTAAAGAAAATTTCCCTAGTTCCCATTTCCTCATTTTGAGGATGTATTGGTGCTATGATGGTCTCCACTTTGTCTTCAGGATAGTTTTCAATTACTAATTTAACGGGGTTAATGACAGCCATTGTTCGAGGCGCAATATTATTCAGATCATCTCTAATGGATGACTCTAAAATTGAAATATCCGTTAAGCTGTTAACTTTTGAAACCCCAATTCTTTCAGAAAAGTCCCTTATTGAGGCTGCGGTATATCCTCTTCTACGAAGCCCTGAAATAGTGGGCATTCGAGGGTCATTCCAGCTGGTGACAAGATTACTTTCTACTAAGAGTTTTAATTTTCTTTTGGATGTTGTTGCATACTCTAGATTCAAGCGAGAAAATTCATATTGATGAGGCCGATTCAGAGTATTAAATTCATCTAAATTTTCCAAAGTCCAATCGTAAATTCTTCGATTATCTTGGAACTCTAGGGTACATATAGAATGAGTAACGCCTTCAATAGCATCACTAAGGCAATGCGCAAAATCGTACATTGGATAAATACACCAGTCATCATTTGTTTGATGGTGTGTTTCAAATCGAATACGATATAGAGTAGGGTCGCGCATACACATAAAGCTCGAAGACATGTCAATTTTGGCCCTTAATACACACTCACCTTCTTTAAAACCTCCTGCCTTCATTTGTCGAAAAAGAGTTAAATTTTCTTCAATACTTGTTTCACGATAGGGGCTATTTGTGCCAGGCTCTTTAAGGTTTCCTCGGTATTTACGAGTTTCATCTACGCTTAAAAAGCATACATAAGACAAGCCTTTAGAAATTAACTCTTCAGCATATTGATAAAATAAATCAAAGTAATTTGAGCTAAATTTAACTTCACCATCCCAATTAAATCCCAACCACTCAACATCTTTTTTAATAGAATTTACATATTCAATATCTTCATTAGTAGGGTTGGTGTCATCAAATCTTAGATTGCAAGAACCTTTATAGTCTTTAGCAGTTCCAAAATTTAGACAGATAGACTTTGCATGACCAATGTGAAGGTAGCCGTTAGGTTCAGGGGGGAAGCGAGTTATAACACTACTATGTTTTCCACTAGAAATATCTTCATTGATAATATTACGAATGAAATTTACAGGTTTTCCTTCTTTATTTTGAGAATTCATTTGTACAAGTTTTAGGATAATTTTAGCTAGGTAAATTATATCATTAAAAGCATAAATTAATATCTAGCGCTTCAAACGGATGCCGTTGTAAAATACTATTTATGAAAATAGCTATAGTTAAACTATCAGCATTGGGCGACATTGTTCACGCAATGGTTGTTTTGCAGTTTATAAAGAAATATAATCAAAAAATTGAGATTGATTGGATAGTAGATGAAAGTTATAAGGGTTTATTGGAGTTCAATCCTAATATTAGTAAAGTTCATGTAGTAAATATTAAAAAAATTAAAAAGAAAAAATCATTTTATTCACTTTTTAATGAGTTAAGAAGGTTAAGAAATTTTGGCCCTTATGACGTAGTGCTTGATATGCAAGGCCTGATAAAGTCGGCGATTATCTCTCGATTTATACCTTCTGAAACAACCATAGGTTTTGACAAATTTTCTATAAGAGAGAGATTAGCATCAATTTTTTATAATAAAACTTTTAATTTTGCTTACGATAAAAATGTTATTGAGCGCAACTTCGAACTTATCAAATTTGCTTTAGACTTTCCTTTCAAGATAGAAGAGATTGGCAATAAGTTACCTTTTTTGCATTCTAATCACAAATATCTAAATGCACGTCTTTCAGATATTAAAAAAAATATTATATTAATACCTGGGGCATCTTTTTTATCAAAACGATATCCAGTTAAAAGTTTTGTTGAGTTAATAAACTTGTTAGATGCTAACTATCTTGTTATCTGGGGTAGTGAGGAGGAAAAGTTTTTAGCTGATAAAATAAAAATTCTTGCACCAAAGGTAAATATTTGTGAAAAACTATCAATAAAAAATTTAATATCTTTGATTTCTCAAATTGATTTAGTAATAGGGCCAGATACTGGCCCTACTCATATGGCTTGGGCATTAGATAGACCGTCATTAACACTTTTCGGTTCAACTCCTGGCTATAGAAATGCTTTTACTACAAAAATTAATCGAATTATTGAATCAAAATCAGACGTAAATCCCTATAGGATAAATAAAAATGATTACTCAATCAATGATATTAGTGTTGAGGAAGTTGTAAAAAAAGCAAAAAAATTACTGAATGAATAAAAACTCATGATGATTTTTTATTTTAAAATAATCTGGCTTGTTTGAATAATTGAGTCTAAAAAAAATGTTGCATTTGAATTAACTTCATTTATTGTATGACCACTCCTCACCAAGATTGTATTCTTAATTCCAGCCAAATTAGCAGCACTTATGTCTCGTTCACTATCACCAATCATCCAAGATTCTAGCATATTAATGTTATATTTCTTTTTAGCCTCAAGAAGCATTCCTGGTTTAGGTTTTCTACAATTACATTTTGAAATAGGGGAATGAGGGCAATGAAATGTATCTAAAATTTGTATATTATTTTTATTAAACTGAGTAATCATCCAGTCAGTAATATTTCGAAAGTCATCTTCAGAATAATAGCCTCTTGAAATTCCCGATTGATTAGTAACTATAACGATTTTATAACCAAGTTGCTCATAATGTTGACAAGCTTCAAAAACACCATTAATAAATTTAAAGTCTTCTATTTTATGTAAATAGCCTGTCTCTTTATTAATAACTCCATCTCGATCAAGAAAAATAGTTTTAATAGTCATAAGTTAAGGTAAGTATAATTAAAGTGTTTTGTAAAAGTTATTTTTGAAGGCTCTTCATGGTTGAAAATTTAAGTATAAATAAGGCATATCAGTATCTTTTAATTATATTGGCATTTCTAATGCCATTAACGGTTTTTGGAGCCAACTTAATTATTGTGATTATTTGTGTTCTTTGGTTATTTTCTGGTGACTATGCATCTAAATTTAATCAAATAATCAGTAATAAATTTATACTAGCATCAATTGTATTTTTCTTTTTACATGTTGTTGGATTATTATGGACAGAGGATTTGAGTTGGGGGGTGCATATTGTTCATAAAATGTGGTATTTTTTACTGTTATTGCCAGTTCTTTTTACGATCGTTAGAAGAGAACATATTAAGTTTTATATATCCGCTTTTCTTCTTGCGATTACCTTTACAGAAATTGCTTCCTATCTAGTTTGGTTTGAAATAATTGAGCCATTTAAAAATGCGACTGTTAGAAATCCAACTCCTTTTATGAGCCATATTTCTTATAACCCAATTTTAGCGTTTGCAATATATTTAGTACTTCATGAAATATTTTTTAATAAAAAAATTACAAATTTAGTATTCTCTTTGTATAGTTTTTTTGCAATTAGTATGTCAATTAACATGTTTATTACCGGGGGGCGTGCGGGTCAGGTTATGTACTTTGCCATGCTGGCCATTATTGTTTTTCAGTTTTTTAATAATCAAAAAATTAAATCATTATTGCTAATTTCAGTTTTAATACCGGGAATATTCTTTACTGCCTACACGACAAGTGATCTTTTTCAACAAAGAGTTGATATGGCCGTAAAAAACATAATTTCTTATTCTGACAATAAGTCTACTTCAGTGGGCTTAAGAATAACTTTTGCACTCAATTCATGGGATGTGATTAAGGAAAACCCAATTATTGGTATTGGTACGGGTGATTTTCCCATGGAGTATAAAAAAATTAATCAAATAAACACGCCTGGGCTACCGAATGCAACCAATCCCCACAATATGTACACCTTAGTTGTAATGCAGCTCGGTGTTTTAGGCTTGATTAGCTTGCTGAGTATTTTTTATTATCAAATTAAGCTATCATTTAATTCATCAAATCGATTGATTCGAGACGTTGGCATCACATTGCCTCTTTTGTTTTTAGTGATAATGTGGAGTGATTCTTATCTATTAGGCCACTACACAACTCTAATGTTTGTATTCTTTAGCTCTTTTTTATACAAAGATTTTGAAAAATCCTAAAAAAATCTTAATTATTATTCAACGCTCTAATGGCGACGTATTCCTCAGTCAAACCTTGATTAGTGCTCTGTATGAGTATTACAAATCACCCCAGATTGACCTGCTTGTTAATGACGATACTTTGTCTGTTGCACGGTTGTTGCCGAATATTAATTTCATCCATACATTTTCATATAAAAAGAAAAGTGAAAACCGCTGGAAACAAGAAAAAGACATTATCGCTTCCGTTTTCAGAAAGTATGATTTGAGCATTAACCTTACCGCAAGCGATCGCAGTGTCCTTTACGCCCTATTTGCAAGCAAGAATTCAATCAGTGCGATTGAAAAAGACAACAGTAAATCATGGTGGAAAAAGTCACTCTTGACTCATCACTATTTTTTTGACACAACTAAACATATCCTCCTTAATAACTTAGAGCCTTTAAATGTCCTCAAGATTAAGCACACCAACATTCTGGGTAAACCTAAGGTGTCTGAAGTGATCATTGCTAGAATAAAAAATAAATTAGATAAAAAAGGCATTAAAGATTTTGTTATTTTTCATCCCTCTGCACAATACAACTACAAGATATATCCCAAGCACTTAAGGCATGAATTGCTTGCTCAGTTAAGTGGTTTAGATATCGGCGTGGTGATTACTGGCAGCAATAATCAAATCGATACTGCAATAAAAAATCAACTTCCTGCCTTGTCTAATGTTTTCGATTTGATAGGTGAGACGACTTTAGAAGAGTATTTTGCATTGAGTGAATTATCTTTGGCTTATATTGGTATGGATACACTCAATATGCACATTGCTGCTGCTCAAAACAAGCGTATTTTTGCTATATTTGGCCCAACTAATTTAACAATGTGGTCGCCATGGTCTAATCAACTACAAAAGTCAGCAACAGAAGACAAGCCTACACAAAGCTATGGAAATATTACTATTTTTCAAGCAAATATGCCCTGTGTCGCTTGTGGCCAAGCGGGTTGTGATAACCAGCACGGCAAAAGTGAGTGTTTAGATCATATTAGTTCCAAAGTAGTTTTCGATGAAGTCAAGAATTGGCATCAAAATGCTGTGTTTTAATTAATCATGAGAAAAATTCTTTTATATATTGTTTTTGGTGACAACAAGGGTTATTACGATGGCGCTAAATTCAGTTTTTTGACTTTTATGAATTGGGTGTTAAATGAAGATCCGGTCGAAATTGTTATTCTTACTGAAAACCCAGATGAATTTGAATCTTACCCAGTAACGGTTTTTCCAATTAGTGTAGAGCAAAGAAATGAATGGTCGCTGGATGGCAAGTATCATTTTCGAATCAAAAATCGGGGCATGGCTTATATCATGGACCAATTAGAATTAACAGAACAGGATAAGATATTGTTCTTAGATACGGACACCTATTTTCATAAATCCCCTTTACCTCTTTTTGATTTAATCCAGCCAAATCAAGCCTTGTTTTATCTTAACGAGGGGTTGATTTACAATCGAAAGAGATTCCAAGTTTATATTGATCATTTGGAGGGTAAACCCATTCAAATTGATAATGATGTGTATGAGCTATCAAAAGAATCTGCTATGTGGGGCTCTTTGATGGTTGGTATCATGCCAAATATGCGTCCTAGTCTTGACTGGGCTGACAAACTGATGCAAGTTTTTATTGACACGGTGCCAGCGCATACTATAGAGCCGTTCTCATTAGCTGAATCTCTTCTGAGAAAATACAAAATGACTGAGGGAAAAAAATATGTTAGCTTGTACTCCACTTCTAGAAAGAAAGAACATGCAACACCAATTATCGCTGAATTCTTAAATAAATGTCAAGGGTTGCCAATTGATAAACAAATCAGCTTGGCTCAAAAGGTTATTATTAAACGAAGTATATTTAAAGTTATAAAACAAAGAATTTTGCATTTACTTAGGTAATTATGCCAAAAAGAACGATTCCAATATTGATGTATCATAGCATTGAAGCAATGCCAAAATCCACAGTAATGCGCAGCCTGCATGTTCCTCCTAAACGTTTTAGGTTTCAAATGTGGCTTCTTAACATGCTCGGCTATAAAGGGCTTAGTATGAGGGAGCTGACACCATATTTAGAGGGGAAAAAAATAGGGAGAGTAGTCGGTATTACCTTTGATGATGGCTATCAAAACAACTTAATCAATGCTGCGCCAATATTAAAAAAGTACAATTTTAGTGCAACCTGCTATTTGGTTAGTCAGAGGATTGGCACTTCCAATACTTGGGATCTCGATAAAGGTATTACGCAGCGCCCCTTAATGACTAAATCAGAAATACAAGAATGGCTTAATTTGGGGCTAGATATTGGTGCTCATACGCAAACACACCCATTACTGGAAGAGTTAAGCGAGCAACAATCTCAAGAAGAAATCTTCAATTGCAAGGTCGACCTTGAACAAATGTTTAAAGTATCAATTAAAGATTTTTGCTATCCTTTTGGGCGATTTAATGAACCACTTGTAAATATGATAAAAGAGGCTGGGTATATTACTGCAACAACAATGAGTCGCGGAAGGGCAACAAATCATTCGAACAAATTAACATTACCTAGAATACCCATTACCCACCATACATTGCTACATTTATTTTTAGCAAAGATATTAACTAAATATGAAGATAACAGATAACTAACTAAATATTTAATGAATATGCTTTAATTTCTTTGATAGTCATCCTCTAAACGAATAATATCATCCTCACCTAAATAACTACCAGTTTGTATTTCTATAATTTCTAGAGGAACTTTTTCGTGATTTTCAAGCCTATGAGTCTCACCTTTAGGGATATAGGTTGATTCGTTTTCTCTTAATTTAAACACCTTATCTCCACATGTTATTAAAGCGATTCCTTTTACAATTACCCAGTGCTCTGCTCGTTTTTTATGTTGTTGTAAAGATAATTTAGCGCCAGGATTAACTAAAATACGCTTTACTTGAAAGCCCTTACCATAATCTATTGAATCATAGTAGCCCCATGGCCTGTATACTTTTCGATGGTTATCAGATTCGCTTCTATTATCATTTCTAAGTTTTTGAACGATATGTTTTATATTTTGAGATTTTTTCTTACTTGAAACTAATAATGCATCCTGAGTATCAATAATAATAAGATCTGAAAGATCATTGACTGTCACAAGACGATTTGAGCTATGAATATATGAGTTTTTAACTTTACTAAGTATTACATCTCCCTCACTGACATTATTATTAATATCTTTGGACTTTGACTCCCATAATGCCTCCCAAGATCCGATATCACTCCAACTACCTTTGAATGGAACAACAACGCCTACTTTTGTTTTCTCCATTACAGCATAATCAATAGATTTTTCAGGGCAAGTATAAAATTCTTCATTACCTAGGCGAATAAAATCTAAATCTTTAGAGGATTTAATAAATGATTTTTCACAAATATTAAAAATTTCAGGTTCATATTTCTCTAGTTCTTTTAAATAGGATGAGGCTTTAAATAAAAATATTCCACTATTCCAATAGTAATTACCTGAGTTTAAATATTTTTCTGCAACTTCTAGATTAGGTTTTTCTGTAAATGAAATAATGTTGTAATATTTATTTCTCTTAGAATTATCAACTTCAATATAACCATAACCTATTTCAGGCTTATGAGGATAAATACCAAGAGTTACCATCTTACCTGTATCCGCAATTTTGCTTGCAATTTTAATTGAGCTGGTAAATTTTTCATTATCTTTTATAAGATGATCAGCAGATAAGACTAAAAGAGTTGGATCTTCATTCTCATTTAATAAATGCATAGCGGCAATAGCAATTGCAGGCGCTGTATTTTTTCCAACAGGCTCTAAAATAACACCTTTATTTTTAGATTTTATTTGTCGAAGTTGCTCAGCTACAATAAAGCGATGCTCTTCATTGCAAATAATTAGAGGGTCAGTTACTTCATCAGGAAGCCTAATAATTGTATCTTGAAATAAAGTTGTTTCATTAACTAGGCTTAAGAACTGCTTTGGATAAAGCTTTCTAGAAAGAGGCCACAATCTTGTTCCACTTCCGCCTGATAAGATTACTGGTACTATCATTTATTGGGTTTATGTATTGGATTAGTAATAGGGTGAGTCCAGTTTTTCTGTGCTTCTGTAAGTTTAATATATCTATAAAAAGTGCCCTCAAAATTACCAAAGGCGATTACAAAGCCTGGCCCACCATCTAAGAAACCAAGTTTAAATATATAGTGCTTAATAAAAGACCAAAATCCATGTAAAAATGCTTTTAAAACACTTCCATTAACCCCCTTTCCCTGTAATTTTTTAACACCTAGGCTGGAGTAACGATTAGTTTTATAAATTATTTCCTCAGTGTTTTTAAAAGGAAATTGCCAAATTATATTGCGTATAGTTCCAATTTCCTTATTGCTATGACTGATGTATCCTTCATGAACAGATTCCATAGTGTAACTCATTTTTCCATTTTTAAAAAGCTGAGGTTGTCTATAGTTAGGGTGCCAGCCAGAATATTTAATCCATCTTCCCATAAAAAAATTCTTTCTTGGAACTCGATAAATTTCTAATGGAGCGTTATCAATAAGTGCAATAATTTCATCGCGTACCTCTATTGTGCACCTCTCATCTGAATCAAGGCTGAAAATCCAATCTCCAGTGCAATGACTAATAGCTTGATTTCTTAAGGCCCCATAGCCATTAAAAGGAATATGTACTACTATTGCTCCAAGTTCATTAGCAATTTCAGTTGTGCCATCCGTGCTATGTGAATCAGCCAAAATAATTTCATCAGCCCACAGGACGCTATTAATACAGTCTCTAATCTTTTCTGCTTCGTTATAAGCAATAATATAAACAGATATATTCATACTCTTTGATTATTTAGTAATTAAATTTTTTAGAATGGAGTATTCCAGCACTTAGTAAATTGAAATATTTTTTTAACCTTATTCTAGAAAAATCCTTGATTAAAATGCTGTAATTCTAAATATAAAGCCATATAAATTTTACAGAATTAATTTGTTTTTATTAGTGAAATATATGAATTACTTCTAAAGTGATAATTAACTACCTATATGTATAATTACTCTATATTTTTTATATATATAAATATGAATTGTAGTTTAATTGTTTGTACTTATAATTGGCCTGAGGCTCTAAAACTAGTCTTATCTAGTATTACTTTTCAATCAATCATGCCTAATGAAATTATTGTTGCTGATGATGGTAGTGATGAATCCACAGCAAAAGTAATAGAAGAATTTGCTAACAAAACATCAATACCTATTATTCATTCATGGCAGGCAGATGATGGATGTAGAATACCGCATTCTCGTAATCGGGCAATAGCCAAGTCCAACTTCGAGTATATAATTATGATTGATGGAGACACAGTTCTTCATAGTGATTTTGTTAAGGATCATAAAAGGTTTGCAAGTAAGAAGGTTTATATTCAGGGAAGTAGGGTTCTATTGCAACCTAAGTTAACGACTAATATTCTGCGTAACAATAAATTTATAAAGCCTTTATTTTTTTTAAAAGATTCGAAAAATAAGGTCAATATGTTAAGAATTCCATTTATAGCAAAATTAATGAGTTATTTTAAGAGTCAAAACATTAATCGCATTCGTGGCTGTAATTATTCTATTTTTAAAGAAGATATTTTAGAAGTTAATGGATTTAATGAAGAAATTACAACTTGGGGAAGGGAGGATAGTGAGTTTGTCCAAAGACTTTTTAATAATGGCGTAAAAAAACAACATTTGAAATTTTCTGCTATTCAGTATCACCTCTATCATAATGAAAGATCCCACAATAGTGCTAACGATACTATTTTAAAAAATACTATTTTAAAAAATTCAATATGGTGTCAGTCAGGAATTGATAGCTATTTTTAAATGAATATATGTATATTATTAAAAAATGAAAATTAGCGCATTTACTTTTATAAAGAATGGACAAATTTTAGGGTATCCATTTTTACAATCCATAAAATCAATTTTGACCATTGTTGATGAGTTTATCATTAATATTGGTGAAAGTGAAGACGACACATTGATGATGATTCAGTCACTTGCAAGTCCAAAAATTCGAATCATCGAGTCTCATTGGAATGATTCAATGCAAGATCGAGGCTATGTTTATGGCCAGCAAAAAATGATTGCACAGTTCAATTGCACTGGTGATTGGGCATTCTATATTGAAGGCGATGAAGTCTATCATGAGAATGAATTAGAGCAAATAAAAAAATCCATGGAGATGCATTTAAATGATGCAAATGTTGAAGCACTTGTTTTTGATTTTTATCACTTTTATGGAAATTCAAATAGCTATCTTGATTCTCCTGGCTGGTATCGATCTGAAGCTAGAATCATAAAAAATTCATTGCGAACTTATGCTCCAGATGGTCTTTTTTGGCTTGTATTAGATTCTAATAAGAAGGGAAGGTACCCAAGAGCTAAGCATACTGGTGCTTCTTGTTATCATTATGGCTGGGCTCGAAGTGAGAATCAGATGAATCTTAAGGTTAGTAAAGTACAAATGTACTGGGGCACTAAACCGGTGAAAATTGACTATAGTCAAATGGACCAATCTATTATTAAAGAATTTAAAGGAACACATCCTAAAGTTATGGGGGAATGGCTTAAAAAAAATGATAAGGGCTTATTTCAAGTAGATTCAAGTTATAAACCAACAAAAAAACAAAAAAAACATCGAGTGATGATAAAGCTTGAAAATTTTTTTGGCTTAGAATTAAGCAAAAAACATTATAAATTAGTTTAATGAAAATCTTGATTGAACTTCCTACTTGGCTGGGTGATACAGTAATGGCTACTCCAGCTATAGAAAATCTAGTGAGTCACTTTAATAATGTAGAAATTACTTTATTAGGCTCATTTGTGTCAATTGCAGCTTTCAAAAACCATCCTAAAGTTCTTAAAACATATGTTTTAGATAAACAATATATTAATTTGTATAAAACATTAAAGGATTTTGATGAATTTGATGTATTTCTCTCTTTTAGAAGCTCGCTGCGTTCAAAATTTATTAAATTTTACATTTCATCGAAAAGTAAGTATCAATTTGATAAAAAAAAATATATCAAAGGCCACCAAGTAGAAAAATATAATAATTTTATTAACGATAGTCTCAATATTAATACCTTTGCAAGCAAATTGATATTACATACTAAAGAGAAAAATACAGATGGAAAAAATAAATTGTTGGGGATTAACCCAGGCGCATCTTATGGTAGTGCCAAACGTTGGTATCCAAAAGAATTTGCTAAAGTAGCTATTGATTTATCAAGTCAGTATGACATTATTATTTTCGGTGGACCTAATGAAAAAGATATCGCAAAAGATATTGAGAAGTATTTGATTGAAAAAGGTGTTGAAAATTATAAAAATTTAGCAGCCCAAATCACTATTAATGAACTAATTACTCAAATTTCTAATCTTGATTTATTTATTACTGGTGACAGTGGTCCAATGCATTTGGCGGCCGCTTTTCAAATTCCAACGGTTGCAATTTTCGGCCCAACTAAAGACAATGAGACTTCGCAATGGATGAATGAAAAGAGCATGATAGTAAAAAAGAATTTAGATTGTCAGCCATGTATGAAGAGGACCTGCCCCCTCAATCATCACAATTGTATGAAGATGGTTGTGGCATCAGATGTATTGAGAGCAGTTAAGACCTTTAATTAGCCTGTAAATTCTTGATCAATTAAGTGGCAAATTGTATGACCAATAAGGATATGCATTTCCTGAATTCGAGGAGTATCCTCAGAAGGTACAGATAGATTGATATTGCAAATCTTATTCATTTCTCCACCATCGTGACCGCTAAATCCAATAGTATTACAGTTTAATTTTGATGCCACTTTAAGGGCATTAATTATATTGATACTTTTACCACTAGTGCTAATGCCAATTGCTACGTCACCCTTATTTGCTAATGCTTCAACTTGGCGGTCGAATATATGTTCATATCCAAAGTCATTACCAATTGATGTAAGCGCAGAGCTATCAGTAGTTAAGGCAATTGCAGGCAAACCTTTGCGGCTAGTTTTGTATCTTCCGACTAGTTCTGCAGCTATGTGTTGGGCATCTGCAGCGCTACCACCATTTCCAAATAATAAAATTTTTCCACCATTTTTTAGACAATCAATGCATAGCTGAGCAGAAATGGCAACAGCATCAGTCATACAATGAATTGAGTTTGCAACTTTTATGCACTCATTAAATTCATTTTCTATAATATCTTTCATGATTTTTGTATCCTTTCAATAATTTTAGTTGTACTTTTATTGTCAATAAATTTCACTAACTTTAATTCTTTGGCAATATCTTGTCCAACTACCTCTTTGCCTTCATAATCTCCACCCTTGACCAGTACATCTGGCTGGATTAGATTAATTAAATCATAAGGCGTGTCATCATCAAAGATTACTACATAGTCTATCACTTCAAGAGAGGCAAGAATATAGGCGCGATCAACTTGAGAATTTATTGGACGTTTTTCACCTTTAAGTTTTCGAGTTGAGTTATCAGAATTAAGACCTAAAATTAATATATCTCCAAAGCTCTTAGTTTCCTCTAAGTACTTTACATGACCAGTATGCAATATATCAAAACAACCATTTGTAAATATAATCTTTTTATCTTTATTTTTTAGCTCTGCAACAATAGAAGATATTTCATCCCAAGTTTTGATATGCTCTTCACTAGAAGATCTATTGAGACTGGACTCATATTCAATAATTTCATTCAGTGTCGCGGTAGCTGATCCAATTTTTCCAACAACAACTCCTGATGCTAGATTTGCAAATTTAATCGCCTCATCAATAGTCTTATTGCATGATAATGCAAAGCCTAGAGAGGCAAGGACGGTATCGCCAGCACCAGTTACGTCAAAAACTTCTATTGCAACAGTTGGATGGATCCGTAATTCATTATCAAAAACAGCCACGCCTTGCTCACTTAAGGTAATTAGCGAGACTTCTAAATTGCATTGCTCTTTAAGGCTTTTGATTGCTTGAGTAAGGCTTTCATTATCTTTTATAATGGAGTGCGTAGCTTCACTAGCCTCTTTTTTATTAGGAGTCAATAAGTAAGCGCCCTTATATTTTGAATAATCTATACCCTTAGGATCAACTAATAACTTCTTTTTGTTTTCATTGGCAATACCAATTAATGACTGTGTTAAATCAAAAGTAAATAAACCTTTGCCGTAATCTGAAAGAAGAATTACATCATAATTACTAACAATAGCTTTAAAGATTTTAAGAATAGCTATTTGTGACTTATTATTAATCTCATCAGTGCTTTCACGGTCGAATCTAATTACTTGTTGATTTGCGGCAATAATTCTACTTTTCTTACTAGTAACCCTATCTTTTTGAGTGATTAAGTGTTTAGTATCTACCATAATACTTTTTAATAGAGCTTTTAGTTCTTCTGATGCTTTGCATTCACTAACCACACTAATGACGTCAACTTCAGCTCCGAGCGCTTTAAGGTTATTGATTACATTGCCCGCGCCACCAAGCACAGTGCTTTCTCTGTCAACACTAATTACTTGGACAGGCGCTTCTGGGGATATGCGCTCACAGGAGCCCCATAGGTAGTGGTCAATCATCAGGTCGCCAATAACTAAAAGCTTAGGAGTTTTGTTTTGTAGATCAATCATGAAATATCAGTACCATGCATGCGTAAAATTTCAGGAATATAAGCTTTGATTCCCTTTTCAAGAGAATACTTTGGCTCAAAACCTAGGTTTCTAATAGTGCTAGAAATATCTGCCTGAGTGTTCATTTGATAACCACTATGAGGATTCGGAAAATATTCTGTTCCTAGGTCAGTGCCAAGTTCTTTTTGTAAAATATCTGCAATTTCTTGAAAATTTCGCGAGATGCCTGTGGCCACATTATAGGTTCCATTTTGCTTTGGGGTACACGCCTTAATATTGGCTTGAATCACATCGTCAATGTAAATAAAATCACGTAATATTTGGTTTGAATTATTGAATAAACGAGGCGACTTACCATCCAAAATTTGAAGTCCAAGCTGGATTACCATAGACGATGTATTGCCTTTGTAATATTCTCTTGGCCCATAGACATTAAAAAACCTTAATCCAACGAGTGTCAAATCTGGATTTTCCATTGAATATCTAATAGCAATCTGGTCCATAATGTATTTACTAAAACCATAAGGGTTTTCAGGATTCTCATTACCTACAGCTTGGGGCGAAGGTTGATTGCCATAAGTTGCTGCTGAACTTGCATATACCATTATAGATTGGTCTTTTTTTGCTATTTCTAATAAGTCATAGAATGAATTTACATTCGTTTTCATGATAATTTCTTGATCATATACCCTTGTATCTGAAATTGCAGCATGATGAAAGATGAAATCAAAGTTATATTTATTTAGTAAATCTAAGTCATCTCTATTGTTGATGTTTCCACAGATAATATCTCCCCGGAAGCCAATTAAGTTTTTGTAATGACCAAAGCTTTTCAGGTTTCCGTTTTGGAAGGTTTCATCATTTCTAAAACAGTCAAATACAATAACTTTAGATTTTGGGAAGTTTTCCTGAAAATAAAAGGCCAAATTACTACCTATAAAGCCTGCACCACCTGTAATAAGAATAGTTTTTTTGTTGAAATCTATTTTGTTATTTATCATAGTTTATTAAATTTTTGTTTAATTATAGAGCATCGTTAATTAATATATTTAATAAACACAAAAAGAGAAGTGACTATAAACAATAGATTTAAGTCATATTTTGTAATAATTAAAAGGTTGTTCAATTGTTGAACACGAGCCAATATAAATGATAGAATAGGTTTTTTTCACGATTTTTTTTGCAAATACACTTGCAAGGTATGGCGGTAGCGTGCCTAATATTTGACTTCCATTTTTTCCTATACTAATGAATAACCAAGATATACGCCTTGATCTGCTTCGTAAGCTAGAGGCAACCCCTGAGTACACCCAAAGAGAGCTCTCTAGGGAGATGGGAGTGAGCCTGGGCAAGGTAAACTACTGCATGAAAAAACTGACTGAGAAGGGATTAATAAAACTAACAAACTTTACTCATAATCCAAATAAAATGGGCTATGC
>JACKQG010004269.1_pt1 | contig 16685 bp, 10 predicted proteins | sample 8237621 | NCBI WGS metagenome assembly JACKQG01 (sample SAMN15677084, study PRJNA649215) | marine metagenome | biome: marine; feature: Black Sea; material: saline water; isolation source: suspended particulate matter (SPM) from the Black Sea western gyre | collected 2013-06-09/2013-06-10 | depth...
CTGTTCATTTACTGCCTTCATAATATTTCTATCAGGTTCATAACCACGCGGACAGGCAATGACCAGTTCCAGTCCTGTAAGGGAAGCAGCAATCATAAGAGAGTTGACGACATTATTCCCATCTCCTATATATGCCAGACGCACGCCTTTCAGTTTACCCTTTTTCTCCTTTATGGTCAGCATATCTGCAATCGCCTGGCAGGGATGATGATGATCGGTCAGACCATTTACAATCGGAATGTCCGCATTCATCGCAAACTTCTCGACGATACTATGCTCATATGTCCTTATTACAATCCCGTGCAGGTACCGCGATAAAACCTTAGCCGTATCCTCTATAGACTCCCCGCGACCCAGTTGCAGTTCCTGCGTATTAATATAAATTGCCTGAGCACCCAATTCATAAATGCCGGTCTGAAATGAGATCCTGGTACGGGTAGAGGTCTTGTCAAAAAGCAGTCCTATACTCTTGCCTGCCAAAGGACTTGTTTTACGAACCTTGCCGGATTTCAGTTTGGCCGCTCTGTCAAGAAGTTTTTTTAACTCACCCGGCGTAAACTCAGCCAGCGTAAGAAAATCACGCTTTGTTTGTTTCATCTGTTATCACCTTTGTTATTAATTAATGCGAGTGTTTCTCGAAAATATCGTCAAGGACATCAACAAGAAGGTCTATATCCCGCTCTGTTACTATTAAAGGAGGTATAAACCTGAGAACATTACCGCTGGCGCAATTAATCAGCATGCCCCTTGTTGCACAGGCATCCACAACAAAACTTCCCGCCTTGGTAAGCTCCATTCCGATCATCAGGCCAAGCCCCCTGACCTCCAATATGAGTGAAGGGAAATCCTTCTGCAGGCCCAGAAGTTTATTCCTGAAATACTCACCTGTATGCCTGCACTGCTCCATTATAAACCCATCCTCAATAAGTGCATGCAGCGTGGCCAGTGCCGCAGCACATGCAAGCGGGTTTCCGCCGAATGTAGAGCCGTGACTCCCTGGCTCAAAAGCCGTAGCAATTCTTTCTTTAGCCAGCATCGCCCCTATAGCCACTCCGCCGCCAAGTCCCTTGCCAAGCGTCATTATATCCGGCTCAACACCATAATGTTCATACGCAAACATCTTACCGGTACGACCGATGCCTGTCTGTATTTCGTCAAAAATGAGGACCAGCCTGTTTTCATCACAGAACTGGCGCACCTGAAGCAGGTAATCTTTTGAGGGCATTTTTATCCCGCCCTCACCTTGAATCGGTTCTATAAGCACGGCACAGGTCCGCCTCGACAAAGCTTTTTTCAAGGCCCCTATATCATTGAAAGGCACGTGTTTAAATCCCGGCAGCAGAGGCTCAAATCCCTTCTGAAGTCTTTCCTGACCAGTAGCACTTAAAGAGGCCATGGTTCTTCCATGAAAAGAACCATATGCCGTAATAATCTCATATTGCTGTGGGGAAAGATGCTCTTTGGAATACTTGCGTGCAAGCTTTATGGCTGCTTCCACCGCTTCCGTGCCTGAGTTACAGAAAAAGGCCCGATCGGCAAAGGAATTTTTCACCAGAAACCCGGCAAGCTTGATCTGGGGTTCCATATGATACAGATTGGAAACATGCAAAAGCCGCTGGGCCTGTTTTTGTATCGCGATCACCACCTTAGGGTGACAGTGTCCGAGACAATTCACAGCTATTCCTGCCACAAAATCAATGTATTCTGTTCCGTCATCCCCCCATACATTCATACCCCTGCCCTTTCTCAGCACAATAGGGTGACTGTTATATGTATGCATCAGGTATTTAGCGGATTCTTCTATCAGTTTTTTATCCATTGTCTAAAAATATAACATACTTCGTACCCGCAGCAAAAGGTCAATTAGATACAGCCATAATTTTTATACCCGGACAGGCCGAGGCCATTTCATTTCAAAATATGATTTGGCTATAATGAAGCCAATGAGCCTTTCGGCTTTTTCTGCATAGTAAGCTATAAAGCAGACCGGCCTGTGATCTTGAAATGCTGTTATTATGTAAAGGAGACATCAGATGACCGAACTAAAATTAATAATCGGCGGCATGAGCTGCCAGCACTGCGTTGCCAGTCTCAAAAATGTACTGGACAAACTTACAGGTATACATTCATCAGATGTCGAAATAGGTTCAGCAACGGTAACCTATGATGAAAATTTGATGAATGCGATTCTAATAATCAGTGCAATAAAAGATGCAGGATACCAGGTAGTTTCTTAATTACTGCGAAATTTCGACTCTCTATCCCAGCAGGATGGAGCCTCCCCCAAAAAAAGTTCCTGCCACGCAGGCAGTCATCAGGCATGCCAGCGTAGCGGCCAAAAGCGCCCTTGGTCCAACAGCAGAGAGATCCGAGGTCCTTTCAGGCACGAGGGCCGCAATGCCGCCTACAAATATTGCCAGTGAGGCTATATGCGCAAAACCACACAACGCATAGGTTGCAAGAAAGGCAGAGCGCGGGTTCTGCAGGGTTCCGTTATCTATTAATATAGCCAAATCCATATAAGACTTGGTCTCAGTCACAATCACCCTTTCGCCTATGATCTTTGATATCTCAAAGGCATCCGAGGGCGGCACTCCTATAATCAGCGTAAAGGGATAAAATACATAACCCATAAGGCCCTTCAGCGACCAGTCAATGCTGATCCCGGCAAACTCATTTATTCTCTGACCAATGCCCATAGCCATATAATCCGCCAGCGCCACTATTCCAAGAAAGGCTACAAGAAGGGCTATAATGCCTCCGACCAGTTTAAGTCCGGCATTGGCTCCATTAATACTCGCCTCTATAAATGATGACTCCCTCTCATAATATGGCTCAACATCTACCCCGAGAGTCTCCGGCTTACCAGTTTCCGGCAGCAGCAGCTTCGACATAATTATAGCGGCCGGTGCGGACAAAAAAGAGGCGGAGACAAGGTGTCCGGCTATGCCGGGAAACTGCTTTTGAAGGATCATTATATAAATTGCTAAAACACTGGAGGCAATAGTCGCCATCCCGGCGGTCAGAACAGTACACAATTCCGAACGGGTCATCTTCTGCAGATAGGGCCTTATAGTAGTTGCAGATTCAATCCCCACAAATATGTTACTGGAAGCACACAGCGACTCGGCGCCGCTTACTTTCATGAGACGCGTAAAGACCTTTGAAAACAGTTTAATAAGTCGCGGCATGATCCCTATATAATAAAGTATAGACATCAGGCTCGCAAAGAATATAATTGTAGGAAGCGCCTGAAATGCAAATATGAACCCCAGTGATTCACCGCCCCATTCATCAGTAGAACCCGGTGGCAGGGCAAGTCTACCAAACAGAAACTTAGTCCCGGTACTGGCGACAGCTATCACCTTTACAAGCATATCATTGATAAATTGAAAGGCATCGGCCCCGGCAGGCACGATAAAAATAAACAGTGCAAAAACCAACTGAAGCGCGCACCCGCCGATGATCACTCTCCAGTTGACAACCTTTCTGTCAGACGAGAGCGACCAGGCGAAAAACATCAGTATAAATATTCCTGAAAAACTCACAAGGTTATACATGATTAATTCCCCTTTGCAATTTTAAATGCAAACAAAAGATATAATTTATTCTAAGATTATGAGGATATTTAAAAGGCAAGTAAAGTGTCATATTAGTCTTCGAATAATATATGATACAAACAAAATTCTGCAAGACCGGAGTGTCGCAGCAGGGGGTCATTAGCAGGACTTGAAATAATTTTATAACATTTTTAGAATAGAAAAATTAGCAGGCAATTCTTTAATGCCCTGCAGAATAAGAACATGATACATATTGAGAACCTGACAAAGTTTTATAACGATATCTGCGCCGTTGACAAGATCAGCTTTGATATCAGAAAAGGTGAGATCCTGGGACTGCTCGGCCCCAATGGTGCGGGCAAGACCACTACCATGAGGATGCTGACCTGCTATTTGCGCCCGTCATCAGGCAGTATCACAGTCAAAGACTTCAATATTGAAGATAACCCAGTAGAGATCAAAAAACTTATAGGGTATCTTCCAGAATCAGCACCAATATACCCGGACATGCTGGTGTATGATTACCTGAAATTTGTGGCGGATATCAGGGGCATAGACCGGGCCTTACAGGACGGCAGAATAAAAGAACTTGCCGGAATATGCGCACTGAATGCTGTTATGCACAAATCAGTCGGAGAACTCTCAAAGGGCTATAAGCAGAGAGTCGGTCTGGCTCACGCCATGATCGATGACCCGGAAATACTTGTACTGGATGAGCCGACCTCAGGCCTTGATCCCAACCAGATAGTAGAGATCAGAGACATTATTAAAAAGATCGGCAAGGAAAAAACCGTAATTTTATCAACGCATATACTCAGCGAGGCCGAGGCAACGTGCGACAGGATCGTTATTATCAATAATGGCCTGATAGCAGCGGACGGATCTACCGAAGACCTTAAGCGTCAGGCAGGAAGTGATTATATAATTAATGTCTCACTGCTTAATGCTGTCTTTGAGGAAGCCAAAGAAGCACTTCAATCCATAACCGGCGTCAGTGAGGTAATCCTGGCAGGTTCGGAAAATAACCAGATTGATCTTCACATAGCCTGCCGCTCAACTAATGATTTACGGCAGGATATCTTTAAGCTAATAAAAGAAAAAGACTGGGGCCTGCTTGAGTTTAACAGGGAAACAAAATCGCTGGAAAACATATTCAGGGAACTTACAAGGTAATATTAATATGAAAAACATTCTAAATATATGCGGCAAGGAATTCCGTGGTTATTTCATATCTCCGATCGCCTATATCGTGATCTCTATATTTCTCATCCTTACAGGATGGTTTTTCTTCTCCACCTTTTTTCTGTACGGCCAGACAGAAATGAGAGGGTTTTTCAATCTGCTTCCCCTGACCTTCTCTTTCATAATACCGGCCGTAACGATGAAGCTTTTTTCGGAAGAATTCAACACCGGCTCTTATGAACTTCTATACACCATGCCTTTATCATCTATAGATATAGTTATCGGCAAGTTTATGGCAGCAGCCTTATTTACCGCAATCATGCTGCTGCCGACTGTCAGTTACAGCCTGTTTATTGCTTCGATCGGAGATCTTGACTGGGGTCCGGTCATAGGCGGATACACCGGGGCCTTAATGCTTGGAGCAGCCTATTCCTCGATCGGACTTTTCGCGTCCTCCATTACAAAAAACCAGATCATCGCCTTTATAACAGGCATGACCTTATGTTTCACCCTGACGCTTCTGGACAAGATGCTTTTCTTTCTACCGGAATCTTTCCTCGCCTTCATTCAATATCTGGGGGCGGACTACCATTTCCAGAATATCTCCAAGGGCATTATAGATTCAAGGGACCTGCTTTATTTTCTAAGCATATGTTTTGTCATGCTCTACAGCACAGACCTTGTGATCAGGGAGAGGAAATAATATGACCGAGCGGCAGACATCAGGAGCGGGGGGATATCCCAAATTCATTTTATATCTTGTGGTAGTTGTCCTGCTTAATGTATCCGGCATGACAATGTTTTTCAGGGCCGACCTTACGGCCAACAAGGTATATTCCCTTTCAAAGGCAAGCATAGATGCAGTCTCAACTCTCTCGGAACCGCTGACGATCAAGGTATTTTTCAGCAGCAACCTGCCTGCCCCGTACAATAATATAGAGCGGTATCTGCACGATCTGCTTCAGGAATACTCGACTGAGGGCGGCCGCCTGTTTAACTACCAATTTCACGACTTATCCGGCAAAGATCCGGAGATAACTGAAAAGAATGAAGCCCTGGCCAGAAACTACGGTGTAAACCCAGTACAGCTGCAGAATATAGAACAGGACGAGATGAAATTCGTAAAGGCATACATGGGCATCGTTATGCTGCATGGAGATATCGTAGAGGCTATCCCTATGATCAGTTCAACCGATGGGCTTGAATACGAGATCACCTCCTCGCTTATAAAAATGAACAATAAAATAAGTGCTCTGCTTCGCATCAGAGATAAAGTGAAGGTAAAACTTTACCTCTCCTCCTCACTCAATATTGTCGGGCCATACTTGAATATACCAGAGATCAATGGACGCGCATCAATGATCGATAATATAGTACAAAAGCTTAACAGCAAGCATTATAACAAACTTGCCTTCACACATATTGATCCCTCTTTAAGCCGGGAAAACTCCGAGGAGGCTAGCAGCCAGAAACTGCTTCAGATGAAGTGGGATACTTTTCAGGACAGATCCGGCAGATCAATCCCGGCAGGCACCGGTTATGCGGGCCTGATCATTCAGCACGAAGACAAGATTCACGAACTCGAGCTGATCTCTATTACGAATCTTCCCATATTCGGCACTCAGTACGAGCTTACTCCTGCCGAAGAACTCGAGACCGGCATTGCCGGGGCACTGGAAAAAGTAATTAACATAAATGAAGAAATCGGCTTTTTGTCAAGCCATGGAACTCTGGGCACAGGAGCCGCGCAGCATATTCCCGGCATGCCGTCCACTGATTCCATAACCAACTTTAAAACACTGCTGTCAGAATCATATTCCATAAAAGATATAGACCTGAAGCAGGGCATACCCGAGGGCATTTCCTTCCTTATGATTGCCGGGCCCAAAGAACCATTCAGCGATTATGAGCTTTACCAGATCGATCAGTTTTTAATGAAGGGCAATAATCTCGCACTATTCATTGATCCATTTCAGGAGGTTTCCCCCGAGGGGCAAAACGATATGTTCCAGCAATTTCAGCAGCCGACATACCTGCCGCTGAATACCGGCCTTGAAAAACTATTGAACCACTATGGTATAAGTGCAGACCACTCACTGGTGCTCGACGAAAACTCCTACCGCCAAACGCTGTCCAGACAGGCTGGCGGAGGGGATCGCGCGATTTACTTTGCACCGCTTATAAAAAATGAAAATATCGCTAATAATGCCGCATACCTTCAGAACATTAAAGGCCTTGTAACGCTTAAGACATCACCGCTTACTCTCAATGAATCAGTAATTGAAAAGAACGAAATAACAGCAACCCCTCTTTTTTCCTCCTCTAAGCGTTCATGGTTGATGTCAGGCAAAATCAAGCTTAATCCCATGTTTATCAATCCGCCTGCAAATGAGGCTGAATTCAGCAAGAAAAATCTGGCCTATGTCCTTGAGGGATCCTTCCCCAGCTATTTTACGGCCAAAGAGATTCCACAAAGAAATATGGAGCAAAGCACTAATAATGAAACACAGGCCGGTATGGATACATCAAGCATTACCAGTCAGGGCGTAACAGTAAAAAAAGGACGCAATGCCAGGATTTTTCTGACCGGTACTTCCGAGATTTTAAAGGACAATTTCATTGATAAGCTCGGCGGGACACCGAATGCTCATTTCATTATGAACCTGGTAGATTATATGAATAACCGTGAAGCTACCGCTGTAATGAGAAGCAAGACCCAGGCCTTCAACCCTCTGGAAGATATCAAACCTTCTTCCAGAACCCTTATCAAGACTCTCAATATAGCCGGACTTCCGCTTCTGATTGTTCTAAGTGGCATAATCGTATGGATAAAGCGTCGTTCACGGAAGAAGTTGATTCAGAAAATATTTAGCAATTAATTTACCACTGCGCCTGAGCATTGTTTATAAGGCGCTTGCAAGGAGCCTCGCATGAAGATCAAAAAAGAACTCCCGATCCTCTTTTTCATCATAGCTGTACTACTTTTTTATATTAATTCTGAGACTAATGACAAGACAAATTATGCACTGCCGAAGCTAGACGAAATCGCAGCTGCAGATATCACAATGCTTACAATAAAAAAAGCAGATACAGAGATTAAGATTTGGCTTAAAGATGACAAATGGGTTGTTGGCAAAAAAGAGTTTCCCGCTGATAAGGGACTGATAGATGATATGCTTAAGACTATCAATGGATTAAAATTAAACGCCCTTGCCTCCGAGCGTAAAAACTATACAGCATACCAGCTGGATGACAAACAGAAAATTATTATTTCCGTGTTTGCAGGAGACAGACTGCTCAGAACCGTCCACATAGGCAAGCCAGTCTCTTCGTACGGCCAGACCTTTGTTATGATCGATGATGACCATAGGGTTTACCATTCACAAGGCAATTTCAGGGATTCTTTTGACCAGAGCGAATCATATGTTAGAGATAAAGCGGTCCTGACATTAAGCGGCGAGATTGCCAGCCTTAAGCTTACTCGCCCTGATAATACCCTGACCCTGAAAAGGGCTTCAGCGCCGATATCAATTGCTGCGCAGGACCAGGCAGGAAGCAGTGCACCTGCAGTTTCCTCTGTTCAGAAATGGATCACCGCTGACGGCAGAAATGCCGTTGATGATGAAGTTAACAGGCTCGCCCGAACCATCCGTGAACTTCACTGCGAGATTTTCATTGAAGACATGGCAAAAACTGATTTCAGGGACCCGATATTCACGGCCACTATTACGGGAGCGAACACACACACTCTCACAATATTTAAAAAAGACGGTGAGCAGTACCCGGCAATATCCTCTGATCGTGATCACCCTTTCTACCTTAACAAATGGGATGCCGAGAGGATTATGGTGGATTTCCAGATACTTGTAAAATAATCCTCCCCCATCTTGTTTTCCTGCAAAAAGTAAGTATTATATAAATATGAAACAGGTAGCCCAGATAATACTTGAAAATCCCAGGGGTGAGTTACTTATTTACAAACGCGATAACAATCCCGACATCCCCTACCCCGGCCACTGGGATCTGATCGGAGGCCATCTTGAGGAGGGCGAGACACCGGAACAGGCGCTGGTTCGTGAGGTCATGGAAGAGATCGGGATAGAGCTTGCAGAATACACCTTCTTTAAAAAATATGATGTCTTCGTCGGGGACGTCTGGCAGAACATCAAGTATATTTATACTGCAAAAATTGATATTCCGCTGCAAGACCTGACACTGTATGAGGGTGAGAAATTAATGTATGTCTCAAGGGCCGAGATCTGCAATATTAACTTTGCCAATATTCTGAAGGATATTGTTCTGGACTATATAAAGTCTAATGTATGACACACCTTCTTTTAACCTTCAGGGGGCAATTCTAAATTAACAACTCTTTTAACTGGTTTTGATATAGAACTTTTCATTCGCACTTCATTGTAACTCGGCCGTCCTGGCCTCAGACAGAAACAATTTTTAACCCGGCGGTCTCCTTCTCTTCACTGAAGGTTTCTGACGGGAGTTGAAAGGCAGGGCTTATGCAATAAGCCCCTACAGATTGCAACTTGTTCAACATAGCCCCCCTGTAGACTTCAGGATTTTCATTCAAACCATCCTTCAGGATGTGTTTAAAAATTCGCCGCGCGGGGGCGACTCCCCGCATATAGTTAGATAATTCAATATTACTTTAAAAGTTCACGTTTAAAACAAAAAAAGACCGGACCTCCATTACAGAGATCCGGCCTCATTATTACTGTTAAAAACTAACGACTACAACCCTCAGTCCCCTATCCCCGGCCCAGGCGGCCTTCCAAAGGTCCCTCTCCAAATGATAAAGTCATCTGTCCAAATAGCTCCGTTACCATTCATATCCATATCTTCATTCAAAGGAGTTGTCACCTGGCCTGCAAAAGGTCTCCAGAGAATAAAGTCCCGTATCTCCACTATCCCGCTGTTATCAAAATCTCCGTCACAGATATTGCCGTAATGCTGATCTCCCGGCAAAAATGCATTGTCATCTTCATCGGCGTTTGTATCACGCTGGTCAGTATTTATAACACGGACACAGTTGTCACAGACATCACCGACAAGGTCTCCGTCACTGTCAAGCTGATCAGGATTAAACGTCTCAGAACAGTTGTCATCGCAGCGTTCAAAGTTACCGCCGGTGCAGGGGTTATCACCCTCTATGCCGCTTCCGTCACCATCGCTTGAGATGCCGTCACCGTCAGGGTCAAGACAGTCAGGTATACCATTCTGATCAAGGTCTCCCTCGTCAATAAGGCCGTTACAGTTATTGTCTATACCGTCACATACCTCCTCAGCACGGGGGTAAACCGAACGGTTTTCATCATTGCAGTCATCACCCGGATTAAGAACACAGGCGGCTGGCTGACAGTTCTGACCGATACAGCTGCCGTCACTGCTGGAATCAAAGAACTGATCCAGGTCATCGTCACAGTAGTAGTCTCTCGGGAAACAGTCGCCGTCAGTGCCGTCTATGAGTCCGTCACAATCGTTATCGATTTTATCAGTACAGACCTCAGGGTCAGAAGGGCTGACATCCGGACTCTGATCGTTACAGTCACCCTCACATTCGGCAAAACCGTCACGATCCCGGTCAAGCTCAACTCCAGGCAAAAGGCCGTCACAGTTATTGTCTACACCGTCGCAGACTTCAGGGTTATTCGGGAACCTGCGGGGATCACGATCATCGCAGTCGCCTTCGCATTCGGCAACTCCATCTCGATCATCATCGATCTCAATCCCGGGGACGATACCATCACAGTCATTGTCCAGGCCATCACATATCTCGCGAGCACCGGTAAAGATATTCGGGTCCGTATCAAGGCAGTCACCTTCGCACTCGGACTGACCGTCTTCGTCATTATCAATCTCATTACCCGGGACTACGCCGTCACAGTCATTGTCTATTCTGTCACAGATTTCAATATTGCCGGGGTACCTATTTGCATTCGTATCATCACAATCACCTTCACAGACACTGAACGGATCACCATCCATGTTTCTGTCGTCATCCTCAAGACCGTTACAGTTATTGTCAATGCCGTCGCACAGTCTTTCGATGTTCCCCGGGTACCTGTTTGCGTCGAGATCATCACAATCACCACTGCAGATACTTACCAGATCACGGTCTACATCACGGTCATCATTTGCCGGACCGCTACAGTCCTGATCAATACCGTCACACATCACTTCTCTTGCATTGGGGTTAATATCCGGATCTTCATCATTACAGTCCTTACCGCCCGAAGCCACCGAGTAAAACCCGTCACCATCGGCATCCACCTTGATCCCGCTTCCGAGACTCAGGGTAAACGTCCCGTATGGCTGAAACGATGAATAAGCAGATACCACCAGATAGTACCTTACATTTGCGGCCAGTTGAATATTTCTGCTGGTCAAGCCAGCATGAGGATAACCTGCCCCGTCATCATCAGAGGCTACCAGGTTCATTTCCGGTTTAATCGGATCAAAAGCACAGTACAGCATAAGCATAGAATCAAAGGCTGTTGAGCCTGCCATATCAGCCTTTAGAATGATATCAGTCTCACTCTCAATTACATACACTTTATAGGGAACTGCCTTGTTCCAGGACAGCCCCGGCGAAGTAACACCGCAGGCAGGCGAAACAGATAAAGGCGTATGCTTTACCCTGTCCCAGACCTCCGAGGTCTTGCTCAGCTCGCCATTAATCGAGAGCGCTGCCGAGGCCGATATGGTAAATCCCATAACCAGCAGGGCCGCAATCGTTATGGCCAGATAAAATTTATTTTTAATCATAATTAACTCCCGTAATCAAACATTAGCAATTTAACAACCATTTATTATCAGCCAGGTACACCCTAGTTTCTTGACGGGTAGAAACCCTGAAGACAGACAATATAGTTCACAGTGTTATAAGGCTGAATGTTTGTCTGGGCCTGGTTACCCCCGGCGTGGCTGATTGTACTGCTGTTCAGGGTAGTGCCATTAGTCCCATCAGTATCTGTCCTTGTGGTGTTATAGTCAGGATCTCCCTGACCGGACTTGGCAGGAAAAGTATTTACCGGTGCAGCTGCATCCCCTTCAAGGGCATAGGCATTTACAGTATGATTATGAGAAGGCATCTGGGCAGCCGTCATTGTTGTTGTCTCAACACCGCCTTTTTGCCCCAGCACGTAATTGGAAAGCCCCGGGCCTCTCCCGGCATGAACAGCTACCCTGCCGCGAAGATCAGGAAGTGCGAAAACCGTCCTTCCGTCACCGCCATAAGTAGTTCCAAGAATAGAAAATAGAGACTGATTCGAAGATATAGAAAGGAGCTGCCCATCCGCAAGGGCCCACCCTCTCGGAGCAAAATTACCGCCAAACATCCTTATCTCACCAAGAAAGCATTCCTGAGCATCCACCTCCGGAACAGCAGCAAACAGGCTGCCTGCCAATACTAAAACCGCGATTAAAAGCTTAAGGGTACTTCTTACAAATGTCTTTTTCATCTTTTTCTCCTTAGGTTTAATGTGAATTCTGAAATATAGATACAACTAACTGTCAAATACTTATACAATTTTCATGCCTGAATCAATTTTATATAATAAATTTTATTTTCTCTTATATTCTAGTAAGTTACAATTGGATAAAAATACGTCTAAACACAGATTCATACTGTGCCATGTAAATTCCATTCACAAGTCACTGTGCCATGGCACAGTTAATCAGTTACCCCAGGTCCCGGCACCGTTCCATAGGTACCTCTCCAAATAATAAAATCATCTGTCCAGATTGCCCCGTTACCATTCATATCCATATCTTCATTTGCAGAATTAGTTACCTGCCCTGCAAAGGGTCTCCACAGAATAAAGTCCCGTATCTCCACTATACCGTTGTTGTCAAAATCCCCGTCACAGATATTGCCGTAATGCTGAACTCCCGGCAAAAAGGTATTATCATCTTCATCTGAATTGGTATCGCGCTGGTCAGGATTGAATACCTCAACACAGTTATCCAGGGCATCTACAACACCGTCACCATCAGTATCAGGGCCGGCAAGATCAGGCACCTCTATATCAATATTATTGACAACCTGGCCCGAAGCAATTGCTACAGTTACAGGATATGTACCGTAGATTTCCTCATCATCGATGATAAAATTGGCATTAGCATCAATATACGCCATGACACTATAGGAACTTGCCTGCAGTCCGGCAATAATATATGCACCGTTCTCATTTGTTACAGCAAAGTCCGCAACCTGCAATATTTCAAAATCCGAGGCCCATACAATAGCGCCCTGAAGAGGAAGGCCGGTCTCACGGTCGGTCACTATACCGGTTATCGCATTTCTAGGCGCAAGACTGAAATCAATGCCGGAAGTACTGACCATGGCATCTACTTCTACAGGCAATGCATTACTCCTCTGATCAGTATCGCTGTAATACTCGCCGTAACAAGTCTCATCTCCGTTTGCATCCACAATGTACTCACCGGTCTGCAGTCCGCTGATCACGTACTTACCATCCGCATCAGTATGGTCATTTCCACAGAAACCCCGGCCGCTTTCAGGACAGGCATTTACAGATATGCCATCTACAGGCTCGCCGGTTATATCATTAATTATGCGGCCGGAGATAGATCCAGCGGGTGCAAGGCCTATATTAATATCTGTCGGCCAACCTGCATTTACTGTCAGCGGCACTGCTGATGCAAATTGATCTGTATCACTGTAATACTCTCCTACATAACCGGTGCCGCTATATGCGATCAACCTGTACTGACCCGGGGGCAGCATCGGTATGGTAAAGCCGCCGTTGCCATCAGTAAAGGCCATGGCACAGGGGAATCCATTATTGTACTCACAGGCCATTAAGGGAACGAAGGGAATTCCCAGACCGGTGTCATCGCCTGCGACCATTCCGGTAATCGTACCGTCTGCATCACAGGCATTACCGATACCGTCATTATCACTATCTGCCTGATCAGCATTTACATCAGCAGGGCAGTTATCAATGCACTCGGCAATACCGTCTGCATCAGGGTCATAACCTTCATCCACTGTACCATCACAGTTATTGTCTATTTCATCACAGACCTCAACCGCAGCAGGGTTTACTGCAGGATCAAGATCGTCGCAGTCTCCATCGCAGGTTTTCCATCCGTCAATGTCCTGATCGAAGCCTTCGTCAATCAGACCATTACAGTTATTGTCATAACCATCGCAAACTTCTGCTTCAGCAGGACTAATATACAGATCAAGGTCATCACAGTCAGTACCGCCGACATCCACAGAATCAAACCCGTCACCATCAACATCAGTCAGGTCGAAACCATCACAGTCCTGATCAATGCCGTCATATGGAACTTCTATAGCGGTCGGACTGATTGCAGGATCGTCATCATCGCAGTCAAGGGCAATGCCGAATCCATCGCCGTCAAGGTCATCGTCATCAGCCATGCCGTTACAGTTTTCATCCTCTCCATTATACGGAAGCTCTGAAGCGGCAGGGTTTATATTTGCATCACCATCATTACAGTCATTCTGCTCAGCACAATAGGTATCTCCATCAAGATCAGTACATACGTCACATACATCGCCTATTCCGTCTCCATCTGCATCTGACTGATCTGTATTTGCATCATTCGGACAGTTATCAATAGAATCCATCACCGTATCACCATCACTATCCATCTCATCATCAAGAATATCAACGGTTACATCCTGTACAGCCTGCCCATTATAATCATTGTCTGTCGAGCTTACAGTGTGACCGACAACTCCTGCATGAGGGACGGTCTCGAAATCAAGATCATCAACCGCATCGATTGTTACCGCCTGCGGAATATCCCAGTCAGTCGGAGTGAATATCAGCGATGATACATCTGTGTTTACCTGTATATCAGGATTAACTGATACAGTTACAGCAGCAACAGGCTGTGAAGTAAGGACTGCAGTGTATGAATCACTCCATCCGCCTTCTGCTACATTGTAGATTTCCGCACCGGACTGTACCCAGTCGGTTTCGGAGTTCATACTGGCAAGAGTACAATCATGTCCCCTGCCGCTCATGTCTGTTACTTCTGTACCCGAACCATTATCCATCATCCAGTAACCCATAAGATTAGTGTAGTTAGGATGATCAGGTGTGATCGTTCTGTTCATCCATGCATTTACTTCATCACTGTTCAGGGCAGTCTGCCATATGCGGACCTCATCAATAGCACCGCCAAAAGTATTCCACCGTGCACCATCAAAATTACCACCTATTCCTAAAACATTGTTTGCAATAGAGAGAGTGACTAGTCCGATATCCTTCTGAGCCTCTACAACACCGTCAACATAAAGCTTCATCCACTGCCCGTCATACACAGCAGCTATGTGATGCCATGTTTCATCAGTAATTGATGTTGTACTTGCAACATCATGTCTGCCTCCGGCAGTATTCCAGAATGTAAACTGAACCTTGTTATTAGATGCATTCCTGTATAGGGTGTACCCTGCTGTACCGCCGTGCAGGTACCTGTCAATAATGCGTCCATAATCATTCTGAAACGAAGAGCCTTTCACCCATGCCTCCAACGCGAAAGCATTCGTTCCAAGATCAAATTCAGAACTGTTACCGCAATTCATGTAATCATCCGCCCCGTCAAACTCAAGAGCCGTACCCGAACCCTGCTCAAAGTGAGTCTCAATAGTCGAAAATGCCTGCGACGGAATCCACGCATTGTTGATATCCATATCTTGCAGTGTTCCATTGTTGCCATTTCCAGATATGTCAGATGCAATAGCCGATCCTGTTCCGTCATCGAAGTTCCAATGACCAATCAAGGCTAAAGCGTTCGGATGGTTACTCAGGTCTGTTGACGTAATATACGTTCTAATATCATCTCCGCTGAGGGCTGCTCTCCAGATTCGTAGTTCATCCACAGAACCCTGCAAGTCCCCATTCGAAAAATAACCTCCTACCCCATGTTCAGCCCCTGTGTTCAGACTAAGTCCAGGCACTGCTGCTGTACTCTCGAGTACACCGTTTATATACAATCGCTTTTGCCCGTCTCCATACACTGCCGCCACGTGGTACCATCTGCCTGCTTCCCAAGTATCTGTCGTGGAGAACAGATTATGAGTAGGGTTCCAGCTTCTGAAATTTAACTGTCCGCTCGCTGAATCACCAAGAGTCAGATAAATGTGAGGGGTTACTCCCTGCGCCTCGTAAAGGCGCATAATTCCTGATGAGTTAGAATCCCACGTTTCATCAAGACGGAACCAGAGCTCAATCGTAAATGCAGCCGCGGAAGCAACAGCCGGCAGGTCGACGTAATCATCGACACCGTCAAAACTCAATGCAGTGCCCGGGCCTTTTATCATTTTCCTTATCAGTACCCCGGCATTGGGATTCGTACCAGCGTTCAACTCATCAATATTATTAATACCGTCTTCATCAGGATCATCACTACCGGTAAAATCAAGATGCCCGAAGTTATCCAGCTCCCACTTGTCATCAAGTCCGTCTCCGTCAAGATCGCTGTCACAGGCATCGCCGATGCCGTCATTGTCTGTATCTATCTGATCAGCATTAGGATCATCAGGACAGTTATCAGTTGAATCAGGAATACCGTCACCGTCAGAATCAGCTGCAACCTCAAGCACTACGCTGTTCGTGTTGTAGATAAGATTGAATATACCGGCAGGGATAACGGAAGCAAACTGCCCGTTTACCATTCCGCCTGCAGTTGTAAGAACGGTGAACCGCTGGCCGTCCGCAGGGACATAGCCGCCGGGGAATGTAGCCTTAAGAGTAGCGTTACCATTGAGGTTTGCATTGCCGTTTATAGCCAGTTGATCGTGGAAACCTTCACCGGCACCTGCCGATGGACCGTCAAGCTCAATATCAAGTGTCCCTGGTGCCAGAGGGGAATAATCACCCGTGAGACTCAGAACACCCGGAGAACTTCCCGGCCTTACAGAACCAT